>Ga0209780_1005173_pt1 | contig 10243 bp, 5 predicted proteins | sample WorMetexBAHAMAS2_FD_187384 | JGI IMG/M metagenome (GOLD analysis project Ga0209780, IMG submission 187384) | Marine gutless worms symbiont microbial communities from Max Planck institute for Marine Microbiology, Germany - Inanidrilus exumae... | ecosystem: Host-associated > Annelida > Digestive... | reverse complement strand
AGGTGTTTTTCAGCCACCTGGCCATCAGTGTCAAAGCACTCAAGGAAACACTGACCAAAGCAGATCCTAAACCAGTCGACTGGCCTCATCCTTGCTTTATCCACGACCGGATTCCTGATGGAAGGGGCGTTGCTTCGATGCCAGTGTGTTAGTTAAATCAGGGCCGGATCATCCTTGAGGCTGGCGAGGCTGAAGCCTCCAGGCCCGGGCCCCCATTGGGGTCCGGGCCGCCCGGTACAACGAAAATTCTCAAAGTACGACTAGGACCACTTTGGAAATTGCTAGAGAGAAACAGGGTAACAGTAAAAATAGAACTAAAACAAGGTCAATATAGCAAAGATATGTACGATGGGCCTGCAGTCGCTTTCGTGCCTCAAGGCCCGGAGGTACCATCATCTGGCCCTGAGTTAAATGGTGTTTGTTAGATCCGTCTGTTGTTGGCTGTAGGTTGATTGGCATGAAAGCCACAAATTTCTGAAGGTGGAATTCCCGGTTAGTGTTGTCACCCAGATGGCTACGTATGAAATCCAGTTTGGACATTTGCAGAGACAAACACACTTCAACACATCTTGGGACTGGGCCAAATATGAGGTGTCTAATGTACCACTTTTGCTTTTTTAAAAACTCGTTGATTATAAAAATCTTCATCATTGTATGCAGTAAGTCTTTGCCAGTTTTTGTAGCACTGCAATTTTGAACAGTTAAATTCGTTAACCAGTTAATCATTAAAAACATTGAATTATGAAGGTGATACACAAAATTTTACTTTAGTAAATGTAATTAAAATCATCAGCAAAATATTAATTGAATATTTTTCATTGTAATTTAGTGTAGATTATGGAAACCATATGGGCAGTAATTGTGACTGCCTATTTTACCGTCCGAAGCACAAATGTACAAACATGTCCAAGAAAGAATGTATATTGGAAATTTTTGAATTATTGTCGTTGATCAATTAAAATTGATTGATTAGCTACTGTTGACATTTGATTAATTTTGTGAACTGTTACTAATTCTAAATGTTTGTTGTAAATTACACTGCTTTTAACTTTTGTCTATAGTTAACTTCAGTCATTGAATTTTTTCTTGTGCAGGCATGGTAATTTTTCTTGAAATACGTAGGTATTTTCTGCATTCATATCTATGCCAGCTGTTCTGGCCGCCATGATGTAGGGCAAGGAAATGTAAAAATTTTGCAGCACTTACAGTCAGATTGCCATGCTTTTCTTAAACCTACTAATTCAATTTTATTTAAATAACGTGACAAATCTTCATTTTGCACAGTACAACTTCATGCCCTACAACATATAGATTGTATCATGACCTTAAAATTACTGTGACATCACTTCACATCATCTATATTGATGACTTTTCGTATTTCCTGCGTAATCTATGTCCACTAGTCGTCAGCAGCAAGTGATTGGCTGGAAAGTACGTAAGATGAAAGAGCGTATTTTTGTGTCGCGTGGGATCGAAATAAGACCTTAACTCAGTCAATCAAGGTTGACTGACCGTGTGAGCAGGTTTGTGGACACAAGTGGGCGGACGTGTCGGAGTATGACTCGGGTCTTGCGCTGCTCAACGACTGTAAATACGGCTGGTCGTGTATCGACAATGTGCTGCGGCTTTCACTGTACGTTGTTGTCGACTTTTGTCACGGCATCTCATTTTATTGTCACATATAAGAGCTTTCTAAAGCGTTTGACTAGAAGGTATTGTAGTGGAATGAATGATTCTGTCTGTGTGTCTGTCTGTTTGTTTGTTTGTCTGTCTGTCTGCTCTCACATCTCGAAAACCACACATCCAAATTTCACCGAGTCTTCTGTACATGTTACCTGTGGCCGTGGCCCGGTCCTTCTCAGTGATGGCAGTGCGATACATTATGTACTTTCAGTTTTGTGGATGACATCCTGATCTCATATAACAAACGGAATAGACCAGAATGAAAGACAATGCGTATGTTTTGTGCAGTTCGCCAGGTGGCGGCACCGGGGGCGAATTCTGCCATCTCTGACTGCATCTTGTTCTGGTTGTTTTTGTTTTAAGTAAAATATTGTTAGTCTCTGCTTGCTTGTGTCAGCAATTGATTCCTTGTCTGTTTGTTGTAAAACTTTTCAGTTTTGCACCGTGTACAATTTGCCTTTGCAGACTGCGGTCTCCAAAGTCGCCGGATGAGTCGGCGGACATGGGTTTACACAGCTTCACGTATGCAGCCATGCCACATACTGGTAGGATACTTTACTTCTGCTTTATATGATTTATCAAGAACCTAGATGGAAAGTACTCTGAGAGAGTACAAATCCCCGCAAAAGCGTTTTTGTCGCCAACACTTGGCAACATTTGCCACTCTTACTATTTTGCGGCCTGCTAGTTCCAGATTTACCGACGGAGCTATTTTATAAAGAGTGGCCGGTTTTTGTAAACAATCGCCGGTTTACAGAGTTTTTTGGCCGTTACTTCCACATCCCTCTACCGATCGTAACACAACACGAAGTTGGTCTTCCCTTTCCCACAAGGAACCTTTGCAAAAAATTTTGTGCAAATCCGTCCACAATGTTTTTAGTTATCGTGATCACAGACAGACAGACAAACCAACGCCGGTGAAAACTCGCGGGGATAACAATTACAATGCTCGCACACATGCTCAACCATTTTACAGCCATTACGCAGGTCTACTTTTGTTAGGAAGATTTTGTAGGAGCAGAGTTTATGCTGCTGACAGCAACTCGCACGTTGAGATTGGGTAGAAGATGCTGGCGTTGTCCACATCAATGTTACCTAAATAATGTTCATTAAAAAACAATTACAGCATTTGAATAGAAACTAGAAGACAGACTTTGATGCCGCAGTGTTGACGTGTATGCCTTCGACACCTCGGCGGCCTGCTGTGACCTTGACCTTTGACCTTCAGAATCTAATCGGGTCATCAGTAGGGGCTAATGAATCTTCGCTGTCGTTCGTTCATTTGTTCGTTTTTTGCGGGCATAGGTCCACCCTACTCTGTCTGTAAATACAAACGAGTTTTTGTTGCTGGCTGCATATAGCAGATAATGGCTATGCAACGGCCTGGCGTCCCCCATCCGTCCGTCTGTCCCGTGACTGCAAAAAACTCCACGCACGGAAAAACCGACAGTCTGTCTGTCACGCGTGGTTAATGTCTCGCGGCAGCAGTAGCGGACGTGGGAAAGTGATGCGGGGAAAACTTGGTGTTGCTAGCACGGCTAGTGCTGTGGCACATTGCAGCAGGGAAAACCCAGCGTGGCTCTCGTATGCAGCCAGCGGCAATGTTGCGGTCTGTTTGAAGACCGACACAGACTTGTTTACTTTGGTTATAAAGTGTAAACTTCTCTTTTGGTAGGAACGTTCCAGAGCGCTGGCGTTATCCAGTCTGCATACAACCTCAACAATGAGTTGCGTGTACTTCCGATCTCTGCTCCGACTGATTGTCCGCATGACAGCTGCGTTTTTGTGACTATCAGCTCTCCCGCTGTCATCACCGAAGCTCTGAAACAGGTGCCGATTGCCTGTGTTGGCAGAATTTACAGTTTAAATATAAATTTACTTTGTGGATGTTATTACCTGCTCGAGGCAAGCAGGTTATGAGATGCTCGAGTGTGTCATTCGATATGTCTGAGGCAGCATTCCTCAAAGAAAAGAGTTATGGATGAATATTCATGAAATTTGGGGAGGAGGATCTCTTGCGTACATTGAACAATCGATAAACTTTTGGTGAGTAAGTGGCGTAGAATTTTTTGCAAGTTGTTTGTCCTTCGTATCAGCCATCCAACAGTGTCGAAGCATTGATGGAAATTAATAACAGTGGCTTAGGCTGTGTTAAGTCCGCAAGCTCTTAGCTAAGCCAATAAAGCGCTTAGTGCTTTCTGCTGTTAAGTCTGAAAGTAAGATGAAAAATTTTCCACTTAGTTGACTTTCGAAGAACTTGAACATGCTTAGTTGATTTTGTGAAGCCGCGTACTGTAAGTAAGTAAGTAAGAATATTTGTACACGGCGCAAAAAAGCAACAGTCACCATGAACGTATGCTGAGTTCAATGGTAAATAAGTATGTTCAGTTTGTAAAATATAATTTATTTATTGTTTTTATGCTACGTATGTTGTTTAAGAACAGTAAACATGTGCTTGGGGTAGTTAACGTATTTGTTGACGAAACTTTTGCTGATGAGGTCATCAAATATTTACTATGCAAGCACTTCTTTGTTAATGTCCTTCAAGTGACAGCTAAGCACTTGCTAAGCGGTTTTCGAAAGTGCATGCGGACTTAACGCAGCCCTGGCCTTAATCTGTGCTTATCCATTCACCACTGAAATCCTGAGAAGGGCGTTGCGTAGGACCCTTTATGACACCTGCCCAACGTCAATACAATGTGTTTTCACTGCAGCTATTTTGTGATCGCACTGCCGTTCGCCACCTGACAATGTCAGCAAAGGCATTGTGTTTTCATAGGCTGTCCGTCCTCTGCGTCCATTCGTTCGTCCGTTCGTTAATTCGCCCGGACAGATCTGGTTACCACGATATCTCGTGAACGGCTTGAGCAATTTCGATGAAACTGACAGGAAATATTCACCAGCTCCTACTGATGACCTGATTATATTTTGGAGGTCAAAGGTGAAGGTCACAGCAGGCCGTGGACGTGGCGAAGGCGTGCACGTGGACGCTGGGACGTCGAAGTCTATTGTATGGTTTTAACAACACATTCTAGTTGATATTTCAGGCGGAGGATGTTCCCGCTGCATTGATACTGCGCATGTATGAAGCCTTTGGTAGTCACTTGACCGCCGACGTTACCGTCAACCTTCCAGTGAAATCTGTTCAGCTGTGAGTCCTTTCTGGTGTTTATGCTGAACTAGCATGAACACAATCACTAATTGCATTTTGCTTTTGCTTACGCACATTACGATACGATACGATACGGTATATTCACGTGCGCTGAAAAGCTGATGAGATGGCCAGCTTAATCTAGCGCAGGGCACAGCAAAGGAAAAAATAAGGAAAAACTAAAAACAAAAACCGCATAGATCAGAAGAAACGGTCCGTGCAATAGTCCGTGAAGGCAGTCCGGGAGGAAGAAATGGAACTACGAGGGGTATGATTTGTAGGATTCCAGTCTGGCTTTGTCCATCTCTGCATTTTTGGTCCCGCATGTTCTACCCGTTTATTTTTGTCACGTTTGGTTCCACATTTTGTATTGTAGTTCTGCTTTTTCCGTTCCCACATTTTCAGCTTTCCTATTTCTGCATAGGGTTTGTTGGGCCGGGCCGGGCTATGCAGGTTTTTACTAGACAGTACCGTATAAACAGTGACACATATAAATCTTGCATCCTCAGCCGGACGTCAGGCTGCAATTGGTTTTAGGAACTGCAGCTGCTGGCCAGCTTTTCAGGTTTTTATACAGTTTGGAGATTTTTGCTTTTTAGGTCGTCCACAAAAAGTTTCTTCGAAATTTGGCATGTGGGTAGAGGTCGATGGCTGATGCACGACAGTATGCAGTATAACCTGATCCAAGGTCAAGGTCAAGGTCACGAGCCCTTCAAAGTTGGAAATCCGGCCATTTTCAACAGCTATCTCCTCCCTCTGCCATTTACAATGGGAGCTGGCAACTGACCACGCATTCTCAAACTAAGGCACAATGTCTAAATTAGATCGGGCCAGATTTTTTATATTCGGCCTAGTTTTTATGTCACGTGACTTTGAACTTTGCACAAACGTCAGTTGTGAGGAGTTGACCGTCAGTCTCGTACGAGGCTAATTTATTTCTGACAATATGCAGCTGAATTGCTTGTTTTTGACAATAAACGGCTGATATAGAGCGCCATCATGTATCATTTGTCCAGTTACGTTGCATTTTGACATTTGATCAAATTCAAAAGACTTCAGAATAGTAATGCCGGTTACACATACCCTGATGAAGTGAAGAACCGGAAATATCTCATGCACTGCCAGAGGCATAACGTTGTATAGAAGTGTTGAGTTCCCATCTGATTTCAGTTTGACTTTCTGTCCAATTTCATAGCAGTTATGATGATGATTGTTATAGTGATGCGTTGCACAGTGGTAGAACGTCATTCTTTGACCGGCGAACTTTCCCTGTCCCACGCTCGACCTGCAGCTGACGGATGACCACTTATGTGGGTAAAGCTGTCCGCTATAGGTTACCCAACTAGGCCAACCCAACCTTTCATCCTTTCGGGGTCGATGAATTGAGTAGTGAGCAACTTTATTGGATATGTGCTGGTCGCGCCATCTGGTAAGTGTTTACGAGGTTAAGCCGGTGCGGTTATCAATCGCTGTGCTCCGTGTGTGGCAGCAATTTAGCCGGCTTAACCCTTGTGTACATAGTGCCGCCCTGCGTGGCGGATGTTGCTAATGTAGATTGCGCGTTATGTCGTCAATTAAATAAACGAACAGTATTATTAGTAGTGTACTAACTAAATCTGATGCAGGTGCAACTTGCTGGAATGTCCGATCAAGTCACGGGAATCGTTACCGCTGTCAAACGGGGTCTTCCAGCTGAACTTCTCACCTTTTCAGATCATCTCTGTGATGCTGTTGATGTCTTGAACCGCGAGATCTCTAGTTTTGTCTGTACAGTTGTTTTTGTTCAGTGCAGGCTGCTGGTCATTATGTTATAACGATGGCATTGGTTTAGTGTCATCTGTCAATTAATTAACGATTATTAACGTATTCATTAGGGATTGCAATCCCGGAATTCTTTTCCAATCCCGTAATTTTGTATTGGAAAATGCCAATCACAGGATCCCGGGATTGAGTCCAGGATTTTGAACTAGTAAAAATTTCCTCTAACAGTCTTGTTTTGGTCTCATGATGAGTTCTTGAATCTTGATCTATCTGCTGGAGTCCTGTTTTGACATATTAGTATGAGAATAATTATAAATATTTTTACCTTTCTAGTTTCTTGTCGTATGATACAATTTCACTATTATTTAGTGTAAAGTGGAATTTACTAATTTTTACCAAGATTCAAGATCGCAGCGTTTTTTTTTGTTGTTAAAGTTGTTAAAATTGTTAAATTTAGTGTAATAATAGGCCCGTTGTTACTGTCACAAAGTGACGACTGTGACGTCATCTCATATTTCCGGCCCCTGAATGGCGGTTGCGTTTGCAGTTCAGTAAGTAAAGCAACAGACGAAAACATGCATGTCGGCTCGAGCACGACGGCCCCCTCCCCTCCTCACTGGGGACTGAGAAACGCATCAAAGAATGATTAAATGCACAATATTATTTTAAAAAGTACTAAAAAGACCGTTACAGAAATAAATATTGTTAATCCTGAAATCCCGGGATTGAGTGCGGCTCAGTCCACTCAGTCCCGGTATTTCGGGATTGGAAAATTTCCGGGATCCCGGGATTCGGAAATCCTGGGATTGCAATCCCTAGTATTTATCGTTAAAAATTTTAGTCGATTATAAGTTTTTGTTTGATTAAAATTTATATGCCTTGCTACATTCTTACTTTGTTCCGATAAGTCGCTACTAAGTGATATGCAAAATCTGACGTTTGGTTAATTTTGGTTGACAGTAATTGAACATTTTTGCTCTAATTGAATGTAGATTACAGCAATTATGATTTGCCTTTGTTTGTCCTACATCACTAACACACTACTTGCAGCATAAACATGCACTGGAAAAGTACTACTGATTTCTGAATTACTGGATTTAATAGATGTTAATCAATAAATAGTGATTAACCACGTTTGATTAATCAGTTGAGAATTTTCGACCAATATTAGTGCAGATTTCTATTACGTTACATTTGTGCCCGTCCAGAGTAACGTTGCATAATTCGGCGATTGAACTTTATAACATGAGGCCAGTGATGTTTGACAAAATGCGCTTGTTGGGCGGGGCACAGCAGCGTACACCTCTTCAAGAGTAGTGGCATTAATAGTTTGCTTTCAACAGGTCCACTTACACCTAGTATTAGGATAATTGACAGCTTATTTGTATTTTAGGCGACGCCCACCACCCAAGGTTACTGCGGGCACTGGGTCATTATGTATACTGGCATGGCCTGATATGTAAATGAGCTGTCAATCATTCTAATACTGGGTGTTGGAAGAAAACCATTAATACTAGTTTCCTGATATATGCGGAACCTGGTATCGCGTGTCAGGCGTTTGTCACTCCATATCTGTGTGTAGGCGGTCATGACTGCAAGGGCGAGCAGCAGGGGCTAATGTTCCATGCTTACAGGCGCGGACGTGCTTGGCGATCAGAAATCCGTGCTTGAAATTCTGACAGTGTTCTATCATTGCTGTGAGTCAGACCCTCTATGAACGTAAAATCGATGCTGATAACAGACAACATACAAGTTGTGACACCAGAATGCGACCAGATGGCATATTTTAAAAGCTAAAATGCCCAAATTTGACTTCAGCTGGCGATCCGCCCCAGACCCCGTTGCGGGAGCGCTCCCTCAGACCACCTAGCTGGATTTAAGGGGCCTAGTTCTAAGGAGAGGGGAGGGGAAGGGAGCATGGAATGAAGGAAAAGGGAGAAGGGGGTCGTGCCTGGAAGTTTTTTTCACAAATATTAGCCCCGGGAGGCGAGACCAATATGGCCACGAAGTCCGGCCGACATCGACTATTGGATGACTCTGTAACCTGCGTCTGCCTAGGTAAACAAAGCTGTCTACGGATTCAGTGGTACTGTGGTATTACCATCCACTAAGATAGGCCTATCTGCTGGTTTCGGTCTGGAACCAAGTTTATAATAGCTTTTTCTTTGATTACGAAACGTGCATACCTGGGCGTGATTGAAGCAAATTGACCGAAGCGCAATTGTGATGCAGTGACGGCGAGAGGGGGACAGCGATGGACCGATGGTCAATGCCCAGGGGCCCAGCAGGAGGGTTACTTGAGAGAAAAGTCGATTTTGATAGCGTAATTGAACTATTTACTAGTCGCAAAACACGCGAAGTTCTTATTTTCTAAGGTGTTGTGCATACTTGGTATTACGAACAGCTAGAAGCGCTCTAGACGGTACATTGCTTGATATAGGCCTACTCGGCAATTCATTTTATCGGTGTGCCATTATGTAGGCCTACGGTTTACATTCAGGGCTGGATTTGTAAGGGGATTAAGAGAGTTTGACCGTCCCAGGAGACGTAGCTAACTTGTGACCGCTACTGAAGACTAAGAAAAACAGTTGGGGTCGCGTGTGAACCTCGATGGACTCCAGTCATGAGTTTGGTACAGTGTAACTGTAGGCGTATGCGTTTGCTACTCGCAGAAGCGAACTGTCAATGCAATAATAACTGTATAAAAATCACCTAGGCCTTATCTAATAGGGCAGCTACCCTATTAGATTGGGCCTTCAAGGTGACCGGAACTAGTTCCGATCACCTTGATGGTTCATGGTCATTGACCTTTTGTAAGACCGATACGTCACACCTGCAACTTTATCAATTTGGCATCTATTCACAGCTGTCATTTCCTGGATTCACAGTACGACAACGCCATATCAAGACTTCCTATGACAGTAGGAAGTCCGGATGGCAAAGGCCGTACGCATGGTACGCTAACAACGGTGCTACAGGAATTCAACACGTGTCCATCGCAGATCAATGCGGAGTCTTTCCTCCCGTCTTATTGTGCGACTGACTAATCGTTATCACGCATTGTCATAGAACCACTATTTTACTGTCAGTCAGTGCGTAACTATAGGTCAACCTAGACCCTCCTTATGTATCAACAGTCAACACAGAACCTTTGTTTTAGTTGCGATATTTCGCTGCTATACCAATATTGATAACCCAGAACAATTAAGACACTTAACCATCACTCTAACGGTCGCTCGGTGTATTAACGGATCTATCCATCTACATAATTCAGCGGATACCGACGATCGGTAGCGTTATAGGGGTACCGCGCATTCAGCATTCGCACATACTCAGTCAACACGAAACATCGAGCACCTGTTTCACTTATAACATTCTAACTGTTAAGATGGTAATCCGAGTCGGACTAGTTCGTTTTTGCGCTCTGGTCACTGTGACATTTTTTCTCATGTATACAACAGAAGTCGTCTCAGGTTTTGCTCAGATTCGTGTTATCGTATTTAATGGATCTGTAATTTGAATTTAACGTCTATGAACGTTGATTTTTTCGTCAACCCGTATCGGCTAAGTAGTTAACTGACCGATAGGTGAATGGTATATCGATAATAGTAAATTTAGTCATAATTAATGATTTGGTTAGTTACATAG
>Ga0209780_1005172_pt1 | contig 10244 bp, 4 predicted proteins | sample WorMetexBAHAMAS2_FD_187384 | JGI IMG/M metagenome (GOLD analysis project Ga0209780, IMG submission 187384) | Marine gutless worms symbiont microbial communities from Max Planck institute for Marine Microbiology, Germany - Inanidrilus exumae... | ecosystem: Host-associated > Annelida > Digestive... | reverse complement strand
ACTGGGTTTCACCATATTATATAAAAAATATGAGGCTACATCTATGATAAAACAATGAAATGATGGCAGTGCCATGAGGAGAAGCCATAGCTCAGTGGCCAGTGCGATGGACTCACATTCGCTAGATGCAGGTTTGGTCATCCATATGAGTTACTAGTGGAGTCACGACGAGCATCCTGTGAAAATTATTCCAGCAGTCCAAAAAAATCCCATTTTATATATCCATATATCTGTGTCATTGAATGCGGGAATGCACAAGTTTAGTCTTTTTTAATAGCATCCCGTACGACAACAATCAATACCAACTTTTAGCTAATACAATGCGAATATAACAAGGTAACAACAAGCAAATTATGCTGAAATATCACAGCAACAAATGACCAAAAAGTACTACTTACTGGCAGCCGTTCGACATCCATTGGCCAGCAAACTAGCATACTGTCATCACCAGCTGAGAGCAACTTGTTGGAAGCATGGCAAAACAGAATACTGTGAACTCGATCTCTGCAAGCAGCAAAACAGGCAGCCACCATTACTGGTTGTATTGTTTCTACCAATACATGACATACAAGTGGACTGTTAACAAGAAACCCTCACTCAAAGTCCCACTGACCAATTTAGCACAAAGAACTCAACAGACAACTGACTGAAGCAACAGCCCATACCTCCACCATGTCACAATGAAAATGACAGTGTCATTACCGCTTGTATTTTCCCACACTGGCTTTCCCAACTTAATTTTCATTTTTCAATCAACCAACTACATCCATGGCTAAGAAATGGGCTGTTAAGTGATTAAATCGCGTTAGTCGTGCGATTCATTATTTTAATTGTGTGCTAATTGCAGTTTCAACGTATACTTCCTTTGTTGTGTTACAGGTGAGTGGGTCGAAATCTACAAATTCTGACAGTTAAGTTATCAGCTTGTTGATTTCAGACAACAACAAAATTGAACAAATTAAAATAAATGACATCTCAGCATAGAAATCAAATGGCATTAGCACAAAATATCATCGTAGAATAGTACAATCAAAAGAAATTTAGAGTAGTGCTGCAAGCAGAAAGTAAAGGCTTGTTCATTAAAGGAGTACAGTTCGATTATCTTGATGTTTGTATAGAATCTTGCTACTGGTGTGACTATTTAGCATAACAATTTTAGTGGTGTTAATTTTTTTAATCACGATTAATTCCCCAATGCATTAACACATTAGTTATCGCGTTAACTCAACAGCCTTATCGAAAAAGAACATTTTTATCCCGACCTTGAACTCTAACCCGTGACCTTTTAACATGTCTTAGACAGGGTCAAGGCAAACCATCATGCCAAATATCTAGGCCAAAAGTCATTTAGTTCAAAAGTTATTGCCTGGACACACACATATACTGGACTGAATGCTATACCTGGGCCACTTAACTGGTTTGTAAAAAGTTTCGTAACCCAAAAAATCCACACTGAAAGCAAAAATATGGCATCTTCTGTAAAAAAATCTTACTTGCTTATTGGAGAAAGACTTACTCATGGCCGTGCAGTTCAAATACTGAGAGGTTGGAGGAACTGCTAAGATCCCAGACAATAACAGACCGATCACTGCTGCACGAGTAGAGAATACGTTGAACAGAATTAAATGCTAGGCACTCCACAGCACCTGGTACCACAGCAACAACTAAAATAACACTATGTGCAAAATGTCTATATTTAAAGCCACAGCTATGCATGCATTCAACAAAGTAACAAACTGAAAAATAACCAGACACAGTTCAAACAATATCTACCTGTGTGTCTCTTCAGTGTATCAACTTTATGTGAGGTGTCAGCTGTGATTGTCATAATAGTAATCTGGCCTGCAGAGTCACCAATATAAGCATGACTATTTCCGACATCGTATCTGGCAATGATGATTAAGAACTAAGTAAAGTAGCACAGTGCAGCAAGTTATTTACACAGTATATGACTGTTATCCAACAATGCTGAATGTTCTTAATGTCAGTTTGACAACCAGGAGGGCATTTTTCAAACCATACTTGCAATAAATCTCGCGGGAAAGATAATAAAATTTAAGCGATCTGCCTATGTCTTCTTTCCGGCACCCACAAAGTGAATAAGATGACTACAGGCTGAAATCGAGACCAAGTTACATAGTACTGACAGATGTCACACTGGTCTTGGGATGCTTAATTACCAACTAGGCCAGATGGTAGTTGCCAGCGGTAGCATAGCAGAGAGACAAAACAGACAAATATGGGTGTTCTCAGCTAGTTGAGGTTTAATGGCAACAAGAAGGCAGTTTTGCAGGTGGCTCAACAAACGTAACAGAGCCATTCATCACTGAACTGCCACAGCACCTTACCTGAAAACACAACCAGCCAATTAATCAAAGCATGATCAACTGTGGCCACCCATCTAGTCGGTATACAGAACAAAGCAGTGTGCTGTTTACCCCAATCAACAGGATTCTCTCCAACATGGGTCGTAATACATAACAAACAAAGTGCAGAGCAGCTTTATACAGCATGCAATAAAGAATCAAGGTACCAAAAGAAAACAAGAAGTTCAGCTGGACCATGCAAAGTGCTATGTCAGTTAAAAATCTTATCAACTGCTGCACAAATCTATCTGAAAAGGCTTGCAATAGGTGAAGGACCTTGAAGGTTACTCAAGGTCATCCAAGTTGCCGCTAGTTGATAGGCCATATATATGTAGTAACTATTTCTCTATCTTGTTTCCGAGATATTACCACATTTACAGTACACGTCACTGCCTGTAACGTTAACAATTACTTCAGTATCGATAAGACAGTTGAAATTATAAGGCACATGCAATTTCTGATTAATGTGTAAAAATATCACCTACACTACACTTATTAGCTTTGTGATCCAAAAGTTGTAAACTTGTTAACTAACTTATTTTTTCCATTACAATCTCATGATGCAAATCACAATTTTAGCAAACTTTTACTTTTGTACACTGCAGGCAACTCAACTGTCTTTTAAAATAAAATATGTACTCTACATATAAGTCACTTTTTATACAAGACAGGCAAATTGCTTGCAGTGTGTAGTTAATCAAAGCAGGATCTAGTTTGACTTTGTCACGTGGCATTTTGCTCTGTCCCTATGTTACCAGTAGGCTGATTCTTAATTTCAGCACATGACAGTAAATGACTGCAGTGATGAATAAATCAAAAATGTAAATTTACGAACTTTACGTATAGTACAGCAACTACAAAAATGGAAGAGAAAAAGGATACAGAAGGCATGAGCATGGGGCACTGAGGAAGTGACCTGACAACCTCTGACCAGTCTCTGTGGAGAAACATGTGAAGCATTTATCAGTTGAACTGCAAGTCAACAGCCAGCTATGTGCCTCAACCAACTGAACACCAGTCACTCGACCCTGATGTGCTGAAATACAACACCACATCATGACACAAACAGCAACTGAATCTGACATAGAACACGATGCAGTATACTCACACATCATCAAAATATTACATGCTGCAGGCAATGCACAAAAAAGGAAAAAGTACACAGAAAGATCTAATGATTTCACTTCAGCATATTTCTGATAAGCTATACAATTAAATATGCCACAAAATATGCATCATATTATTAAGTCTGTAATATAAACTGACCTAGATAATCACGCACATGGGTCATCTTGTTGTAATCATCTGATATCTGAAACTCCTAAAACAAATATAATAACAATCAAAATAGTAAAACAGCGTTAAAACTGATTTGAGTATGCAGAATGTCCTGAATATGTCTTGCTATAAGTTACGACAACAAATCTATACAATAGTTCAAAAACTATTCATGCTCAGACAGCCAACATAAAGGGTGCAGCAAGGTGGATAAAGATGAAGTCCAGTGCAGAGATGTACAGACATGTCTGCGGACACATCTTTGAGCATTTCTCCGCATGCTCAGACGGATGCAACTGCCTACTTCGGACAAGTCGTGTGCACACTCAATGGATGTTGACTTTACGTTTTGACTTCCAAACCAAGTAACGGCTCTATCACTCATAACGTCTCTAATATTTGTCTGCTTACTTTGTTTTTGCCGTTGTTTGTGATGTGTACAATATGCCAGTGTATGATAAGTGAACTACCAGCTGTCCGAGAACGTCCACAGATGCCCGTTGTTGGACAGCTGCAGATGTGGATGCGGACGGTATATCTGCAGATGTGGACAGACGTGGATGCCCAAAATGTTTGTCCACATATTTCTGGTCCAGTGAGTGACTTTTCTCGGTCAATATCAAGACTTCTTTCTACAGTGCTTAGACACTGTTGGCTGAGCAACAGAACAGCGTCTGCAAGCGACTCCACATTCTCTCAGCAGCAAATCGTGATCTGACTGCGACACGATTGAATTACTGTACAAACTGAAGTAACTGTCAAACTAGTGGCTGAAAACTGAAACTGTATGCACTACACAATTACCCGTGGTCGGTAGAAGAGAAATCCAAAGTAATTCCATGTTTGCGCCCATTGGTTTCCGTGTTATGGCGACACTAAAAATATCTACTTACAATCCAATTTATCACGTGAAGTCCTCATAATTCAACAATGATGTCATTGGACAACTTCAACGACCAAGTATTACTAACATGTTTAATAATTATTGTTTGACGTCGACTTGTCATTAAATCTGTGAATTTTAAGTAGTCAAAAGTTATACAATATTATAAAAACATTTGTAATGCGCGCATGATCAGCCCGTAGCCAAATCTAAGGCGCAGAAATCATATAATGTGCAATTTACCTGTTTACCAATGGCGTAACTTTGAATACATCACACGTGAGATCACTGCTGTTTAGCAATGAGTAAATACAAAAACTAACAAGTCAATCCTAAATAGCAGACTTCACCCCCTTCGCTGGACAAAGATTGAGCCACGACCGTAAGCAACATGCAACAAAAATTTGGTAAAGATCACACGTGTACTTCCGGAGATATCCTCGCGGCGAGACAAACAGAGATACACAGACATACTAATCACAATACTTGCGCACCCCTAAAAGATGATATGCAATGATTTTGTGGCTGTTAAAGTAAACTGCCCATAGTAGTCTTTAATATAAGCAAATCTATCTGAACATTAAGGAACATCAAAAAATTAGGAAGTTTTAGAAAAAGCATCAGAAAGTGCACACCCGATGATTTGTTTACTTCTGCAAGTGATGACGTCATACCAAGAAAACAAACAAGGGAACGGGTTATTGGAGTGTTGAGTGAGACATTACACAATACATAGGCATAGCAACGTAGAAATAGGTTCTTAAAACATAAACTGGTAAAATAAATAACTTCTTATCTAATCTCAATAACGCATAACAATGCAAACAAAAGAAGCGTGTCCTGGTATGACGTCACACATGACGGAAATAGCCGAAGAATAACTATACCAAAAAAACCAATGGACTTGTACTTTTTAGCATTTTACGGCATAATTTATCAAAATTTGTTACACAGACGGGTTTATATTACAGTGAGCAGCTAGAAACTACTTTTAATCAATTTGGTAAAAAATCGTTGCATATCACCTTTAAGGGAGTTTGCAAGGCAATAAATGCATCCTTTGTTATACCATGCTTCAGGTAACCACAGGGGTTATTGCAAACCTTTCAACATGAATTTCTCAACTTCGGTATATTTGCAAATAGACCATGAAAATTGTCAGTGGCTCAATTCTTTCTTAACTACATATACTTCCTTAACCTAAGTCACATTAACATTAAATTAACTTCGCTTTCCTACGTCCATGCATCAAAGTCACTGGTATATTTGTTTCTCAGCCAACGTTCACTGTTGCCACAGTAACAATAGCTGCAGTGACCTGCATTTAGGTAATTCTTCCCATTAATCGTCAAATTTCTCCATTCCTCTTTTACTTTAGTTTGCAAGTAATTTCTAAATAGTTAGTCAAAATTATGCCTGTTAATAACAGGAAATTGAATTCTGTCCGACTTTAGAGTAAGGAAGTAAATTTAAGCAAAATCAGTGCTTCGTAGAGAAATTGAAAGCACTATATTGTACATAATAGACAAAACATGATGTCATCCACAAAACTGGAAGTACATAACATATTGCAATAAAGCCGGAGGAGGACCGAGCCAAGGCCATAAGAACACGCACAAAACATTTGGTAAAGATTGCACGTGCGGTTCCGGAGATATCCTCGCAAACCGACACACACACGCACACATACAAACATACTCATCACAATATTTGTGCACCCTTTATGGTGGCAAAGTAATAAGTAATGTGAGAGTTGCAGGAGTTGGGTGAGAATGCCAAAAACTGTTAATAATTCTGTCAGCATGTCAGACATGTTACTTTATAAAATCATTTAAAAGTTGACCTGTATATGCTAATTCTGAAAATTTTAAACTATCACAACAAATACTGCTCACGCTTGCTTGCTAAATGCCAATGAGAAAAATTTTGCTGAGTATAAGAAAAAATCTTTCACAATCCCGCTCACCAGGTTTCTTGCTCCCTAAATATTACTCTGACTTACAGATCAAGTCCTGCCTGTAAAAAATAATATTTCGATTACGCCAAAAGATTCTCCTTTCAGAGATTCATCTCAAACTGGAGAAATTCCAGAGAAGAAGGCTGGTTAAAAAGCTGTTCTTTCAGTGCTTATACACTGTTGATCGGGTGACAAGAAAGGCATGTGAAGAGTAATCTAAAGCTGACCAAACATGTGTTGGACATGAAACCCAAAATGGCAGTCAAAGAGAAATGTACCACTAAATACAGCTGACACACGAACAGCTACATAAGATCTCAGCGCTTTGGTCCAGAGTAGGCTGGAGCCCTGCCGACAATAACGAACGAACGAACGAACGAACGAACAAACGAACGAATGAACAAGTGGAGTTCTCACTGCGGCGGTAACGTGATGTCTACGGCACGTTACGTAACCTGCCATAGACATCACGTTACGGCCGTGAAGTGCCGTAACGTGCACTTTACGGCCGTAATGTGCTATGATGTCTACGGCAGGATACGTAACGTGCCGTAGACATCACGTTACAGCTGCAGTGAGGACGCCATTTAAGGTCGTCGTTCGTTCGTTCGTTATTGTGACTGCAATCGAACATGTGCGAAGGCGGGGAGACTATCTCAAAAATGAGGTATTGACGGTGTGCTACGACTGTCAACGGCGTGCACACGCTAAATTTTTGAGACCATCCCTCATCCGCTTTCACACACGTCCGACTGCAGTCGACGGCCGTAACGCGTGCATTACATAAGTAATTAATGCGCGGCGCGTCCCACGTTACAACTGTAAATCGCATGTTACAGCCATAGCGAGAACGCTACTTTAGAAGGTCGCGTCAACGTCCAGCCATCAGCGTCTGCAGCTACACGTAAGGTTGCGACCGTGTCCATTCGCGGATGTGTGTAAAGCTTGCGGACGAGATGGCGGACGCGTCCGCATCCGCAGTCCGCACATCTCTGGTTATTTATTACCACCTAGGGCCCGTACACCCCTACACCTGTAACACAACAGAAAGAAAATGTGCATTAAAACCGCGATGAATGCACGATGAAAATAATTAATCGTGTGATTAACGCAATTAAAAAATTAATCGCACAACAGCCCTACTAACACCAAATGACATTACAAACAGTAGTCACAGGCTTACCACAACTGTGCCATTGTCCAGACCAACAACCAGCCAACGTGAACCAGCAATAAAATCCAAGCATACAGGAGATGCTAGTAAACAACAGACATAAATAATACAAGCCGTCACGGATAGAGCGGCGGGATTGCCTGTACCCGCCCGTCCATCCGTCCGTCCTCGGAAGCCACGCCCCTGGCGTGACATCGCGATTTTGGCTTGCCCACCGCCGCCCGAGCCCTTTATTCCGTCCCGCATCCGGTCTGCATTCGCCGCCTGCCGCACGTGCCTGCCGCCCGACCATCGCCGTCCGTCCGTCCATCCACGTAAGCGACGCGTGTGGCCACACATCTTCACAATCCGATTATTATATATACATTATTAACCATGAACCACTATGCATCTTCACACACATTATTATCAATGTTTCTCAAAATTTCAGTGGTAAATACTAAAATGTAAGGTGTCACTTAACCGTTTTTGCGGTTTGTACTATGAAAATGGCAATTTCGTCTGTAACGTGGCTTGGCAGTGATTAGAGCATTGGACTTGTGACTCAATGGTTGTCAGTTCGATCCCCAGCCACCACAACATCAGTCGGTTGGCACTGGATGGATGACCATCTTTGTGCAGGCATACCACCTTGGTATGTAAACAGCCACCTAAGCTAACTAGCCTCCTACCCTCTGCGGGACAGAAAATGAGTACCGGTCAAAGTGTGTTCATACAGTGCATATGGGCTCAAAGGCAGGATGGTTCATTCCATTCATGGATAAGCGTGTGGATGGCAGGTAAAACAGTGTGATCCCTTGTTAACAAATGACATTCTAAGCTTTTTAAAAATGAGTATACTCACGACAATGCACTATACAAATGTCTCGTCTTAGATTTATTGAGTCTTTGAAGTGAAGTGCAAACATAGCTCTGGCACAGCAAATTTTGTCAGTCAGTACTTTTCGGTGTGGGCCTGTATGCCTATCTAATTACAGAAACAAACCAATCGTAGACACCAGACTTCGCCCGCAGTGTGCAATCCCAACCACCCCCTTTGCTGCCGATAATAGACTCGTCCAATGCTTGCAATCAAGCATCTGCCCCAATCTGGACCTCTATAATTCTTAGTGGCTCAATTCTCCCTTAACACTATGTACTTCCTTAACCTAAGTCCCACTAACTCTACTTCGCTTTCATACGTCCATGCATCAGAGTATATTTGTTTCTCGACCAACGCTCACTGTTACCATAGTAACAACAGCTACGGTGACCTGCATTTCGGTAATTCTTCTTATTAATTGTCAAATTTCCCCATTCCATTTTTACTTTAAATTGTGAGTAATTTTGAAATAGTTAGTTAAAATTATGTCCTTTAAAAAATAACAGGAAATTGAATTCTCTCTGTTAAGCAAAATTGGTCATTTGTAATAAAATTCATAGCGCTATAATATTTTGTCAATGGTGAAGAAAACCCCCAAAATCGCCCCGTTCCTCTTGGGATTTCGTCACTCAGCTGGAAGAGGACCGAGCCATTGCCATGGGTAACATGCACAAAAAATTTGGTGAAGATCTGGAGATATCCTCACAAAGAGACAGACACACACACAGACATGCTCATTACAATACTTTGCAACAGCTCCCGCGGGCTAAGTAAATATACCATAAACTCTGTGGACCATACGCATTACGACTGCCCCTACAGATCCTGCAATGCAGTAGAACCACAATGTAAAGGGTCTCAAATGCACTGCCTTAAAATATCAACCCAAAGTAAATTGTTTCTTTTGTCATGAAACTGCCCAGTTTGACAGCTGGCACAGTTGTTAACAGTCAACTGTTCACGGTTAGTAGTTAGCTACAAACAGTTAACTGTACAGTGTGTCCAGATGAACAACGGCCCTTTTAATAGTTGCAATAACTTAGTCAAATTACGAAGGATCTCGATAAAATTTAGTAAAATTTGCAACACATGTATAGACTGTTCACCACACTATGTAGTAGCTGTACCTTGGAAAAACAGGCCATCTAATATTGCATTTCCACTACTTCCATTAAAAGCAACATGACTATTGGTAGCAAATGCTGCAAATGTGTACACACTAAAGCAGTGTCCCATTCCTACAGAAAGAAGTATGGGCACTCTAACTTGTACCCAAAACCAGAAAATAGACAGTAACCTTAACCTTCAATATTTACTGCCAGTCTGCCTTGCTGGTCATTTTGAGGTGTTTTCCATCACAGTTGCATTGTCCACAGCAGGGGCATAACTTCATATTGTTGGCTTTCCTATAGAAAACGTTTCGAGAGTGGGATACCAAAGGCTTCAAGGGGGTGGAAATGAGAGGAGGTGTCCCCCATTCCCAGCGAACTAGAGGGTCTGGGAAGCATCATAAGCTCCCAAGTGAGATCCAGGGCGAAGCCGCGGCCAAAATGGAATTCTTGTAAAATCTACATGCCAAAGAAGCCATCTGGTGGCACATATTTCACAAATTTACTCAAACATACTCAGTTGGTTTGATATCCCAGTAATCCTTCCGGCTTTAACAAAGTCAGATCATGACACTGTTATGCTGTCTCCCACTGCCTGTCCACATAGGCCTAAGC
>Ga0209780_1005171_pt1 | contig 10244 bp, 4 predicted proteins | sample WorMetexBAHAMAS2_FD_187384 | JGI IMG/M metagenome (GOLD analysis project Ga0209780, IMG submission 187384) | Marine gutless worms symbiont microbial communities from Max Planck institute for Marine Microbiology, Germany - Inanidrilus exumae... | ecosystem: Host-associated > Annelida > Digestive... | reverse complement strand
ACCTAAATGTTTGGTTTAAACCAATATTCAGATTAAGTTTTTTTTAAATTGAGATAAAAATGAAAGATAAAGTGACCTATTGTTTGTGTACTTGACTTGTAGTAAAAGAGAAAAGTAAATATGTTATGAAATTTATGGTACACTAATGTTATCAAAGAATATTTTTCAAAGACAGGGCTAAAGTTAGCTTTGTTTCTGATTGATGTTGCAGAATTGTTTAGGAATTATATATGCGGTTCACATTGAAAATATGAATGTGAGCTTGGAGACGATCATAGGCAACATTCTGGGATGTGTGTATGTTCCTTCAGCAGGTCAGTATATCTACTTATGTTTCCATCAGGTGACTCGTGAAAGTGTGAAGTCTAGGTGTATGTTTCTGTTGCTGTATTTAGTTATGTATATTATTTGATGTTCAGTGTTCTTTCTCTGTACTGGGAATAGTTGATTAGATTTTGAGGTGATCTGGATTTTGGATATGAATTTAGGAATTTTTCAGAGATGCCTTTTAGCATAACCGCACTGTTGACACTGACGAGATGGCGTCACCACACTTAGTTGACATCTGCTAGGTGGCACCTTTGTATTCGTTTGAATTTATTTGAGAGCTTCTAGTGTTCTTAAATTATTCTGCCGACTTTTCGTCGTGAATGGTAGCCAGTGATGGACTGGATGCAGATGTTCTGTAAAGTGAGCTACACTGTTTTGATTGAAAACAAAACATCAGCCTTTTTGTATCGTTTGTATCAGATATTCATGCACGTAGTTAGGGTTATTCAAGAGCAGAGGTGCACTGCACGCCCATTATCTGAGGAGTCAGTGAGTGAGTGAAGAAATTATGAAGTTGAGTGGATAATTCAGGCATTCAGTCTTATTGCCCACGCTGGCTGTAAAGCCGCCGGCATGGGTTGACCCAGAGGTGAAAAGGCCAAAAGGTCAAGGTCACACGGTTATGAAAACCGTCACGGTCACACGGTTGCTAGTGACGCATGCTGCTATGGCCGTGTGCTGCTGCTGATGGCATGAGTCTGCATGTCTATACGACTGTGTATGTTCTCTAGTTGGTACTGTAATGCATTAGAGAGATTATGTAACCAGAATTCATTCTACTGCTGTGCCACAGTTGTGTGGGTGACAGAAAGGGCATCCAGTCCACAGAAAACCTATGTCATTTGTCCCGTTGGTTCTCTGAAGACAGAAAAAACCAGTGTCAACCCAGGATCATCTGAAAACTGGCTCTTCAGGATCTGTGTGGGGTGTGCATGAATGTGTGTGTGTGTGTGTGTGTGTGTGTGCCTGTTCACTCTGCATTTATCAGATGGCGCCTTCTAGATGTTTGTGTTTGTATCTTTATTAATGTATGTGTGGTCTGCAAGGTGGTCCTCAAGTGAGGTTTTCTCTCGGTGCTGGGGACCGGCTGGCGTTGCAGCCCCCGTTATCATCAACTCTTCCTGTTACTCGGTCTTCAGTTGCATTGCTTTTTCAACAACTAGGTACCGCACCTGTCTGCTGACTATGACACACTAGTAATACTCATAATACTATTCATGATGGTGTCCGTGATGCTGTCATCATGGCTTAGCCATTGCAAGACTGCACTCAGTGCGTTCGATGAATGCAAACTATGCCACGGGGCTGCCGACCGTCAGACCATGTCAGTCGACTTTGGTAGCGAGTGCACCTATGGGCTGATAATATCCACACCCAGTATCACCATTTAATGTTACTTAGGCTCAGTTCTTGGTCTTTTGTAACTCATCGCGTGCTGATAATGTCGTCAAAGTCTTCCACCATTGCAATGTCAAATTGCACCATTTTGCTGATGTCGTACCAGTATATATAGGTGATTGGGTTGTGGAAGATCCAGAATCCATAACAGTAACAGCTGATAGCCAAATGTTGGTAAACCGTTAGCGATAACTGATGCCAGATGCTGGTGTTAGTAGATGCAGGTTTTACTGCAAAGCAGGTTTTGTATGTATTTACCAACAATCTGTTATCAACAGCACTACTGAGGAAGTTGATAATGAACTTTTGTGAACTATGTGAAGGTTATGCCTTGAGATAAGGAACAGCCAGTGAGATCTTTAAAATGATCTGTATACTGATTTCAGCAATTAAAAAAAAGGAAACCTGTAGTGTTGCCTTGGTAAGAGGTGCCATTTTTTCATGAATTGTAGTCTGTACTGATTTACACATGTTTTCTGTACAGGTGTAAACTCTTCGAGTGCTTTCTTTTTTCTGTGATTGAGTATGTGTGTGTATGTATGTGTTTGTCAGGTGTGAGCAACTCGCTGACGATGTTCTGTGCGGCACTGAGCGATCATAAAGTGCTGCTACTTTCTGACAGTTTTTCACGACTCACCGACACCTGTCATGCATTGTCAGCGCTCATGTACCCACTGAAGTACAGGTCGCCAGCCAGACAGTCTACTCTGATTTTGTTATTTCTTTTACCAGTCATTCGTGTGAAGTACAGACAATGAATGCGTTTTAGGTCGACTTTTTGACAGAGTCGACTTTATAAAGCCGGTCTCAAATGTCCGTCCGTCCTTGTGTACGTACGTAGGTACGTACGTGCATATGTCCATCCGCCCACAAAAAGTTTCTTCGATTTCAATGAAATTTGGTATGTAGGTAGAGGTCGATGAGTGATTCACTATGGTATGCAGTATGACCCGATCAAGGTCAAGGTCACGAGCCCTTCAGAGTTGGAAATCTGGCCGTTTTCAAAAGCTATCTCCTCCGCCATTTACAATGGGAGCTGGCAATTGATCATGGATTCTTAAACTAGGGCACAATATCTAAATTTGAACAGTCCAGATATTTGGCCTAGTTTTTTGTCATGTGACTTTGAAATTGGCAGAAACGTTAATGTGAAATATCCCAAAGTAAGTAAACAAAGTGTAATATGTTATTGTGTTTGTTTGTTGTTTTTGTAGCTATGTATATATTCCACTGTTGCCAGCTGGTCTGCTTGAAGTACTAAATACACCGACTCCGTTTATTGCTGGTATCCACACATCTCTGAAGCCAGACCAGTCTGACCTTGTATGTGTATGCAAACGCACACACACACGCACACATACTAGAATAGAAAATTGTTGGCAGTAAAATACTTGTCTATTCCCACAGTCGAAATATATAACATGAATATTCAGATATGTGGCAAAATAGGTGTATGAGTAGCATCTCTCTCTCTATGGTGATGATTACTGCTGCAGGTGAACTCTGATACTTGATGCCATTCTACTTTGCCACTAACATTGATAAGCTCTTTAAACATTCAACTTGTAAAAATATCATGAAAAGTATCGATTTATATGACAAACCAACGTGTTGCAATGAGCCTTGCCAGCATTAAATAAGCTGTTGGCATATGCACCATATGAATGTGATTAAACAAAAATCGCTGGTCATTCCAGAAGCTGAATATTTAGTCCTTGGACTGCTGTCAAATGCACCATTGTTTCTCAGCTCTCTGTAGAGATGAGATTGTAAACTGTTTGGAAAAAAGAATGCAGTTATTGATGATTAATGAATTAGTTTTTGATTTGTGATACATTATGCTGTTTGGCTGTGCCGTGTTTCTATTTGAGGGTCGTTATGACATTTGTGTGAATTTTTTGCTCCCTGAAGAAAATTGGGGAGGTCCCCCAAAATAGGAGTGGTGTTATAAATTAGCACCCATATGACAAACGGTCACAAGTTTTGCTGACCACCGTTGGCATGTCTCGGTTATTATAGTTTTAATGATGAAACAATGAAGACATTGGCATCACTTGTGTCATGGTTCTACAAACGGGCGACCACTTTTGATCCTAAAGGCATGATGTAACCTTCATGGAGTGATAGTGCTTTTGAATAATTATATCCTTCACTGATGTCTGTTTCTATGTCTGTATTGATGTTTGTCTACGTGTTGTTTTGTCCAGTTGGATGTTGTGGTAGCTGACTTGGATGGCGGCAGTGTTCGTCTGCCAGAAAATGTTCATATTTCTTTGATGCCTGAGCCATTATTGTGTAGGATGATGCATTCTCTACGACTGGTCAGTTTTTGCATCTTTACCTTTAGCTTTTTTTCAGTTTTTTTATATGTTGTTATTTGTTTTTACCGCACGATGCTATGCTAGCTCAGTATATGCTGTCATCGTGTGTCTGCCTGTCACAAGTCTGTGTTTTACCAAGACGGATGAACCTAGGATCATGCAAACAATGCCATATGATAGCGCAGGCACTCTAGTTTTCTGACGCCAAAGATCTCAGCGAAATTCCATCAGGGTCACCCCCAACGGGGCACCAAATAGAGGTGGGGTAGGTTACAATCGGCGATTTTCGACCAATATCTCGCTGTATCTCAGAATCAGTGCAAGATAGGGACATAGTTATTATGGAATGCTAATAGGAAGTCATATGCGCTGTATCGATTGGTGCTATTTTCAGTGACCTAACTACCCCAAACCACCCCATTTTCAACATTTTGTATCGCCTTTTATATCTTCATAGTGAGTGGAGATAGAGACTTCAAATTTGGTAGGTAGGTTGATGGTAGCAAGTACTAACCCGTGGATGGCAAACCATTCCTGAAAGAGGCGTGGTTATACGTTAAATTTTTATGGGCACCAACCATATCTCTGGAATGGCTGATTGTCTTAGGTGCTGTCAACTTAGGTGAATGGTTAGTGTGGTAAACTGGTGACGGTCTCGTCACAGACTCACAGTTTATCACACGACCGTTGACAACTGTGTACAATACGATGGGTCTGAGGCACCACATCACGCGAGTCTGTCAGCGGCAGCAGGAATTTGTTTTATATGTATAATTTGAAATTGTGTCTGTTTTGGGTCATATCAGTTGATCCTATATTTTTATTTTTCAATATGACTAATTTTGGTCAGTCATTGATGCTGATGCCGTGGTTACAGTGGACCTGTTTCAGTGAATGCAGTGTTGGTGTACTGTAGATCCTGCGACCCGAGCTGACGTTGTCAGATCTAGCATTTCCACCACCGTCACCTAAAATCTCTGCATCCGAGATGCTGGTCAGTTTTGCTTCGCATTTGTCATTAATGTGATATCTGTGATGGTGCAAAATCTGCCCAATTTAATGCCAACCACAGGAATCATTTACTGGACCTGATCCTGTCTTGTTCTACATATGGGAGTGACATTGGACCTTTGATGTTGACTGTTTGACATCAGTAATTTTCTCTTTCATAATGTGCAATGTATTTAATATAGACACATGTTAACTCATGCACTCTCCCATTCAAGGTCTTGGCTGTGCTTTTTGTGTTGGATGTGATGTGAAAATTGCTACATTAACAAGTAACACAGATGGTATATTAACAACAACATGTTTGTACCCATGAGTATTCGCATTTAATAATTTTAGGCTTTATTTATTCCAGTTACATATTATGTCAGATCAAACTCACTCATTTCATTCAAACAACATGACATCTGTCACATGTGAACGAAGTCACCAAGAATGTTCACAAAATAGAAAACTTCCATTGTAAGTAAGTAATCAAGGGAATAACAGTGTTACAGAAATTCACCATAGTATGGCAAAAAGTTCAACCAATATCCGTCCATTACCCCTAAACAAATTTCCAAACCAAACTAAACATATTCCATGACTTTCAAGGACCAGGTTCATTTTCAAGTACTTTCAAGTCCTTGAATTTGCAACATTTAAATTCAAGTACGAAGAGTGGCAACCCTGACATACAAATGTGAAGCTGTATTATTTTTTATCTTATTATATTTTGGGTGATGATTACAAAATTGAAAGCAGTGTAACTATTTGCATATTTGTATTGTTGTAAATTCCAGAGTGTATGAGATCATCTTTGCCATCACTGTTGACAGTGGAGGTTGATAAAAGTACTGCTCTAACTGTCTTGAAAGATTTCCTTTCAGGTCTTTGGGGGACATGTGAAATGTGGGTTTGGTTTTGTCTATGAGGTGTGACACTGTTGATTGCATTTAACCCATGTGGTCTGAGCTCGTTTGTCACGTATTGTGATTAACCCACATAGTCTTATATTGTTGAACAGGACAAAGAAATCCGTGCTGTCTTTCTACGGTTTTTCGCTGAGCTGTTCTTTGGCTACAGATCTTGCCTGACAATCATCCGTATTCACCCAGAACCTGTCATCACATTTCACAAGGTCTCATTATGTCTCTGTAGCATTTGTCATCTGTATCAGGGTTATACCTTCATAATGTAGATCTCTTAGTTTCATAAACATAACTGGAAAATGTACAAGATAGAGACATAGTGCCATTGGAAGTCTAATAAAAGTCATATGTATTTTAAGCCTGTCTAAATTCAGTACCGCAGAAAATATAGCACACCACTAGAATGTGTTTTCTGCTGGATGGGAGTTGTACGTGGCTTATAATTTAAACTAATGTAACCAAAGCAAAAGACACCTCAAAGTCACACACAGTCACATATGATGAATTACTTTCTGTTAACATCTCAGAAATGGTGCAAGGCAGAGACGTGGTTGCCTCAGACCACCTATAGAAGTGATATATGCTGTATCAAGTATCACTGTTGTCAGTTATCTTGAGTGACCACAAAGGTGTATTCTTTGTTGCAGACCTTTTGAAATGTGATTTTTCATACGTTTGTACAGGCGTTGAACATCACTGTGCAAATGGGAATGACAGTTTCACAGGCTATTATTATAACGGGTTGTGTGGCGGAAAATTAACTTAATAGATTTTCGATAGATAGGAAACATTGTGAGACAAATGATATGTTGTTGTATGGAATGCAGGCGAATTTTCTTGGTCATCGAAATCTCGTGGATGATGAGTTTACAGTGAGAGTTTTAGACTCGATGTCGTTCAGCACGTTTGTGGCTGAGAGAGGCGCGCCGTACCGCGTCTGTGATATCTTTGATGAGGTCAGTTGAGTTACCATCATGTGTGCATTTGGGTCATGATCGTCATTGTCATCATAATGAACTTTGGCCTTAGTTGCTTCCTTGATCATTTGGTTCTTTCCTGTGCAGAACAGCTCGGCTGTCATGGGATAGCTGTGCACCAGTCTAATGTTGCCAGCTCACTCTGTCTGTTGCCGTCTTGTCTACCCATAATGCCATAACCCACAGTTTTATGTACTGACTGTCATTTATCCTCCAAACAATGCAGTTTTCTCCATCACTTCGGGCTCGAGTCATGGTCTCTGAAACAGGGAAACTAGTGATCTATAATGGGCTCGGTACCTGAAAAAAATAAAATTCCCAGCGATTTTTTGGGGGAGGCATTTCGGGACACAGCGTGGCTTGCAGTGACTTGAAAAGAGGTCGCCGGTTAAACAGAAGCTGAAAGTTGCAAGCTTTTTGTGTTGTGTTGTCACTGTTGTTGTTGTTGTTAGTTGACAGTTTGAAGTTAATGGGCTGCGGTGGCTTGCGGTTCATTGTTGAGAGGTGATGCTTGTGATGTAGGTGTTTGCTAGCATGCAAGAACTGCTGAAGACGGAGGAGAACGACACTGATCGTATGCTACACAACATTCACGACCTTGCCACACAACTCTATCAAAACGTAAGTCTGCTGCGGTTGTTTTGCTTGTTTTAGTTTTGATGTTGCTTTAACGTGGCTGAAACTGGAGATGTTGCTGACAGTGATGGCAAAACGTTACTAACAAACGGCTATTTTTGGGTGAACATGAGTCAGCCATTTCCTCTTGATTTTCCTTCTTTGCTTGTGCCACTTCAAATTTGGTAAGTAGGTTGTAGGTGACCTTGCCACTTCTTGGCACAGACGACCACATTTGACATCTGTCGTCAACCCATCTGTATTCCTCGGACATACCATTCATCTAGTTCTGTGGCGGCGTGGCGTAGTGGTAACGTCATTGGTCTCGATCAACGAGGTTAACCTACGCTGAGCCGGGTTAGTACTGGGATGGGTGACCATGTCTGAGTTTGACTCCCGGAGGCGGCACTTTATTTCAGTATGTAATTAACCACCCAGGTCGACTCAGCCTTCTACCCTTCATGGAACGGTAAAATGAGTACCAGCCAAAGGTCGGTGATGCTGTGTGGCTGGGGAGTACAAATCGACGTATACTTCTGTCATTCTACATTGTTACTGGCTCACCTACACATTGTGTAGGGGCCATTATTGTTTCTCTTTGGCATCTGGCGTCGTCTGTCGTTGTCTGTAACACTCCATGGTGGCGCATATGCAGTGTAACTCACCAGGGGGCAGCACGCGACGGTGGACCAGTAGTGTTACATCCCGTTAGTCCCAGACCACGATGCGGGTTAATCTACATGTTAATCTGCAGCAAAAGGCCATTTGCTGCAGATTAACATGTAGATTAACCCGCATTGTGGTCTGTGTGTGTCTGTCTGTGTATATGTGTATTTTTCATACAGGTGAGCTGTGCAAAAATGGCTGAACCGGTCAGTATGTTATTTTGGGGAGAGCGACTCGTGGGTCGAAGAACCATGTATAAGATGGGGTTCAGATTGGGAAGGGGCTCTTTTGATTGGGGTGTGCTGGCCGATTGTAACATACCTACGCATGAGTACATTGCACATTATTTGCCTGCACCTTTGCAAGATTACTTTAGACACTTGTAGTATATTGATGCTAAGAATGCTCAGCAACGGGACTATGAGTGTTGCATTTCTCAGTACTCTGGCCAGGTGATTGGTGGGAAAGCTCCTTCCAAGGAGACCTCCAGTGAATTGCAGAGTTGGTATGAGAAGATACGTTTTAGTAGCTTTTTGCATTGGCGTGATTATAAGTGCCAACATGTAATTCACTAAATGCTTGTTAATGTAGGAGAATCCGAATGCACAGCCATATGTTCAGAAGATCCCGAAGCCGACCGATGGTGCCTACATGCGTGTTCATCAACCAGTCTTTCCCACACTGGATGTTAGAAAAGTGGCTGAGATTATTGAAGAGGGCTTGGCCAAACACAACTTGCAGTCCAAGTATGTTCGCCATATTGGCTGGACACATTTCTTATGTATCAGCTGTAAGTGACTAATATACAGTGTCAAAATGCCGTTTTCGCGACTTTTAATGTCTGTAACATAGAATTCTTATTTTTTTTGATATGAAATAATTGATTGTAACAAAATGTAACTTATCTCTATGCATGATATAACTAGGGTCCAGCCTGTTCTACAGTCATGATGCAGACCGTGAAATGAACAGCTCTGTGAAGGTGGCAGTTTTCCATGAAATTCTGTGATATTTTGCCGCTCTTTGGCATGCCATTGTGACATGGTTTTGACTTAGACCAGTGCTTTCCATTTCACACCGGACCCCCTTGGGCAGTTGATCGGCGCGAGCAATCAATCAATCGCCTCAAGGGGAAAGTTTGAGCTAAGCTTATTCTTGGATGTTGTAGTGTTGATTCTGTAATGTTGAAATATGTCTACAGTCACATGTGCTCACTGCTTTAGTTTCCAATTTCCAGTCTAATCTGCATTTTGTGGGTGATCTGTGCAAAATTTCTGTATGATCGGATGCTCTGACGCAAGGAAGTGGAATCACTTTCTGGACCTCATCCTCGTTCTATTGCTTATTAATCAATATTCACTAACTGTATCATAGATTAATGCCATTGCCAAAGCACAACCGTCAGTAATTATATATCTCTTAGTTGTGTGTACGTGTGTGCAGACTAACTCCGGTGTGGAAACAGTATCCACGCGTTGTGCCCACAGGAGCACATATTACGTTGGCACATGACAAGTTGCACTTTTTGTCAACAAATGCCCGCAGAATAGAAGTGCTGCGCAACTGTGTCGGCTGTATATTTGACAATCGAATCTCGGATGCTAGGAAGGTTGTAGACATGTTTAGTGTGTAGTATGCTGCTCTCCTCTTAGGTCCCATTGTACCATGTTTGGCTTACACACTTGCACACTAGTGGAAGAATAATGTAAGGATGGCCATCAAAATTAATGGGGAAGGCCAGAATTTGATCCCCATCACAGCCAAATCCATTAACTGATTACTACCAAAAATTTGCATGGGTGATTAAATCGGGGATACCTACCATCCTGCAATATTTAATCCAGATGGATAAGCGGTTTTTAGCAAACGTCAACGTATTACGTTACGTTTGCTATATGCTATGAGCCGTCCGTCTGTCGTCTGTCTGTCTGTCTGTCTGTCGTCTGTCTGTGACGTTGGTGCACCCTACTCAGGCGGTTGAACTTTTCGGCAATTTTTTTTCACCATACGATAGCCCA
>Ga0209780_1005170_pt1 | contig 10244 bp, 11 predicted proteins | sample WorMetexBAHAMAS2_FD_187384 | JGI IMG/M metagenome (GOLD analysis project Ga0209780, IMG submission 187384) | Marine gutless worms symbiont microbial communities from Max Planck institute for Marine Microbiology, Germany - Inanidrilus exumae... | ecosystem: Host-associated > Annelida > Digestive... | reverse complement strand
CTGAATATATCCCTTAATATGCAAAAATAATTTTTCATAATATTTTTTCTGAATCACGAGTACATACCTGTATTTAATTATGCACTTTATTTTGAAACTTCAAAAATCGCTATACCCCGCCTTTAAGTAAGCACATGTGTATATTTTCCATAACCTAGTCATTGAATCAGGTCTTGGTCTTAGTTTTAAGCCAAGACTTTTGCCTCGAGACCAAGAACAATATCTTTAGAAACTGAACTCAAATGCTTTTGAGGCCCAAGGCCTTGGTCTAGAGATCACAAGACTGTATTGGTGTATGTCCATGGAGTGGCACGTGAGACAGTGAGACAGGTGATAGACCAAAGACAGCTCATAATCCCTTTGTTTGGCCCATTGATCCATTGTCTTATCAGTCAAATTTTGTGTGTTTACTGTGACTGGTTATCTTTTTCAGTTAGTCCAGTTTATGCTGTTATTGCCATGAATTCTTGTCAGTAGCTTGAGTCTGCTGTTTGTGTCTGTCAAGGTGAATGAAACTGAAGTCTTTGTGGATGGTCATGATTTCAAGTTCTTTTCAAAGCCATACTACCTGAGGTTGTTAGCTGTCATAGTGACTTAGTCGCTTGATAATATGTTTTCAGTTATTCTGTGTTGTTTAATGTTGTTATCTTACATCATTAAGCTTTTATCCTGCCAGCATGTTTTAAAAATTCCATTTTCTTGATTACTGATATGATGATGTCATTAATGACATGATGATCTCATATTTGTATGTGTGTGAAAATTGACTAATGGTGTGCTAAATATGTACGGTTGTGGTTAATGTTAGGGGGTTGCTGTTAACCATCCCATCTGTATTGACATCATAAATGGATGGCTGCCTACTTTCTCTGCATTATGTCTATGTCTAAACATTTATTTACCACAGTTGAATAATGGTATGTTTTGCATTATAGGTTAACATTTCCTGGAGCCGTTGTGGAAGATGGTCGTGAATCAGCCCGTTATGATTGTAATACAGGTCTGCAGACATCTGTTACAAGATATCCGTAGTGCTTGATATAAGTTTTGTACACATAACTCTGAACAGTGAAAATCAGTAAATATCTGTATATATAATATTGGTATATTTTACAAAGGGAGGACAGTTAACTGGATATGGTATGTTGATGGTGTATATAATATCACTGAGGAGAAGTTTAGCATCTTCTCCGTAGTTGGAATATGCTACTGGCATGGGTTATGCAGGCAGTAAGACTTTGATCCACAAAATCCTAGAGTTTGAGGATGTTAAACTCTGTTATTTGCCATAATCAGATGTTGTCATCTCGTAATTGGTTATAAATTGACAATTGAATTGCTCTGTTTTTGTGGATTATGTCTTTTTTTACTTAATGGGCATAGTCATCTGCCCACTTATAGAAAACATCAACGCAGGTCACAATATACATTTTTAGACTGTATTAAGTGGTAGGCATTTGAATTGTGCAATTGTGAAGTCTTTTGTCTACATTTGCCTTTGTTTTGTTGCAGCAAAGTTCACTGTTACTGTTCCAAAGGCAACTTTTGGCGAGTATTTTCCCGACCTCAACTTGTTGACGAAACTGCTTGCACCTTCTGGTGAGGCTAGTGCCAAACCACCGAAGATTGAAGTGCTGGGTCTGTAATGCTGAAATTTTGTATCAGGTTTATCTGTAACGTGTAATGTGCATTTTAGTCCATTGACACTGATTGTTAAATTACAGTAAGGGCGTCTGACTTCGAAAAACCTTTTAGTTGTCCCTAGATGTTCGTTTGGGGGATGCACCCAAACTGGCATAACTCTGAAAAAGAAGATCGATTTCTAAAGCAAAAACTGATAGTAGTAGTGCTAGTAATGTCATGTAGCATTCACGGTATGGACTGTTTTTGTGATACATTACAGATTGGTTTCAGTACTGTTTCAGACAACAGTTTGGCCTCTGATGTGGATCATATTCATAAATTGGTACAAATTTACATATTGTGTAAATAAAAAGGGCATAGTTTGCAGGTTTAATATGTCATCAGTAGTCATGGCAGTTAAGTAGTAACTGGGAGACTCGTATTCAGATTCATGCTGTGAACTGTGTGAATCATTAAACATTCAGATGGGCACAGGAATAGAATTGTTTGAATGCTCCAGAAAAAACCTGACATCATTCTTGGAGAGGAGAGCATTGCGTTAAAAAGCAAATTGTGTTACAGTTTGAGTATCTTCAACTGTTTACGTGATTCTGAAGTTTGGTATGATGATTGTGAAATGTTCGCTGTGATGCAGATGCGGAGGCTGGTGAACATGACGATGATGATGCCAGTGGTGAGGAGACGGAGTTTGATTGGCAGATAGAACAAGAGCCATTTAGTGCCACAGAGTTGCCACTGGATGGCCCTAAGTACGGCTTTGCAAACCAGCGATGTGCTGTATTGCAACGACTGCAGGTCAGCCAGTCAATTCACTGTATCCTTATTGATTTGATGATACAACATTCTCTGGAATGATTATCTAAGTCACGAAGTTGCATAAAATATCTGTACCTGCACTGAAAACATTTAGTTGGATTTGTAGAACGTAAATTGTACATCTGATGTCTGTAATATTCGAAATTGCTGTTGTAATGTAATTATTTGTAAGCAACACAAATTATTCTGTGTTATTGTTAGCTTGCACAGTTGAAGTACATAGTGAGTTTGTTTTGCATGTCAACAACTTTGGTTTTCTGTTTCATTTTCTTGTCATCTACTGTGTTATCTTTTTTTCTGTTACAGTTTCAGTTGGTAGGCGATGGGTGTGAAGTTGGTTATGATGATTTGTAGTCAGAACTGCTGGAGGTGGTTGATCTGTGTGACCCTGACAGCACTCCAATGTCTGAGCGTCAGCGACTCAGGAACGTCGATGAAGACCAGCATTTCAGTGCAGAGCATTATTTGTAAGTTACGTCTCCATTCCGCAATTATGTGCTTGTTGTGAAGTGCAAAAAATCATTGGTTGTGGGAGAAAGAATGGTAAGTGTAATGGTGGAGATGATATAGGACTTACATTAGCATACTGTACTTTATTTAGTTTTTGACATAAAACAGTGAAGTGTTGTGTGTTTTGATGAGATTGGGCCATATTTTCGGTTTCTCTCGGTCTTTACTGCTGTTTAGTTGATTTGCTTGCGTCATTTGATGTTGGAATGTTTGCTGCATTATTGTTTATGATGTGGCAGAGCTGATCTGCATGAGTCGGAGGACATTCAACGAATAATTGAGTATGAGCCGTATTGGAGTAAGAGCACAACTGCTGAGAAAGGTAAATATAGTCATGGAAGCAGTGATTAAATAGCATCAAATGTAGTACGCCTTGCTGACTTTCTCTGCAATACTTATTGATGTTGTTTGTTGCCTAACAGGAAAACATCTCTGAAATAACCTATGTTGTGTTGGGTGGGGACAAAAAACCTTGACTCAATCAATCAAGTTTGACAGGAAGGACCAATGGCTTGAAGCTGCTCCAGAAATACCAAAGGTTTGCTTGTGGAAAATAACATCACGACACGACATATGAGTTCATATATACCCGGTACTGTATTGCAACAATCCAGACATAGGTGTGAGATATCTTGTACTAACACTATATGGACCACAAGGTGTTATGTGACTAACTAATAAAGTGTTTTCTAGTTCTAATAGCAAATTTGTCATCACACATTGCAGCTATCTGCTATGTAGGTAAGAAGTGAGTATAATTTGCCAATTATTAATTTACTATAATGCATTGCAATTTGGAATGCAGCGAACAACATTCAGTACAGAAACATTGATAAAAGTCCAAAAACCTTCCTTAATGAAACTAAACGCGTTTAAATTCACGGAAAATTATGTATTTCCAGGAATTTTATGTAAGTGCAAGTTTCATGAAACACAGCAGAATTCACAGAAAATGTCACAGCCATGAAATTATGATAGTCCTTAGTAATCTCTGATGCTGTGATTTTCTGATGCTAACGTCTGCTGAATGACTGACTGTGTATTTGGTGTGTGCTGATAATAAATTGTCTCGTGCTCAATACATTGAAACAGAAAAAAACAAAAGTAATAGTAAAAGTAGTAGAGCTTTATGATAGTTACATTGTGGACAAGTCACGGAAATACTGAAAATACTGTACAGCCTGTATTTGTATTTTTGCAGATGTAGAATTTACTGACTATGAAAAAGATGTTTTGTTAAAGCTTCCTCGCAAAGAATATATCCTTTATCTTTTGATAAACGTTGAGTTTTTTTCTGCATAGTTTAAATTTTTGTTACTTTAGGAATATATGATAATTTGTAAGTTCTTACCAATAATGACATTTTAGAATTCTCATTTTTTTGTTAACCCAGCATATTTAAATTTGTACATATTAATTTTTATGATAGCTTTTCATGTTAAGTTGTGTGATGGAGTACATAAATATTCAGTTGTAAGTTACTAAGAGTTTCTATATTTAGCTCCTTAATGACAGCAATCACATCTTCTGGATAATAATGAAAAACGCATTGCTTCATTTGGACTTGTTGATATACTTTTTGCATATGCATACGACCATCGAACAACTGAAGGAGAAAATACGGTACGTCAGCTAAGCTAATATTGCTATGCGTGTACACCCAACATGATGTCATTCTTACTGCTGATGATACTTTTTTGACTTAATTCATCTTGGGAATAGTCGGTGATAGAGTTGCGGTGTCTAGTTGGTAAAGCTAATGAACTGTTGCATGGGCAGTCCAGGTTTGATTTTGGACAAGACCCCTTTCTTTTTCCAGGCTGAACATGAGGCTTTGTGGAACTAAGAGACTGTGAACAAGATGGTGTCCGTGCTGTTTCTGCTGTTGTTGTCTGCAGCTGTTATTTTTGCATTGTGCTTGCTTGCATAACTGCTTAAGTCTCATATACATATTCTACTAGTAGTTGAGCATGCAAAAACCCATACATGGAAAATAAGGTGTTGCCTTAACGGGACGTAACACTACTGGCCCACTGCATGCTGCCTGTGGTGAGTTACATTGCATATGTGAGTGTTACAGATGCCAGCCATCGTTACTAGTCTGCCCCCTACACTGTGTGTAGGCGGGTCAGTAATAAAGTAAGGACTCATGGGCCAGATATTAGATCTCCATTTCATCACATAAACTGTGGTATCTAAGTGATTTACCAAGAATGCTTTAAGTTATAATTTATCTGGCAATTTGAATAGATTTCTAGGAATTTTTAATAATGTTTACATAGGTTATTGTTTTATCACCAGTAGGTGGGCAAAGTATTGCAATCTGCACGTCTGTGTTTGTCTGTCTGCTGTCATACCTCAAAAGCACACGTCCAAATTTCACCAAATTTTCTATACATGTTACCACTGTCTGTGGCTTGGTCCTTTACTGATGACAGTGCAGTACATTACATACTTCCGGTTTTGTGGATATGTTTTTACATAATGGGGCAAATAGGCCAAAGTCAAGCTTTATGTTATGTATTGTTGAATTCGCGAGATGGCAGCACAGAGGTCAAAGTTGCTGTCTACGATTGCAGACTTGTTTCAATAAAATAAACATTCACAATATTTGTATGTCAGGTTGAGTCAGGATGGACTATTGCCAAACTTTGTGCCACTTTGTCATGGTTTGAGGTAATTTTTAACTTATTTTGATATCTTGTAATTTTGCTGATCTTGAGCATTTTTGTCAGAAATCGAGAATATAACGCTCTTAATATCTAGTGGTTATGTGAAATTAGTTTTGATTAATACTGTGTGTGAAGCCCTTTTTCCAGAGAAGTCGGATGATCAAGAAAGCGTGTGATCTGGTGATTTATTTTCACTGGTTAGCTTTGGTGCATTCAGTTGCCTTCCGTGCTCTGATATTGTTGATTGAATTACAGGAAGAGCATCTGGCAGTGTAAAATTGTGGTCCAGTTATCCCGCAATGGTTGTCTTTCTGGAATGTGGAGTGACTCTTTTTGTGTACACACTTGTAAGTAAGTAAATAAAGTTTAATAAAATTGCGATCATGAGATCGTATAGCAAAGTTATGCAGACAAACGTTATACAGTTGTAAATTACAAGAATCGGATATCTAAAATGTAAAAATGTAGCTAAAACACTGGCAGCATCATGCTATACGTGAACGTTGTGATGTTGTTATGGCTGTTAGACGTACAGCAGTGTGAGGGATGTTCTGTTGTCAAGCTGTCGGCGAAGTCTCTGCTATCCTCTCTGTCGACACTGGCAGCTGGCGCATACCGTTATTCAGGATGTCCACAAACTACTCAGTCTCGGTAGATATAATGCTGACTTTATGAATTGTTTGATAGTAGTTAACATTTGTTAATGGATTTGCAAATCATGTTCTCTGTTTGCGGATTGCATAGGGGAGGTAGCTGATAGAGATTTGAGACATCTGCATTTAAATGGAGGTGCTTAATATCGGATAACCAGGCTGATAATAGTGACAGTGAATGATTGGTTTCTTTTGTAAATCTTGGACCAAAAATACATAGTTTTCTTTTTGGTTCATCATATTCAGTGATTCAATGGAAGCATTTAAATATGCCTAAACTCTAAACTCTTTTAATGCCCTGGTTGTTTACAGACCATAGAATATTGGTAAGTAATGATTCAGTTATCAATATCTGCTCTGTACTTTGTTTATATTTTATCTGTCGTCTGTATGTTTGTCTTTTGCCACTGCGTAAATATGTATCTCCTTATCAGCTAGTGTTAAGTAAAACTCTGCATTTCTGCCATCAGTCAGTTCCCACACATTCAGCCTATAAAGCAGAGGTGCATGGTGTATAATTAGTTTACAGTAATATTTTTGTTTTAATTTTCTTATTACTTGCTCTAGAAATGTCTTTCCATGCACAATGTAACTGTGTGGATAGCGGCATGGGTGAGTTGGTTGTTTATGCCACTTACAAATGTGCACCAGCCGCCGTCGTGGAGAGCAGCTGAGCACTTGGCATATGCCTTCCTCCAGTAAGGGAACATCCATAAAGGATGTATACACGAGGAAGGAAGGGGTTGAGTCTAAAAGTGGACAATGGGGGTGGTTTCATGGTGTGCAGACATTCAAATTTGTGGTGGGGCTGCTAGCTATCGATTTTGTCACTTCAGGACACTGCGTTCATTATCGCAATACTACTGTACCATGTCAGCATTATTATGTCATACCTTATGATGTGATGGCTGTGCAGTGTCTCCAGTCTCTGCACTATTCATTGCACTAAAGAGACCACATGAGATGAGTTCACTGTCACTGGTGGCTTGATTTGCATTGAATTTTAAATGCGCACTGGCTTAAAACTATGGAGCTGTCTGCAGGACGGGTGGAGGAGGTTATGCCAGATGCAGGCAAAAGTGGACAAGGGGGAGGACCGAAGGAGAGTATAAAAATTACATATTTTTGGCGGATGTCATGTATGGATGGCCCATAACAGACACAAACACGCACAGCTCCATTATATAGGGTGTCACAAAAGGTGACAGGTCTAATATGATGACTGTATTATGAATTTATTGCCGAGTTTTTTGGTGAAGGAATTTTTAAAATCAGCAGTTGGTAAAATTACAGGCAAGTGTACAGTGGCAGCTCTGTTGACTCACACCCCGTACGGGCTCAGGGCTGTAATGGAGCGCATAGTGACTCTATTGAATTTATATGCGCTATACAAAAAACTTATGTATGTATGTATGTATGTATGTAATGCGCCCGATTCATTTGTTGATTTCAGCGCTATAAATTGTTTACTTACTTACTTTACTTTCTTAATCCTTACTTGTTTACTTCCTTTAAAATATGCCCACTCCATTTCTAGGCTGGAGATCGTAACTAATAGGCAACCAAATCTGGCTTTGCTCTTTAAAGTTTATTTTGTGTTGTGGTATATTTTGTTACGGATGCATGTTTTCATTTGTTGTGTCCGATTAAGTTTTTCAGTATTAAGCCAAGAGATTGGCTGGAAAGAACGTCTCCGAAATGACCTGTTTTGTATTGGATGGGATGTAATATAAAACCATAACTCAGTCAATCTGTTAACTCACAGAGGCCAGTCGCCTGGTTTTCTGCTCCACCCTGTAAGATAACAGTTTCAGTGATGGTTCAGGTCGTCGACAGATAGTGAAATGCCTCGTCGACGTTCGACGTCTATTCATAGAGACTGGTGATCAGCGTTACATACTCAATGATCTGTACATTGATGATTACTGTGCATGGACTCAGCACATCAGGTTGGTTTACTGTGATGTTCACTGGCGTGTAGGTCTGAAATGTTGCTAGTGTCTTAACCGTGTACTGTAAATTGCTACAGCCCTGCGTAGGGCCTGGGTATTCCCTTCCCCCTCCCCTTTTTCCTCCCTTGTCCATTCAGTTCTTCATCTTTTGCTATTTTGTACTTTTTCCCTTTTCTTTTCTGATTTACTTTACCTATTTCCTTTTGTCCATCCCTTCCCTTTTTACCAGAATAGTCCCACTCCGTTTTCAGGGCAGAGGCCATAGGAGGCGACCGAACCTGGGTTTAGTTTGTTGCATTTTATTTTTTTATCTACACTCTTAGTTAAGATTTATTCTGGTGTTTTGTTGTATCTGGTTTAGTTTACTTTTGCAGTGCAATAGTTGTCTTCCCCTGTTGTAGGTGCTAGTGTAATAATTTAAATGAGCCTCTCAATCCCTTTCCCTTTTTGTGTGGCTGCTGAACAAAAAGGCGGCCAGGGTTGAGGTTAATATATCGCTGGCCTTCCTTCACTGGGTAGTCGTAGCTGTCCACCCTTGACCTTTAGTCTCTGATATAGCTGTTCAACTGAAAGGGGACATTAAACTCCAACCTACTAACTAACTAAATTGTTACCATTTTTATTATAACACACAAATATATAAAAACTGTATATTAATCTTAGAAGAACTGTGCAGTGGTATTTAAGAACTGAAAATATGGAATACCTTAATTTGTTTTGCATTATGCACAGTACTTGGTCTGTATTTTTGTACACTGTTGTAATTTATGGTAGTTTTAAGGTCTTTTAAAGGTTTTTTGTTGTTTTGAAATAACATGTATTGTGTTGTTTTTTGTAGTGAGAAGCGATTGAAGTCCTTAGCTGATAGTCTCCTTAAGGTACTACTTACGATGTTGTTAAGATGCACATAAACTGAGTCATAACAAACGAAAAACGTTTGACTAAAATGTGGTTAATGAGGACAAGTTTACATTTATTAATTCATTTCAGTGCTTTGATACTGTTTGTTGAGCATTGGGAAAGGCTAGAAATGATTTACTGGTCGTGAAAATGAATATTTTTTTCAAAAATTCAGACATGCGTCTGTTTGAAAACTTGCAGACAAGCAAAAAAGATTTTTAATCAAAGCCGATGCGTCCTATTTTGTTAATGACGACCGTGTATGTGTGTGTGTGTGTAGGTAGAAATCTCAAAACAAGACGTTGGATTTGACATCGATGAGTTGGAGCTGGCAAGCCGGCTTGTGTTGTCTGAGGCGTCAGATCAGCAGCACGTTGGCTGTGTAGAAAGTGGCACGGAGTCTTCAGATTCATCCGACACTGAGACTTCCAGTGATGAAGATGAAGATGATGATGATGATGATGATGGCGATGACAGTTCTTCATCATCGGACAGTTATGTTACTGTCAGCTCGACAGAGTTGCACTGTGTTGACAGCCGTAGCAGCATCAGTGATGATGGAAAGAGTCATCCTCCACTGATGGCTGAACACTCGTCGTTGGTTATTGAGAACAGTTCTGCTGCTGCTGCTGCTGCTGCGGAGCCAGCAGTGTCTGTATGTCAGCAGCTGTCATCTCTGACGGTTTCTGATGAGCATCATGTCACACCTTCTGTGTCTCCTGTGCCCCAGTCTCATGACAATGCACCACTTCAACAGTGATATTTCATGTGTTTATGCCTTTCCGCGAATATTCTTACGTTCCGTCGTGTTGCCTGGTGATTTTACAATATATCAATTGTGGTATTTCTAGTAAATTGTTGTGAGATGAATGCATTAAGAAAATTATGTTTTTAGGTGACGAACGTGTACACTAGCTGCTAACTGGTGCCAGTGGAAATTTATATTTAATGCACGTCTAGCGTAGCGGTGCAATAACCGCCTTATGCAGTGTCGCAGTGGCCTAGCGGTAACATGCCTGACTGCGGTGTGAGAGGACCCAGGTTCGAATCTCACCGCAGGCGGTTGTGTTTATCACGACAGCCACTGCGATATACAG
>Ga0209780_1005169_pt1 | contig 10245 bp, 4 predicted proteins | sample WorMetexBAHAMAS2_FD_187384 | JGI IMG/M metagenome (GOLD analysis project Ga0209780, IMG submission 187384) | Marine gutless worms symbiont microbial communities from Max Planck institute for Marine Microbiology, Germany - Inanidrilus exumae... | ecosystem: Host-associated > Annelida > Digestive... | reverse complement strand
GTGGTGTGCGGCTCTAGCGTCTATTTACTATAAAATGGTCCAGTCGTTTTAAACGAACGTGAGAACGTCGTCGGGCGTCCCACGGTTAAAATGAAATACGGAACGCTGTTCCCACGGCCAGAATGGCTTTGGGAACGCCGTTCCAAAGCGTTCCCACCGGAAACTAGGTGGCTGTATTGTATGGAATGTCCACAATGCAGTATTCGGCTCGAAGCTGGAGGCTACTGCAGTACTAGGTAGTTCTTTGTTCTAGGCAAAACATCGCGGAGTTTCCGGCTATCATTAGGGCGACATGAGTTCGAGCGGATGGTGAAGGCAGCGCTGTGGTTGCGGTGCAATGTAAACACGCATGTCGCCCGGTGCTACCGTGATTACGGCTCGGCGGCAAGTCGCTCGCACGTCGTGCTGGCGTGACGTGATGCGTGGGTCGGGCGCGGCTAGCTGGCTGTCTGTTCGTCATGGCGTCGTGCCAGATTGACGTCAGTAAACAACGTTGCACGTGCCCGCTTAGTGACAGCAGCTGACATTTCTAACAAGACGTCATTACCTGCTGTAACATTCGTCGGTAATGGCACGTGTTGATCCCGGTATCGTTTTAGACTTAGCTGAGTGCAATGCTGCTTCGACGCCGCACGCTGGTAGTCTGTAGTTATCGACCAGTTTAACGTCCGGGTTGAGCAGTCAGTTTGCGGTGTGTGTGTGTGTGTGTGTCCCTATGCTAACTTCCGAACGAAATGACTTGACCTAAATGTTTAGCATGCTGGTTCACCTTAACTATCAAGGTCACGTTTCTAGGTCAAGGTCATGGGTCAAAGGTTAAGGTCACAGGAGGAAAACCATTTTTTGGTTAAAAGTGAAAATGAAATTGCGAAAACCGGTGACGCACTGCAGGCTGAGATGGCAAACTGTGGTGAAAAGCAGACCTGAATTGGAAACTAAATAAGTAACAAGCAGCCAAAAACTCAAGGTTGGCTAACATTGTTGCTAAGGTGGTCGGAGCGACCTCGAGTGATGGCTTTCTAGTTGAATGATGTTGCGTGTATGTTTTGTGTGATAGCGCCGGCACAGATCATACAAGGCCCACGCGACTACGAGGTGGTCTGGGGCACTAAAGTGGTACTGGAATGTGAAGTCGTTGGTATTCCGTTCCCAAGCAGATCGTGGACGAAAAACGGAAAAGTGGTAAGTATAATTTACAGGTTACAATAACCGTTGTTGTGTTTGTGTGTCTGCTCTGGGCAAGACAACGTGGTTAACATCGACGGCTGCGTTACTATCATTATTAATCATGGATGCCCGACACCTCGATTAGCGGCGTTGCCCCCAGGGCAAACTGCCGGTATTGAATTTACTCTATAGTTATTTTGAGTTTTTTACCCCATAGGTCCATATATTTATGCGATGATGTTGAAATTTGGCAAATTTTGCCTTAATCAGTGCAGGAGTGGGGTATGGGCAGTCTTGTGATCTCAAGGTCAAGGTCTTGCTCTTGGTTTTGAAGCAGACGTCTTAGCTGAAAGTTTTAAGACCAAGACCTATAATTCGGCACCGCTCAAACTCCCATGGACGATCTTTGTGATTGACACAAGATCTGTGCAGTTGCACAGACTGCTGAAGAAGCTATTCTGCATTAACCAGTGGAGTACGTATTCAACACCAGAGGCTACGGTTATTGAGCTCGTTTTGTCCATAAACTCATTTCGCTCCTTTTGCATCTGGTTTTTACCACGAGACGCTATGCTAGCACAGTATTTGCTGTGGCCATGTATCTGTCCGTCTGTCTGTTCGTCACAAGTCGGTGTTCTAGCACAGTGGCTAAACGTGTGTTCACCCAAACAACGCCACACAAAATCCTAGGGACACTAGTTTTCTGACGACAAAGATCTTGATTAAATTCGACTTGGGTGACCACTAAGAGGGATACGACATGCAGGTGGGTTAGGCTACAGTCAGCGATCTTTGACCAGTCTCAGAAACAGTGCAGAATAGGAATATATTTACAATGGAAGGCTAAAAGGAAGATAAGTAAGTAGGTAAGTTTATTGAGATATTGTAGCCGTAAGGCTAGATTGGTTACAGTGATAGCCTAATATAAAAATACAATATAAAATACCATGAATATGAAACACAGATACAAATACAGTTCGTGAAAACTACATAAAAACGCAATATGTACAACATACACACTTAGAATGGCGCTATTACAAACATGAAAGGTTGTCACTGGTAACATTTTAGAGAGTAGTTTATAAAGGAGCAGTACCGTTTTGTTCGGACCTGAGGGATGGATGGGGTAAACTGTAGAATGCCGCAGTCGGTGAGAAACGGAAGGATCACGTTGAGGTGGGAGGAGGCAGTGCGGCAGTGTTTAAATTAACGTATATCACGTCTCTTGCGGGTTTTACAACGACGCGCCGTTGCTTACCATTTTAAACTATGATTTACATTTTACTGGACGAAAACGTGCTTTGATTTCTCCGAAAGTGTTTCAAGTTACAGCTGGTCTGACGGCGGCTACTGCCGGTAATGATAGGCTGGTGTTAGTTGTGAATGCGTCGTCTGACGGACGACGGGACGACCAGGTCGTCGACGGTTGACGGGCTGAGTACGAGTGTGTAGCGTAACGGTGACAAACGGACGGCGCGTTGCTCGGCTGGCATTATGACAGGTGCGCGCCACAGCGGGCCGGTTTCCTCTCCATCTTGTCGCCGAGGCGGGCGGTCTTCCGCCCCCGCATCATACGTGACTGCCTCCTGTCCTGCTTGCGGTCAGCGCCGATCACGACTCTCCGACTAAATTCTGCCATTTTCCGCGCAGAATCGACCGCCGTGAACAATAATATTTTACAAGAACGAATGCTTGCTTAATTGTCATACAACGCTAGTGTGTAGTTTGGCAAGTGTTTATATGCCCCCGCTATGACCCCTAGCAGCCCACACATCAAGGCTTACTGCACCAGTCATTATTATCTCCGACGCTTCTTTCGGGGTACTTTGTTGTCAAATTTGAGACTTTTGAGCAATAGGTAGATCGCGGAGCTGAGAAGAGTTGTTTGGAAGGTTAGGGTTGGCGCACCTGCTACTCGGCGGTGACGACACTGGCGGAGGTTTGCGCTCCACCGAGTGCCGTCTAGTAATGAATGATAGCTTTTTTGGTTGGTTACGTGCCTCAGTGGTAGAACGTTGGTCTTCGGCCGGCGAACTTTCCCTGTCCTGCGCTCGACCTGTAGCTGACGGGTGACCACTTACATGGGTAACCGTCCGCTATAGGTCAACCAACCAGGCCAACTCAGCCTTTCATCCCTTCGGGGTCGATAGATGAGTAGAAAGCTGCAGTTGGATTTCCTCTACCTGACTTAGGGGTGGCGCCATATGGTGAACGCTTACGAAGGAAAGGCAGGCATGGTGTATTTGCACATAAACCTGTGTGATCCATGCCTGAGCACTTTTGAGATATGCATAGTATATACAAGAACTCATCGGGAGATGAGATAGCGAACGTGATCGCAAACGTACTTCAAAATACCAAAAAGAGAACTTACTTCGTTTAACAAATTAGACGATAGCTAGGCAAGTACTGCACATTAAGTCTGAATTTATGAATCTGCTACAAAATTTCCACTTGCAGTTATAGAATATTTACAGGCCTACCGTGGGCGTCGCGTGGTCCCTCTGCAGACGTTTACTACTAAAGAGTAATCATAAATTGTGCATACTTATGGCTTTGTCAACCACTTTTACGCAATGCGCCCCGGAAACTACCAACTTCGGTAAAATAACGTAAAATAAGGTCCATTTCGTCGTTCAAGGTCATTCAAGGTCACCGATTTTGGTACCAATCGAAAGCTCATATACGGCTTCCTATATCAAGACGATAGCTAGGCAAGTACTGCGCATTAGGTCTTGAATTTATGAATCTGCTAGGAAGTTATACTGTGAGCGTCGACCGGTCCCTCTGCAAACGTTTACTACTAGATATAGTAATCGTAAATCGTCCATAGTTATGGGCTTATGGCTTTGTCAACCACTTTTACGCAGTGCGCCCCGGAAACTACCAAATTCGGCGAAATAACGCAAAACAAGGGCCGGCCATTTCGTTGTATAAGGTCATTCAAGGTCACCGATTTTGGTACCAATCGAAAGCTCCTATACGACTTTCTGTTAGTGATTAATACTAGCTTACCTCCAGTCTTGCACCGTTTGTAAGATATGGCCTGCGAAAGCTCCAAAATTGCTATATTTGGCTACCCCTCTTGCGTTTAAACCCACCAATGGAGGGGTTCCGCTGGGACGATCGCAGTAGAATTTTTCGTGAATGTCAACGGATGGCCAAAGTATTAAATGGCATAGAAAAATTGCCGAAATTTTCAACCGGCTAAGTAGGGTGCACGAACGTTACAGACAGACGACAGACGGACGGACCGGGGATAGCATATAGCGAACGTGAACGAGAGTTCACGTTCGCTAAAATGGCTCTATACATATACTCTTTTTTTCCTTTCCTTTTTGTCTGGAATGAGTGAAGTTCGTCTACCTACCGTAGTTCTGTCAGTGCGTCTCGGGTGTCGGACATTTACCTTTCCGGACATTTCCCCCTTAACCAAAACCATGAACCTAACTCTAACCCTAACCCTAATACTAATACACTCACTAGGGGGCAGCATGCAACGCGGCCAGCGGACATTTCAGCCGGACAGTGAGGACCGACATACCTCGTTATTCATTCATGGCTTGCTTTTTAGCTTTGCAGAAAATTTGCATGAATTATCGGATTCGGATTGAAAGTTTAGGGATTAAGGCTGTTTGGGTGTGTAACGGCAGTGACGTCGGCGAGAAATGACCTCTGAACCACGCGAAATGAACTGCAGTTGGATGAGATCTATCCTAGGGCCGGATGTGACGATATGGAAATGTGATACATGTTACCAGTTTACAACATCCAGATCATAGATGTAAAAGAACATGTGGTCGGTTAACTTTGACGAGAGGCCGCATCGCCGGAGGACGTGTTTTCACGGGGAAAGAGTAATGTGACACCGACCAATCTGGAGTAATGCAGTCGCTGCCGTTATTGATTTTTTGCTGCCTACACCGCAACAGTGACTCAGAAAACTTTGCAATGGGCCGGACAGCCCCCAAAATGCCCATTTTCTCGGGGTATCTGGACCGCCATGGTTCCTTGGGCCCACCGGAGTCAACCCCCCAAACGGCATCTCGATTGGTTCATTAGTTTTTGCAGGGATTACGAACGTGACACACGCACACACAGACAGATCACACTACTCTGTCTTTAGCAATAGGCCGCATCTAGCTATTGCTGTGATGCGGTCTAAGAATGTTAATGGAGGGTACATGTGTCTGGTACTGTTGGTGGCAGGTCCTCCGGGTGCTTTTTGGGGTTTACCTAAGAGAAGCATTCCAAAGCCTGACCCATAGAGAAAAGATTGTACACTACGAGAGTCGTTAGGCACTGATATGTTATAGGAACTAAAGAACAGCAATTACACAAGATAATACATTGAACTGATAAATGTCTTGTGGTGGTTGGTTAGTTTCCACCCTGTTGTAGATGCTAGCGTAATAACGTAAATGAGCCTCCCCTATCCTTTTCCATTTTGGTCGTCGCTGAACAAAAAGGAAATGAGGTCTCGGGAGGTTGCTGTATCGTTGGCCATCCTTAACCTGGCGTAACTAAATCTCCACCTAAGACCTTTTCTCTGATGTAGCTTATATTTGTGATGAAAGGGGACGCTAATCTCACAACCAACCAACCTTAATTATCTATGACCGAGATGATGCGGCCATGTCCATAAAGTGACTCGTTGTGTCGCTGTGTTGCGACTTGCGTTGACGGACTGTACAAAAGAGCGCTGGGCTGAGAGTGTGCGTGGAGGGTAAAAGTCACCAAGTGTGAACTGTGTCGGAAGCGCTCCGTCCTATCGTATACATACGTGTGGAGACTACCGCACTGCACAGAGACCTACCTGGTCGCCCGTCCGCCTGGCCGGCCGGGCGTTTGACCCTGACCAACAACGCACGCCGGTACATTCAATAAATCGGCGACAACGACGCCGCGTATACGGACATTTGGACGGGGATATCTGTGCGCCAGGCGCCGCCGCCGCATGTGTGCCCCGGCAGCCCGCGCGCCGTCCTCTGCTACGCCGTAACACCACGCTTGTGACATGATATTCGGAATTAATAACACGTCTCATAGGGTCTGGCAGAATAGGAACCGGTTTGTACCGCGCACACGTCCCATTCCTGTGCTCTGACAAAACATGTAAACATTATCATATCATTCACACTTTTTACCGCCGAACGCATGTGTCTCGCGTGTGCATAGCGCGGTAAAGGTAAAGGTCGGATTCTTATATAGCGCTGCTTACGCGATAACCGGACCAGCGCGCTTTACAATCTCTTGGAAGTAGCAGCTGATCGGCAAGAGGTAATGGTGCTTCAGCACAGTATGCGGCCATCCATTGCCGGCGCCCACAGGGCCAGCACTCGCCTACAAACGTGTAGCCACCGTATAGGGGGACCAACAAATATGGCCGCCACTAAATGTATAGATAGTTATAAAACTTATAATGCAAGCTACTAATAATGGGCGAAGGTCTTTCGTTCTAAACTCTAGCTAGTTTACGCCACTGAATACGATGCCGTGTTATCTTATCGTTATTGTAAATTTTCGACATATATACATCTAATAACTGGTCATGTAAATTGTTTTGGATGAAAATTAAAATGTTAAATCGATTAAAGTTACGGGAACTTATGCCCGTTGTTGACTATATTGTTGCTGTGCGATGTAAACAAACCAGTTGCCCGGATGTTAATTTCCGTAATATTATGCGAATATGCAACTATACATATTACGTAAACACACTTCACGATCAGTGATTGGTTTGAGTCAACCGAAACATATCCCATAACGCTTTGTTGATTGTTGTTAATAATAGCTGAGATCTGCTGCCATATTTGTTGGTCCCGATTTTGTTGGCGATCGATGGCAACACTTTTGTCTGCAGTTTGGATTGAACGTCGTGAATCTAGAATATTTAACTATATATATATCTGTGCCGGCGCCATATGACAATTGGACCCACGATGCAGCTATAGCAAACACACTACCGCCCAAACCAGCCACACCAGGCCTTCACCCCGTAAGCATCAGAGTCAGACTGGCGGTGTTTTAGGGGCTATGCCATCAGCAGCAGTTTAGGGGCGCCATTCTACTGTATCATATCTGAAGGGGGCGACTGTGTTCGTCGAAGCGCCACCCTGACCGAGGTAGCAGACGTCTGATTGCAGCTTCTCATTTATCGACCCCGAAAGGATGAAAGGTTGAGTTGGCCTGGTATGTGCCGTGTCTATCTGTTCGTCTGCATGTCTGTCACGCTCCTCTGTTGTATATCTATGTACACAGGTTTTCTAAAACGGATAATTTAATGTATCGACATGCATACGCCATTCGATAGAACAGTGACTCTAGTTTTTTGTTGCCAAAAATCTTGGCAAAATTCGAATGGAGTCATTCTCTACGGGGCGCCAAATGCAGGTGGGCTGGGTCAAAATTCGCAGTTTTCGACCAATATCTCGTCATATCTCACAGTGATAACCGGACCAGCGCGCTGGTTACTATGAAAGGCTAATAGGAACTCGTATGTGCTGCATTCATCGGCGCTATTTCCAATGACATTGAGTAACCCTATATGCCCCATCTCTATATATTGCGTTGCCCTTTATGTCTTCATACCTGGAGCACACAGAAACTTCACATATGGTAGGTTTGTTGACCGTTGCAAATCTTAGCCCTGGAATGCCAAGCTACCCTTGATAGGGGCGTGGTCAGGGTCACGTAACCATTAAAAGTTTTGGGACTCAATCATGTCTCTGGAACGGCTGAAGCAAGAGTGGTCAAATTTTGCAGGCATGTAGGCTATATCAAGTGTTAGCCTTGGGTTGGCAAAGTACCCCCTAATGGGCGTGGTCAGAGTCACGTGACCGTCTTATAAATTTTGGGACTCCAATCATATCTTTGGAGTGGGCAAAGTTAGGCACTTCAAATTTGGTGTGCTGATTGATACTGAGGAGTACTAGTGAATGCATAATAGATTGCCTCCGAAGGGGATGTGCTCTGGGTTACGTGATGTCTTTACGTTTTTGGAAATAACTGATAATATCTCGGAAACGATGCAAGAGATAGTTGTAATGGAAGACTAATATCAAATCGCATGTGGCCTATCGAATGGCTCAAATACGAATAACTGAGTGACCTTGAAGTAAAGTAAAGTATACGTCGATTTGTATAGCGCATTTTTACGCAAAGCGCCTCAAATGCGCTCAGACACGGATCACACAGTTTTACCTGCAAATTACACCATGCCTGCCTTTACTCCCCAGCCGCTGAACATCACCGCCCTTTGGCTGGTACTCATTTTACCGTCCCAATGAGGGTAGAAGGCTGAGTCGACCTGGGTGGTTGGTTACATACCGAAATAAAGTGCCGCTTCCGGGAGTCGAACCCGGACACGGTCGCCCATCCCAGTACTAACCGGGCTCAGCGTAGGTTAACTTCGTTGATCTAGACCAACGACGCTACCACTACGCCACACCACGCGAAGGTCACTTGCTGTCTGAAACTTCTGTAACTTTCATTCCTCGGAAAATAAAGCATTTTCTACGACATGTTTACATGTATCAGAAGGCGCACGTGGCTTGTAATTTCAATTGTCTTTTTCGAAAGTGAAGGACTTCTCAAAGCCACAGGCATGCAGTTACGTACACTGTTGATGTAGTATCATCTCTGAAGCAGTGCAAGATAGAGTCGTTCTTACTACGGAACACTAATCTTATACTACTAATTGCCGTAAGGTGTCCGTCGGTCACACTGGGCGGGACTTGCGTACACGCCGCAGCTGCGGGCGCGGCGCTGCCTGTCGCAGTAGCCCTGAGCCGCAGCCAAGGTGGAAGACAGCACGCAGTGCTATAGTAGATGGATGGGTCTAGAAATTGAAATGTGGCCTATCAGATAGCGGCAGTTTCGATGACCTTGCGTGACCTTCAAGGTCACTGACTTATTGTCAACTTTTCAAATGGGATTTTTCGTACATTTGTGCAGCAAAGTTGACAAGATTTTAACTGACATAGCGCGTCGCGCGGTCCCTCTGCGATAGCCGAGCTTCTTATTAGCATAGTGCATTTGCGTCTGTCGTTATGACTATGAGAACATTTAAACGAGCACGGTGTTTACTGACGTTTTCTAGGTGTTTGCCAGTGACACTCTGCAATATTTTATTATTAAATGATGAAAATGGTCGTCATCTGATCTGCTTGTCTGTTTGTGTATGTTGCGGTGGCGTGGTGGCCACGCTGACAGGTAAAGTACATGTTGGCAGCTCGACCTTGCGCCTGTACCGGGTCGGGTCACTGTCACAGAGAGGTCTGTGAATGAAATCCGGCGACAGATGCTGTTAGTCATACGTGTATTCATAATTTCGGCCACGGCGTTGTGCAAAATGCAGACGGCGGTCTGCTTGCTGTATGACCCGAGCTGTTGATAGAGCTCGCTTTGCTACTGCGTTAACTTACGCTTAGGGGTCAGGCGCCAGTATGACTCATTGCCGGCGCGATGGACGATTAAAATTGTGGCCGCTATAATGCCACCGACCGACTGATGACAACATTGAAACGCTTAGTTACGATTCTGACCCCCCCACCCAGCGTAAATGTTATTATGTATCACCACGCAGACGCCATACGATAGAACAATGACTAGTTTCTGTTGCCAAAATTTTGGTAAAATTCCAGTTGGGTCATGCTCAACGGGGGAGCCAAATACAGGTGGGGTAGGTCAAAATTGGAGTTTTCTACTAATATCTCGCTGTATCTCAATAACACTGTCAAATAAGGACATAGTTACTACGAAAGGCTAATAGGAACTCACAAGTAAATGAATGGTAGTTGTATTAGAATTGTATAGTTGCAATGGGCAGTGCAGTCTTAGTAGAAAGCCACCACTTGACCACTTTAGCACAAAAAACGTGACGTACAGAAATTTTGTGCTGTTGTTACTTATTTACAGTTTAAGATCAGAAAATGGTAGTTTTTAACGTGCGTTGCTTGTTGCGTGAGCGTCGTACTCATACGTCGTGTTTGCATGCGTTGCATGTGTGTTGACGTGATCAGATAATGAACAAACAGACTCACGCCGTCAGCTCGCAGGCGAGGTTGCGTGTCAACG
>Ga0209780_1005168_pt1 | contig 10246 bp, 5 predicted proteins | sample WorMetexBAHAMAS2_FD_187384 | JGI IMG/M metagenome (GOLD analysis project Ga0209780, IMG submission 187384) | Marine gutless worms symbiont microbial communities from Max Planck institute for Marine Microbiology, Germany - Inanidrilus exumae... | ecosystem: Host-associated > Annelida > Digestive... | reverse complement strand
AATTAGTACCAGCCAAAGGGTGGTGATGTTCTGCGGCTGGGGCGTAAAGGCAGGCATGGTGTAATTTGCAGGTAAAACTGTGTGATCCATGTCTGAGCGCATTTGAGGAGCTTTGCGTAAAAATGCGCTATACAAATCGACGTATACTTTACTTTACTTTGATCCCAAAATAAACGGGTTTCCAGGACTCATCATGAAACATCTGTAGTCGAGTTGGGTGATCCTAGCTGCATCGGTTTTTGAGATAGTATGCGGAAAACACTACATCCCCGCTTCTTCCGTTGGCGTCAGTAATTAAATTAATCTAGAATGTAAATGCGATCTAGGCCTAGGCATAAACGGGTCATGCGAGTAAAAAAATGGGCCAAAATTATTTTGTGATTCTAGTTATTTTTCGTTGTTAAGATCAGGACTGCTTTGTTAAGGAATTTATTATGACATTACAACTAAACCTTTACCCTGTGGTCATTGTTACCTTTAATGATATAAGGGCCAAACTTATTTTCACGATAACAAGTGACATGTTTTGGGTTGTAAAAATCTGCCGATAACAGAACGGGAATGGGATTCGTCGGATCGAGAAACAGGACAAGAGCTGGCCACTCGGATTGTTCGACCCGATGGTGTTTCGGAACAGCACCAATCGCATCGTATCGTATCGCTATTCGCTAAGGTAAGCGGAGCGGCGGCGTTCTGGGCAGTCAGGTCAACAACTGTTAGGACGAAGGCTGCGTTGTCCCGGTTGTCGTCCACCTTCAGCGAATACCCGCCACATGCCAACAGACATGGTAAGAGCGCCTAAACTACGGTAATCATTACTAATTAATCTAGTGACAGATCATAAATTATTAGGCGTATACACCTTTCATCATTATCTTCGTTTAATAAAAAGTTGTCAAAACGCAACTTATACAATATATCAAATAGAAGAGAAATGGCGATAAAGAAACAGTCAGTACATACCCTTATATAGCAAACGAGTAATAAAATTACGATCGTCATAGTCTGTTTTAATGCTAAGAGTATCCGGCAAAAAGGTGCCACTATATTTTGCCTCTAACTTTGCCAAATGCTGATCGATTTTCAGCAATAGGCCGCATCTGGATATAGCGGCGACGTGGCCTAAAAATAAAATATAATGGGAATTCAAGAAAATAATTTTATAGTTTTGGCATGTGTTCAAAGTGAGTGAAAGAGAAATGTTTAACGGCGCTGTCAACACATAAGTTACGTTATTTCTTAATCGAATACTGAACAATCACTGTTTGTCCAATGGTATCTAATGGTTACCCTCCCTTTCATATTCTTAATCATTAATGTGAATCAGCTCAGTTTATTACTGGCCCGCCTACACAATAGTGTAGGGGCCAGACTAGTAACAGTCGCTGGCGTCTGTCGTGGTCGTCTGTCGTTGTCTGTCGTCATCTGTAACACCGGCGCATATGCAACGTAACTCACCAGGGAGCAGCACGCGACGGCGGGCCAGTAGTGTTACGTCCCGTTAGGGCGACACTTTGTTTAACTAGACATGCACGCTGCAGAGCGCATACTTCCATCACGCCATGCTAAAATCAGCACAGTGTCGTTACCGGCGATCAGTATCGGCCTAGATTTTCCCACACTGTGCCTTATCTGATTTTTCCAACTTAATTTTCACTTTTACATCAATCGACTGCCCGCACCGTATCTTCTGGGCTACTCGGCTTTTGTTTTTAGTTTTTCCTTATTTATTGTTTCTGTGCCGTGCGCTAGATTAAGCTGGCCATATCGTCAGCTTTTGAATGCACGTAAATATATCGTATCGTATGGACCACCCAAACCCTAACCTATTATAGCCTGACGCCTTACCTTCCTAAATGTTATCAACTCTTTTCTGGTCCATTGTCTACCCATTCCGGAAATGCCCTCTTCACTGCAGATTAACAGCATTGCAGCAGACAAACAAACACACGGCCGTGAAAACAGTACCCCGCCAAACGTTCCGTAACGTTAATAACTTAATACGATGGCCACCGTTTAGCAGTAAGCGTAATGCATCGGTCTGGCCTCCGTCCGTCCGTCTGTCTTGTCTGTCCCATTTTTTCTAACCTTAATAGGGCGTGCTGCGCATCCTCAACGTGACTCACCAGGGGGCACTACGCGGCCAACGTACATTTCCGTCCGAGTATTATGAGCACGGACATACTTTTTCCACAGGCTTGTGTATTTTGTTTTTGGTTTTTGTTTTCAGACGGACCTGAGCAGTAGCGAGATCGAAGGTAAGAATACGCCAGACTAAATATTTTATGCATTGTGCACCGTTCATGTTGTTGTAAACATTTTATGCCCGTTAGACTTTTTTTACGAACCTTGGATTTTTCTCGGGCTTCCCCAATTTTATCGGACTATGATAATAACCAAGCCAGATTCAAGCTGAACCATCGTGCCAAATATCTGGGTCAAAGGTCATTTCGTTCGAATGTCATAGCCCAGACACACACACACACACATAACCGACCGATTGCTCCACAGGACCACTAAAATGATCGGTAATTATTTAGTTAATTACTGGTTTGGTTATTTAGTGGGACTTATTAACATGGCTCGTCTCTAGGGCCAACTCAGCCTGGCCATTCCTCAGTGGGTAGGCGCAATGAGTACGGTTCCAGCTACCGCAACGGAAGAAACAGCGAGTTCTACACAATACGTCGTTGCGATGAAAACTTTCCGAACAGAATTTTGAAACATTTTCCTCTAGGGGTCGTTTTTACAAAAGAAAATAAAAAATTTAACGTCTTGCGACTTTACTTTAGGCCGCCATAACTCCGCAATGATTACAGGCCGCCGGAAATTCACTACGAAAAATAACCCTCTACGGGATTTCTAGTTTTCATTTTTACCGTTGGAGTCAATTCAAAGTCTGGCTTGGCCTCAACACTCCGTACAAGAAACCGCCCCAAATTCTCTGCTACGTCCGACGCGGGTTGACAACGCGCAGATAATGCTAACATCACTCAGTCGCATGCAGCCAATTACCATCGACTATTGAGTTACGTGACACTAGGCCTCGTCGAATGCAGGAAGTAAACAGCTTGTGCACAGATAGTTGAGCGCTTCGAACCGAATGCTGTATTGCGGGCATTCCACACAATACAGCCGTCTTGTTGGGTCTGGCTCAAAGCACCACAAAAGGGGAGCCGGATGAGCTCCATCGCAATTCTATCTATGCAAAAATCCTTTTTCTTTTTCTTCTTTTTTTCTTCACGTGGCTTGGTAGTCTAGTGGTTATGGCGTCGGACTTGCGACTCAATGGTCGTGAGTTCGATCCCCGGCCGCCGCACTATCGGTCGGTTGGTACTGGGATGTGTGACCGTGTTCGGTAACCAGCCCCCTCCAGGCCAACTCAGCCTCCTACCGTCTATGGGACGGGAAATGAGTACCGGCCAAAGTTCGGTGACTGGGGAGTGAGGGATGGCTGATTCCATTCGTGGATAAACGTGTGGGTGGCAGGTTAAACTGTGTGATCCCTCGTTAACACGTGCCATTCTGAGCCCTTTAGAGGTGAATTCTCACGAAAAAGGCACTATACAAATGTCTCTTCAACTTCTTCTTCTTTTTCTTCTTCTTCTTCTTTTCTAGGGCGGATATAGTAGGCTGAAACATTCTGGCAGTTTGACATTGCACCAAGTCTGAGGAATAGCATGGTTACCGACGTACTGGATTAAGCTGAAGACTGAGTGACAGACGAAAGGAGACGGAAAGCGGCGGAAGAAAGATTGTTGAAATCTGAAAGCTCGGCGTCGTTTTCCAGCGTGATGTCGTAACAGCAACGTGACGCGTTGAGAGTTTTATGCGTTCTTCGTAGTGGGACACCTTGGTAATTGGCAGCGGAGAAAAAATTTAGGTGCCGGCAAACAAACGTAGCATGGATCGGTGACAGCTATAACAAGTACATCCGTCTTCGGGGACGGCCGTATATCCATACATGCCGTTCCTACATCCACACGCCGCGCGATTTCACGAACGGCTAGGCTAGACTCCTATTTGTCCGATTCTGGGCTCTTAGAGAAACAAAATTCCCCAAAATGGAAGATTCCCTGCCCAGGACGCCGATGAACCGCTGTGGAAAACCTGACGCCGCTAGCTTTATCATCGGCGAATAAGACCCTAGCTAACCGTACAAACGCACACACAAAACAAACAAACAAACAAACAGTAGACGATATATCCACACCTTGCCTATCGGTATGTGTGGATAAAAAGACTCATTGGATGTAAAAGAAGACTCTTACAACTCAGAACTTGACCCAATTCAGTCCGTACACATCGCGAGCGTAGCCACTGGGAATCCCGATGGTCCTGGCACCGCATCAATCGAAAGATAAATTTTAATCACTTGTGGAGTAGATGTATACAATGCTGGTCGTCATTAGGCTTTTATTACGTTGGCGGCGTCTGTCCGTCTGTCTATCTGTCTCTCTGTCCCATCATCCCGTCGGCATACTTACCGCGACTTACCAGGGGGCATCATACGACGCGGCCAGCGTGCATTTCGGCCCGACAACAAGGATGACCGACATACTTGTTGCGTGTGGTTTCGTCATGCTCAGATGCGCTCCAGCGTTAGCATGGACTGTGCCTACTGTCAAAGAGTTAAAAAATTCATTCTCGCAATTGGCAGTCGACAAAGTAAGACAGTACACCTCCTATCAAAAATCCTGTTTACGCCAATGATGCAATGTTCCTTGTGCTCTATGATAGTGGTCTTTTGGTGTCAACATTGGAAAAAGTAAGTAAGTAGTAGGTACGTAAGTAGGTATGCAAAACATTTGAAGAGCGCCCTAATCATTTAAGAATAAATGAATCGGAGGCACTGGGTTAGAAGTCATTATTAGTGCACCATAACAAAAGTGCTAATTAAGATTTGGTGTAATTTGATCTTCAGTATTAAATCTGAGCAGTTCCGTAAACATCCATCTTCTGCCAGGTCCATGTTGTGTTTGATGGAATTAGAAGTTGTAACTGTAGTACTTTGAATCAAACTTAATATCTTCGTCGGGTTTGTAGTAGAGAACGTGGTTAACTTCCTTGCACGAACAGAATGTGGAAAATTCGTTAAATATGATCGAAATAATCAAACGTTGAAGATTTTATGCGGCCGTTAGGTGCCGAAGCGTTTCAGTCTTGGCCTTGTTTGAGTTACCAACGTGCTCCGTCGTGGAAGGTAGTCAGCGGCGGGGTATTTTGCACTGACTGGCGTCGTCTGTTGCCACCGCCGTCCGAGTTGCAGCAACAACAGGCATCCTCTGTAAAACAACATGGTAGCTTAGGGATTGCTACAAAGTGAGATACGACGATAGTTAGCCCGCCCGGCATTGGCAAGCCGATGCGCTATGTTCTGGCGATGTTACTTTCTTTATTTTGAACGGCCAGTCGGAGACCAATTATCTCAGCAAGTACTGGACCGATCTTCACCAAATTTTCAGGATAGTTACACATATGGGTGGGCATGATATGATCAATCCGACCTTCTTTTCGCGATCGCTCAAGGGACGTTGCTATAGTAACTGATTATTTTGGCTCGAATCGGCAGAAACTGGTATTGTCCACTTTCATTCTGTGCGCTGATTCCGACGTCCGTTAACCGACATTTTCGAAACTGTCCCACATGATGTTCATTTAGCCAACATAGAAAAGCTGTTATACGGATTCTCTGAAAATACCCCCTAAAATAAATGACGGGCACAAAAAGCACTGTAGTTACTTGTCTTCGCGCTATAGCGTGGGCGGGCTACCACTGGGCTTTGCCAAGCATTTCTAGTTTTGCTTATAAATTGCCCAAGTCCGTATAGTCAGAAGATAAGAAGCTCAGCTATCGCAGAGGGATCGCGCGACGCAGTATGACAGCTGACATTTTTTCAGTTGCTGTACAACTGTTCGAAAAATCACATTTGAAAAGGTGTGCAATAAATGAATGACCTTGAAGGACATTCAAGGTCATAGAATAAGGCGCGACTCGATATCACTTCCTATTTGTGGTCTGCCGTAACAACTCTGTTATGCACAGTTTCCAAGATATAACCACATTTACAGCGTACGTGACAGCCTGTGACCTTGAGAAGACCTTCAGTTTCAAAACGACTCTTGAAATTACAAGCTACGTACGCTGTCCAGTTCATGTGTAAACATGTCATAGTTAATACGATACTATACGGTAGATTAACGTGCGCAGAAAAGCTGACGAGATGGTCAGCTTAATCTAGCGCACGGCAGAAAAACGAAAAAAATAAAACATAATATTAAAATAAAACTGTTATGTTAGCTCAGAAAAAACGGCAAGAAACGTTAAATCTCTCGACTTTGCGGCCATACGAACATTGCTGTTATATACAAATGAATGCAGAGTATATTTTTATTTTATGTTCCTAGTTAGATGATTAAGAATACAAAAAGTGAAATTCAGAAACACATTTGTGAAGTGTAACAGTCTGCTATATTACTTCGGCTTAGGTATAAGCCGTTGTTAACGTTGTGGCAATAAGCCTAACTTTATCTAGTTAACTTAGTTTTTTTTTGACGCTGGCCGCGTCTAGCGGTAAGCATGTGTAACGGACTGGCATCCGTCCGTCCGTCCGTCTATCTATCTGGTCTTTTTCTAGCCTCAATTCAAATGCTGCCCCCTGGTGAGTCACGAGTATACGTCGCGTGCTCAATGATTGAGCACGCGACGTATACTCAACGTGACTCACCAGGGGGCAGCATGCGATGCGGCCTGCGTACATTTCGGCCTGACAATAAGGAGGACCGACATGCTTGTTCCTTTCTTCGCTCCCGGTTGTTTTTATTCCGGTGACAACGTACGTCATTCCATCAGCAGCTATGTGAATCGTTGCGACGTTTAGCCACGGCGAGTTTTTTTTGCGACGCACTGATAGAATCATATACAACTACCAGCACTGGGGTCGAAGAACCTAGAGGAACCGGATAACCCAAAGTTAGCCTGGAAAACGGCTGTCAGAACGGAGTTGGAGGAGGATCGAGGAGATGGTGGCGGTGGTGGTGGTGCCACGGTGGTAGAGATACGACCGGCAGACGGCTGTTGGCGGCGTCGTTGCTATAAATGCCGTCCTGTCCGCGTCACTCACAAGTTAACAGAAGTCGTGTGGCGATTGATCTAGCCGAGAAGACTTCGGGAAAAAAGTTCGGTCGGTCCGTCTGTCGATCGGTGTAATGGTGTGTGCGGCGCGCTGCGGGGACGGGCGGTACGAGACTGTCGGATCAGACGTCAATGATTGTTCCATCGAGAGAGGCGCCGTTTATACGAAACGATACGAGAGAAAAACTAGAGGCCAGCGCGCACAAGAGTGCAGAAACCCAAGCCGGCAGTTTTTTTGTGCTTTGTGACGTTGACCTCTGACCTTTTGATCCCAAAATAAATAGGTTCCATGACTCACGGTGGAAGATTTATGTGTCAACTTCCGTATGTTCGTTTATTTCTTTATCTATACTACCAGAAATGGTGAATGAAGATGAACATAAAGAGGCTGAACCGATCGAGATGCGGTCTGGCGCTTACTCGCGAACCATGTAGCCTAGGCCTATTATTGGGGGTCGAGATCATCTTCACACGCAGAAAGGGAAAATTTTAGGGGTTTGTTCCGCCCGTTGAAAAGAATCGGGAGTCTTTGCTGCGGTGTACGCAGCAAAAGAGATTTATAATTTAATTCTCAATAACGGCACGATATGCGATGCGGCTTTTTGTCAATATTCTTCTACCACTTCGTCCACTTGTTATATTTTGTGTTGCTTAACACCTTTTCAATTTCCACGTGGATTTTTCTGCAATTACCCACTATTCTTTATCGTTGTCGCGTGTAGAAACAATGTCAGTCTTTTTTACTACTTTTAAAACATTTTTGTGCCTGTTTGGTCCCAATTACACTGTTTCTAATTTTATCTATTTTATTTTATCATTATTTCACTCATCAACTGTCTACAATGATCCGTTGACGTCTTTTTCTAAAACGATGTGCACGTTCATATCATACATTCTTCATTTAGTGGATTAATTTACCAATCGAGTAGCAAAATATTTCCGATAACGGCACTATTCACCGCGATATGCCGGCAACCGATATTTCGACAATATGGTCGGATATTTTCTGATCCGTGCGTCTCTAATTCAATCGCCACGGACGGAAGCAAGCCAATACGACGACGGTAGCCGGCCGACGAACCTAAACATTGCCGCTAACGGGCTGGAACCGACAATCCGCGAGTGATAGAAACTTCGGTTCTCCTCTCTTCAGCGCCGTTCTCGCATCACTCAACATCCAGTCACATCTGGTCGTCGGCGTCTGATGCCTTCTGACGTATCGGCTTACGTTCGGGTGCTTTTAGAATGACAGGAGATGGTACAGTTAGGTACCTGCCGACACACTAATATCGAGGTCCACAACAGCTACGATCTACATGTAATTTTTTACACCGTTTCGATAGGCCACAGACGCCGCCTAAAAATATCAAACGGAAAGGCATACGAGTACGAAGTCTCAAAATTTGTTACCTTTGAAAATACTGAATTAGTAAGAGTGTATTAAATAAAGCAACCGATAAGCTTTGGAGTCACCTACCTTGTTTTACCTTGTGACATTCTCGGTGGCCGCCTAGCAACAGCAGAACTGGTTCAATTGTCTCTTCAGAGGCAGTTTGTGTATAGTAAATGCTCGCTTACTGATTACAACTATTATACATAATAATACAACCGGTCCTGCGGCCCACGTTCTCGCACATCACATAACAAGAAGCTCAGCTATTGCAGAGGAACCGCGCGACGCGCTATGTTAGTAAATTCGTGCTATACTTCACGAGGTATGGGAGTTACAAAAGTTTCAAACAACAAAAGTGACCTTTAACGTCATTCAAGGTCATTGGCAATCGTGCCATTCGATTTTCTATCAGCGTTCCATTGCAACTATGTCTCTATCTTGCACCGTTCGTGAGATATTGTCACTTGTTTCCCAAAACTTAAAGAGGTCACGTGACACATCACACATCCCTTTCGGGGTAATATATCATGCATGCACTAGTACTCCTACGTGTCAATCAGCACATGAAGTTTGAAGTGCATAGCTTCACCAATTCCAATGATATGATTGGGGCAAAATTTAAGAAACGGGTCACGTGACTCTGATCACGCCCACAAAGGAACAGTCTGTCTTCGAAAGCCATGCACTTGATATATTCCACCTGCATAGTGCATACAACAGTACTATCTCTCCCATCAAGTCCTTGCACCCCTTTCATACATGTATGAACTCTTGCGCTGACATAAAATTATCGTCCAATCATATTCCTCGCTGCTGCGCGTCGCCGCTCTCCCACTGGTTGGTTTCTCCCCAACTCCGCTTTGACTGACAGCGAACTGCCGAACCCCTCACGTTAATACCACAACCCGTATTACTAGCTGTTATTGATTTCAATTGATTTCGTGATCTAGCTGGTCCGAAGTCTGTCTTTATGTTTTAAACATTTATATCATTTTTATATCATTTTAATAAAAAATAACGGAAAAAACAGCCGTTGAGTCTCTCATCCTTTTGTTGTCTGGCGCATTTTCGACACAGAATATTAAAACGTGGACAGTAACTAGAAAGCCCTCACTCGAGGTCGCACCGTGCACTCTAGCAACATTTTAGCCCACCGTAAATTTTCGGCTTCTTCTTACTTTATTTGCACTTTCCAACTCAGGTATGATTTTCAGCCACAGGAGAACATCTCAGCCACTAGTGCGTCGTCACTGAATTTTCCCAATTTCACTTTAACTTTTAGCCTAGAGAGGACGTTTTTCTTTCTGCGATCTTGAACTTTGACTTATGACTTTAATCCATTATCTTGACCTACGAAATAGAAGGCTCGACGTAAGTAAGTAAGTAAGTAGCCTTTTATTTCAATGTGACATTGGCCCACTGTTACACGAAGAATACAAATAAAATACAAGTAAAATATAATAGGCAAAGCATGAAACGGAATATGAACTGATATAACAGGCTAAAACAAAGACTAATTAAAACCATAGCTAAGTTAAATCAAATATCTAGGTCAGAGGTCATTTCGTTCGAAAGTTATTGTTCGGACACACACCACCGATTGATTGCTCTGCCTGGACCACTAAAGTGGTCGGCGATAATATGGCAACCGACGGGAGATGGACGGACGTCAACGGTTGACATTACACCCGGTTGCACTCAACGCTCTTTTCACCGAT
>Ga0209780_1005167_pt1 | contig 10247 bp, 9 predicted proteins | sample WorMetexBAHAMAS2_FD_187384 | JGI IMG/M metagenome (GOLD analysis project Ga0209780, IMG submission 187384) | Marine gutless worms symbiont microbial communities from Max Planck institute for Marine Microbiology, Germany - Inanidrilus exumae... | ecosystem: Host-associated > Annelida > Digestive... | reverse complement strand
TTGACACGAGAGACAATTTTAGGCACTCTGATTCATTGTTAACTTTTAATGAGATCTCTGATATAATTGTTCACTTAGCTACTCAATAGTCAGTTGAGTCTTTAATTGTGTACTATTTTACTTTTTTTGTGCATGTGTTTTTATCTTGTTTTTTTAAACTGTACTATGTGTACGATTGATATAATAAATATAATGGGAAGAGAACGAAAGATATATACCCGCCATCCTTCGCAAACTGATTTATCCTACTGTATCGGTATCTACAGCTTGGTCGCACAGAGGACAGAAGCGAATCCTGTTGGGGAAATAGCACTCATCTATCGCAAACGCGGGCGTAAACCGAATGTTGCGAGCGCTGGTGATGTTGCTGACCTGCAAGGACGAGGACGAGATATTTAACGTCGACGCTGCCGAAGCCGTTCGTAGCTTGGCAGACGAAGACGCCGGAGTCAGCGGGTTCCATCTCGCGGACGTAGAGGGCGTCATGGCGGACTCGGTAACGTTCCCAGCCGACGGTCACCTCATCTCCGTCCTTGTACCACGTGATGATCGGCACCGAACGACCGACGGCGTCACTGTCAACCGGACAGCCGAGTCGCAACGCTTCACCGGCACTCACCAGGTGGCGCCGCCGGTATCCGACCATCGACACGCGCGGAGGACCTATACCATCCACTGCACCAATTTCATTTAGTCCTATAGCGCCTACATCCACGTCATTGCATTCCGTTCTAATCTATTTCATCTTGTCGTGCTCATACGGGACGATTAAATCAACGCGACTACGAGTAAGTTAATTTGTCCACAGACTCAAAGAAACGGACTAGATTTCTCCAGCTGTTATCATCGTGTACAAAAAAACTGTCACAACTCACAATTTATTATTCAAAAACTTGTATGGCCAGAAAACGCACTTGATGTTCTTGTGTACAAAAGTTTCACGACAAAAGGCGCTGACAGTCAATTATTAGCAGTTAGCCTAGTCTTTTGTGAGCATGTTGGCTAAGCATATGCAGACCTTTGTGTCGAGCATTAGCAGTGGCATCAACGTTTCAATAACATTGGCTTAAAGCTATAGCGCGCGACTATAAAGACTGGGCATTTCAATTCCATTAGAAAAGCTCTCACTCGAGGTGGATGCCGACGCTTCATCAATCCGTCCATGCGTAGACTAGCCAATGCCGGCCATACAGTCGTTCCGTCGTAGTTTAATCTTATACATACAGGGTGGCCCAAAATTGGCACAATTTATTGTATGCCTTAACTTTACCAAATATTAACCGATTTTCAAAATTATTTCACTCTCAGAATCAGGAGAAAATTTGTAATAATACTATCACTAAAGATCCCACCGCACCTCAGTTGTGTTGCCACACTACTTTGTGAAATGTCGTGTCTTAAAAGCAACAAAGAAAACAAAAACACTTCGGTAACAACACATTTAAGAGTGCGTCGTCCAGCAGCAAGGCGGACACATTTAACATTCGATGTAAAAACTGTAGGTTAGGACAGTTACTTTAGACAATAACTGAGCCCATCAACACGTTTTTTCCTGTTGTTAATTTCTTAAAATGTGTTGTTACAAAAGTCGTCTTGTTTTCTACTGTTGCTTTTAAGACACTTCACATTTCACAAGGTAGTGTAGCAACACAATTGAGGTGTGGTCGGATCTTTATTGCAAATTTTCTCCTGATTCTGACACTGGCTAGGCACTGAAGAAGTGTCAGTCAGGTGGCCAGGCGCTGAAGAAGTGCCGGTCAGGGCTGGCACTGAATAAGTGCCAGTCCGGGCTTAGCCAGACAGTAGGCCACGCCTAGAGGGGGCGCGCTTAGAAATACCTGACAAGCTGCTCACGCCTATACTCAACCCTTCCTCCACCCTACACAACTCGCACATACACCGCACACACCTACCAATTTCCCTCCTCTCCCCGGGCTGGCGCATTGGACCGACATAAAGGTCTCAGCGCTGGGGTCCAGAGTAGGCTGGACCCCTGCCCGCAATAACGAATGAACGAACGACAGTGAAATAATTTTGAAAATTGGTTAATATTTGGTAAAGTTAAGGCGTACAAAACCAATTGTGCCATTTTGGGCCACCCTGTACGGTGAAGTGACGTCACAGTAAGCTACGGTCACGATAGGCCTACGATCTCCGTGTTGTAGGACATGATGGCGTACTGTGCGAACGTACCTGGTGAAGATCTGTCACACTATTTAAATACATTGAATCAGTAGGTTTAAGAAAAGCTTAGTGCTAGCGCCGGATCGGCGATCTGACTGTAGGTGCTGCAAAATATTATATTTCATTGTCCTACATCACGGCGGCCAAAACAGCTGGCATAGATAACAATGAAGAAATTACGCCACTGTCACCCTATGCATTCGCCCGAGGCCGCCAGTAATAATGTACACATTCATCACGTTGACTCCGGTTGCGTTGTTGTTTTCTTCCATGACCTTAAAGTTTGACTTATGGTCTTGACATTTTATGTTATGTCAAAAGTCATTTTGTTGTGAAGTTATTGTCCGAACACAAACACACGCACACAGTCTGCCGACTGCATTATTTGGCCGCCTGAGCAGTCGGTAAAATAACTTTGACAGTCCCTGACACCATCGATCCTACCAGTGTTAAACAATTTCATAAAGAAACGATTAAAAGTAAAGTTAACCGCTGGTTTACGGTGCCAGTTGTTCGTGTTCATCTGTCTGTCTGTCTGTCTGTCCGTTTGCGTATCTCAAAAACTGCATGTCAAAATTTCCTACACATGTTACCTGTGACCGTGGCTCGGTCCTCCTCTGACGGCAATGTGATACGTTATGTACTTCCGGTTTCGTGGACGACTTCATGTTTTCATATAATGTAGGGAATAGGCTAGAATCAAAGACGACAGTTCGCCAGGTGGCGGCACCGGAGGCGAAGTCTGCCGTATCCGACTGCATCTTGTAGGGTGCTGTGTGCGAAGTGTTAGATCAAGTGCGTCGATCTGTCAGGTGGACGACTGTATAACATTGACATCTGCTCGCAAGATTGGGATCAATCGCCAGCTCGGTCTAGAGACCTACGTACAAGAGCCGACCACGCTGGACCGCCGACTCATCGAAGATCCTGCTGCACTGTGTCCCTCGAGGACGAAACGTGTGCGTATCCGATAACAACGGCCGTGGACGCCGCTGCAGGCACCAGCCACCAGGGACCATCATCCGTCAGGCTCAGCCCAGCGGTGGCGTCACTGCAGCGTGACGCCCGTTCTTGCACGCCGAAGTCGTTACGTCCATCGCCACGGCGGACTGTGGAGAGATGGAGGAGGCGTGTCTGTCGGTTAGAAACACGTTCATCAGTCCCAGTCGAATTCGGTTTCGCTGTCCATTCGGCAGGCGGCAGCACGAACGATAACGACGTCAAGTGCAGCGAGACAGCCGGAAGTCGACGTCGCGTCTAATTAACGCATCGGACCGACGACTGCGGTGCACCGAGCGAGGCTCGTTCGCTTAATCGTCTGCAAATGCTTGGTCCGCCACTGCAGCATCGTTACTAATGGTTTTGGACCATTTACATCGTCTATGACATTACATTTAGGCAATTTAAACGCCTTTGGCTTTAGACATAACGCAGATATGCGATGTGATGAGTGATGACTAAGACCGATGTCACACATGCAATTTTATCGCGCAACTATGTCGCACAACTTTATCGCGCGACAAAATCGCAAGTGAGACATGGCGTGTCGCACAACTTCTCAACAGTCGCGCAGTTCCGTCATCGAACACAGCAGTGCACGATTCGGTGCAACTTTGTCACGAGAATGTTGTGAACGCTGATTGGTCAATTCTAGTTTATGCGACAAGTTGCAGTGTGCGACATGCACAGTTGCATGCTGCAACTTTGTCGCGCGATAAAATTGCAGGTCACAACATCGGTCTGAAAGTGCTATAGTAAAATTTAGCACAAAAACACAAAAAACGGATTTGTAAAAACTTTATTCCAGCTGAGGAAACACGGTAACAAATTAAAGGGAAACAAAAAAGCTGTATAGGCCTAACATTAAAGTCAACACTGACGAAACTAATTACACGAAATTGGAATCTATACACTAGGCCTATAGACAGTGGAGTAAATCTGGCGGGAATTCTGGGGAGACGCAGGTGCGGATCCGAAATGATTGATAAGTGCGAGGAGTGGGGTATAGGGAGGGGTACACCTCCCCACCAGAACAGATGTCTGGGGAGGGGCGGTGCAAAATTCGTGAAAATTGTCCGACGGAAATCGGTGAAATCGTGCGTTGTTTACCTGACCAAAAAAACAACATTTCGGCTCCCTCTTAAGCCGTCGCTACGGCGCGGATCGCGTCCAAAGTCTGCCATGCCACCCCCAACATGTTGGCTCACAACGTTCCAAATTTCATCCAAATCGGTTAACTTTCGGCGGAGTTATAGTCGGCCGCGTGAAGACCGTTTTTTGGGTCCTCTTGTAAATCCAATACTCGCCCAAAGCGATACATTGTTTTGGGCGAATAATGAAACGCGTCCCAATGTGATGGTCGCCCGGGGCTACTTGCGCAAACGTTTCTCAACTACCTGTATAGAAACATGCAGAATAGCAAACTCAATCGGTGATCTATAAGTTGATTTTAGATCTTTGCTGTCTTACACTATACGGCCGTGTTAAGCCGTCGTTTTAGACTCTCACATAAAACTTTATGGAATTTTTGGGACTTTTTGTCGCTTAAAACTAGAAAATATTCACCAAAGATTATGAATGGCATTCTAAAGACACCACTGCGACAAACATCCACAACAATCCCGCCAAACATCGTTGATTTGTCTCTGGAGTCTGAGACTAGAGTTACGAATAACGACATAAGAAGAAGAAGAAAGAGCAGAAGCAAAGCTTAACGGAAGCAGGTTTACTATGCAAAACGGGAACGGGCGACCATAATGTGCTAACAGAGTATGTTAGCCGCGTCATTTCATCGCTATCGCTAGTGTTGAGAGTATTCTCGCGGGGCAGCTGTATGTTTGTAGAAACTGGCTCCTACCCGCCCCAGGGTCTATCCATCCCTTCCCAAAACGCTCCTGCAGAGCACAAAGAGCGTCGAGCAAATGCAATTTTCTCGCTGGACGAACGCGGCATCAGTGGTCTTTGTGAACGTAACGCAATAAAGCCGTAATTCCATCAGCATTCGTGACGTCACGGACGACCACAATAGTCGATCGTCTGGTCACGTGGTTGATCCGCTGACTGCCGCCAAGCAGTGCTGCTCGAGGCTCAACTCTCGGACAGACAGACAGACAGACAGACAGCAGGGCGGTGATGCAGGTCTCTCAGGCGGCAGCCGCAATAGAACTGCAAATACGACGACGCCCTTCGGCGAAATCACAGGGTAGCGGCAACATTGGCTTCAATATTCTCAAATCCAATTCTCATGCACAGCAAAATAGCCTTATAGCCCGTGAGGCGAGCACGCTGACGGCACCATTGGTAGCAGCATATGGCCATAAATAAATAAATAAACAAGGTGACGCTCTAACGGGACGTAACACTACCGGCCCGCCGTGCAGTATTACCGTGGAGCTATAATTACACTGTAGGCGACATGACGTCATCGCCTGGCCGCGTGGGTGAAGACGCCTGCAGGCCCGCCGTGGCTGACGCCGACATGCAGACGACGACAGACGATAGACGACGACAGACGCCAGAGAGCAAAACAATACTGGCCCATACACTATGTTAGGCGGGCCAGTAACAAATATATGATTACCGATCACTTTAGTGGTCCAGGTAGAGAACTCGGTCCGGTGTGTGTGTCCACGTAATAACTTTCGAACGAAATAGCTTTTGAGGTAGCCTAGATATTTCGCATGCTGATTCATCTCAACCATATCTAGGTCAACTCTGAAGGTCAAGGTCATAGGATGAAAAATGTTAATGTCCCTTTTCGGGCCATGGATCCAGTCGACTGACTGAAAAGTGGAAGTCAAGTTGGGGAAAACCAGTTACGTTAGCATAGCTGAAACGCAGGCCTCAATTGGAAGCAGTAAATAAGTAACAGCCAGCCGAAAGTTCACAGTCGGCTACAAGACAATCGTAGATATCACACGCAACAGACGGTTAAATTTAACTGTCATTGGTGAAACCGGACCTCAGCCCCGGTGCCGACACCTGGCGAACTCGGCGAAACATAACATTGTCTTTGATTCTGGGCCATTGGCCTTATTACGTGTAAACATGACGTCACTCAGAAAACCGGAAGTACATACAACGAATTGCACAGTCGTCAGAGGAGTACCAAGCCACGGCGGCAGTTTAACACGTAAAAAGAAAATTTTGTGAAGTCTGAAAATATGGTTTTCGAGACATGCGAGAGTACGGTCAGATAAAGAGAGATAGACAGACATGCATACATACACAAAATATGACGATATTTCGCAGTCCTACCGACAGGTGAGTAAAAATGGTGCTAAATTGGTCGGTCCTATACGGATGTCATTTGGGACAACCGTGTTGCCTGGCCGTGTTCACGGCGACGCTTTTGACGCCCGTGAACACCGCACGGCCCGTCAAAACGCCGTAGACGGCCCTAACGTCTCAGGACATCATTAAAGATATTTGCATACTTGCATTAAACGAACTGTCTGTTGATTATAGACTATAGACTGAACGTGCTCTGTCACTCGGATACATAGGCCTAGTATCTGTCAGATGCTGTACGGTAACGCTGGGCGGAGCGTACGATAGGGATGAAGCTCCTCCAGTACCCGGTATGTCTACAGTGTCACGTGATTTGTTGTTGCTGTGGGCGGTAGATTTGCAGCAGCAGCGTCGGCGTAGGCTACTCATGCTAAAGACAGATGTTGTCAATGTCGATGTCAACGTGGCTAAAATAGCAGGGCTACTACAAAGTCCACGAAGGCGTCGTAGAATCACAGTAGGCCTACTATATCAGGAATTGGCTGATGAAAAAAATGTTTTAGACGTTGACGGAAGACAGGCAGGAAAGAAGACGATTGGATGTCACATGGCAAGGAGTTCCATAAGAGTGATGCAGCGACTGGGGGAAATGTACGTCGACCGATGATTGTCAGCCGGAATGGTGGCACAATGTGTCCCAGTTAGCTAGTGCTGCTACGAAGTATGCGTGGCCTATATGCCTAAACGGAAAACTGCAGGCCGTGGAATGGAAGGAACGCGAGCAATCATTATACCTTGCAGCAGGCGATCTAGTTCCTATACTAAGGCTGTAGAGTTCAAGACTAGAGAGTCTTTTACGGTCGGTCGAGTTGACGGGCGGCCGGAAAGCGGAACTGACGTGAACGCGGTCATGCGGACAGCGTGACAGACGGACTGACAGACGGCGAAGCCACGTCGATCAGATGCAATCTGATTAGTGCCCAGAAGACCGGCTGTCGCAGCATGTTTGCCGCTGTAACACAGAGCTTTGCGACGACAATTCATACAGCCTCCGGGCACTCTCGCTTAATTATAGACTGTCTATGCACGCCTCTAATAAACTCGCTGACAAACGTCAATGCGTTTATAATCAACGACCGTGAAAGAATCATTTGAAGCCGTCAACACCAATTAGACATGGCCAGCCGGCTCTGTATAGGTGCTGTTGGGGGCGAAATAAGGTGTAAGCAGCTGTGTACGTTTTAGCAGGGTATACCGGAGGAGGGCCACTGTATGCGTCGGGCCTCAAATTTGACACGTTGTGAAAAGTAACTGAAAATGGATAAATTTATACTCTAGAGTAACGTTCCGTGGACAAAAATGACTGGAATACGACTTGTGAATTTTACAAGGCGGTACATTTAAAAAATATAAATACGCCCTTGTGGCCTATATGTCGTGCAAAAACGTCTATGAACGGCACAGGAAAAATTGATCTACATTTATGATCAACGAACGCACAAAGAAACGCTATATATAGAACAGCAGAGAGTCTGTTTTATGCTGACTTACCTCGAATGATGCTTGCAGAAGCCGTGATGAAAGATAACAGATGCAAAGCTACGAAGAAGCTCATCATACGCTCCCAGTACAGCATCTGAAACTAAACGTCCATTTAAATCTCTTAAGTGATTTTGATGTTTAACACTCAAATTTATTATTCACGTAAAATTCATGCAATCGCATACACATTTAGACCATTCACTGCGTCTGTCGGTGACATTACAGTTATTCTTGTCTTATTGCCGCTGACTGTGTCTAGCATATAGCGGGTATGCAACGGTTTGGCGTCCGTCCGTCCGTCCGTCCACCCGTCTGTCTGTGTGACCCGTCACGGCAAAAAACTCCACGCACGGAAAAACAGGCGGTCCGTCTGCCGCGCGTGGTTAATATATCGCGGCAGCAGCTGCGGCGCGGGGCACTGACGTTAGCGTGGGCTTACGCACGCAGCCAGCGGCAATGTTGCGGTCTGACTGAGACCGACAAACACTTGTCTTATACTGTCTATGTGCCGTCAATATAGCCAATGGCACTGGACGCATTAAATTACTTCTGAGAGTATAATTTTCCGTTAACATCAAAACAGAACAAGTGTCCAAAATAATGTGGCAAAAGGCCGCATCGCCGACTTATCACCCCGGCTGCGAATGGATTCGTCCCATCTGGATTCCGTCTAATACATGGTTCAAGAGTCACTCCCCAGACGGCATCTCGATCGGTTCAGTTGTTTTTGCACAGCACATCCGTGTACCAACACACAGACAGATAGAGACAGACAGACACACAGACCATGCTGCATGCGACATCTGTAGCAATACGCCGCATTTTATGCACTGCATGCAGGCGATGCGGCCTATAGACGTTAGTATGTAAAGCGGCGGAATTGCGGTTTAGTCATTGGAGAGCATGCGGTGAATTTCAGCGAATGGTGACATTATAAACGTAGGCCTACCTACATTAGAATTAACTGGACATGCATCTCGAACGTAACGCCGGGATCACGGGGTGAGCTTGTCATCGCGACTAAAAGCTATTACGCTGCTAGCAGACGACTCATTCCACGTCGCTGCGTGACGTTCAGCTGCAGGTCCGCGGGGAGCTGTACGGGAAGATAGAACAATTATACATCACATCAGACCCATGACAGTCAGGCCCAGAACACCGCTACGCAAATGTCATCGACGCACGCGGCCGCTGAACCATGTTCGCCGCTATGACTCATCGCCAGCCGCAACTGATTCCAACAGTCGCGTCCACGTGAAACTACGTGAAAATTTGTGCACTAGGCCTATGCCTCTTCTTTGACCGGGACGTCGTATTACAATGGCAATAGCAAAGGGACAGGATGGATGGACATTGGGCCTCGATCTTTCCTCAGCCAACATCAGAAAAAAATGTATGCTATTAAATACTTCTCACTTACTTACTTATTCTAAGGATTTGTGTAGATTCCACAATACGAGGTAAGAGGGCCTTTGTCCCACAGCAGCTGATGCATTTTTGATAAATGCACATTAAATTTTAATGCTTTGTCGAAGAAGTATTCCTATTTCGTTTGGATCTCGGGCCTTATTTTGTCCAAATCTTTCCAATTTGTATTATAAAGGTCCTTTTGGATTCCACATTTATGTTTTTGGACTACATGATACTTTATCGTTTGGACTAACGCATTCTGGGTGAACTGCATGCACGATTCCAAACAGCCAGTATATCAATTATAACACCAACGTATAATGAATGATGTTCTACGCGTTTGTCAGCTATAGAGGGAAAGTTGCAGTCAATGTTGTGTTTAATACCCATGCCGACTTTTGTCTGTGTGCCTGTTTGTTTCTCCGCATGATATCTCGAAAACCGACCACCAACGGTAGCCCTAAAGACATCAGGCGACGCAGGCGACGCGGGCGAGACTCGGGGAATGCTTTGTTGGCGGGCGACACCGTGCGGTCATAGCTTAATGTCAAAGAAACTGGCGCTTTCGCAGATGCCTGATGGCTGTCAGGCCGATGCGTGAACTTTGCCGCAACCTGCATCCACTTTTAGCTTGTTTCTAACACTTCCAGACACTGACACCGCCCGCGTCGCCCGCGTAGTGTCATCGCTGCATACGTCGTTGGGATAGCTGAATTTGCAGGACTGGAAAATGACGGAGTAGAACAAGACCAAACGTATGCATTCAAAGTTACACCAGTATTGTTTGAGGGAACTGTGTGATCGACAGCGTTGACACCTAGGTCCAACGACACTGGGTAACAAAACGTAGCATCGGCCCAGCACGGCTGAGTGTTTGTGAC
>Ga0209780_1005166_pt1 | contig 10248 bp, 5 predicted proteins | sample WorMetexBAHAMAS2_FD_187384 | JGI IMG/M metagenome (GOLD analysis project Ga0209780, IMG submission 187384) | Marine gutless worms symbiont microbial communities from Max Planck institute for Marine Microbiology, Germany - Inanidrilus exumae... | ecosystem: Host-associated > Annelida > Digestive... | reverse complement strand
GTGTAAAGTGCCCCTGCAGCGTTCTGCGTGACAGTGTCACTTAAATAAGTACATTTTTAATAATAATAATAATAATAATAATAATAATAAGTGCTTCAGGTTGACAATGTTCGGTTGACTTTTATCCAAACCTTCGGGTGCACTGTTGACCTTGGTCTGGACCTTGACACTGCTGGGAATCTGGGCCATTCTGGGGGCTATGTCCCAGTGGGTTTTCAGCTGGTAAAGGGGTTAGGGGGTGAAGCCCTCCTGAAAGTGAAAGCAATTTAAAAACCAAGTGAGCAAATATTGTGCTCTGGATTTGACTATTTGACTGTTTGGTGCTTTCAGATATTTCGACCATTACTGATCACTTGTTAGATAACTATGCCGCTAATGCAAAAACGCATACATACATACATACATAGACACATACATTTCTGGGGCTGGATCATTCATGTTTGGGGAGCTATCTGTGGCATTTGGGGCCCCAAAGTCACCTTTGTCTTCGCCCCTGAAGAAAGCCCGTTAAACAGAAAGTGAAAGTAGTAGGCGAGTGATACCTCGCAGGTGTCGGTGGTGCGGGATAGGCAGCGCGCACCGTGCCAGCCAGCAGCGCAGTGACAGTGACCTATTGTCACCGCCTCCGTCTTGTTCCAGTCCGTCTGGTTGCCGCCGACGTCCGACACCTACCGACCACAGAACACAAAATAACAACAACCATCCGCAATACTGCACTCTGCATTCACTGCATAAAACAACGCGTATCTCCGTGCCCATAATACTCGGACGGAAATGTACGCTGGCCGCGTCGCGTGCTGCGCATGCTCAACGTGACTCACGTTGAGTATGCGCCGCACGCCCTATTAAGGTTGGAAAAAGACGAGACAGACGGAAGGACAGACGGACGGATGCCAGACCGATGCATTGCGCTACCCCTTGATGCCGCCAACGTAACAAGTGCAGGATAAAACGTTTTAATATCAGGGAATACGCAATAAGCAAAATCGACTCGCGCCATGGGAGCAGCAGACTCAAACGGCCCCCGGTAAACCAAAAGTCGTTCGTCGTTAACATTGCAATTTTCTCTTTAATGAGGTGGTAAGCCACGAGACTGCCACCATTCAGTAAGTAAAGTAAATAAGTAAGTAAGTTTGTTAATTCAATAGCACGTAGCCGCTCTACCGGATTCGTCGCTACAAAAAACATCCATTATGATTCTGGAAGTGGCCACGAAACTGCAGAGCCCACAGACCGTGAAGATCTTATTCTGGCTCTGTTTAATGTAGCATTTTCTCGCTGTCAAAAGATAAAATCTTACTCCCTTCAGTGCTTTGACGCTGACAGCTTTGACTAAGAGCTTCCAATTTGTCGCTTCAGCGAAGTAGGCCGAAATGCTGTAAAGTCGGCCGCTAAAATCAAAAAACGAAAGTATGCGATGAAAATGAAACAAGCAAATCACGGCAACTATGTGCACATACATATATAGCTGTTACGCGTTGTTCAAAATAGAAATAGGACAACATTAATATTCATTGACAGCATTGTCAAAATTTGTATCAGCTTCGGCGGCCGGCGTATTAAATGATGATGATGATGAAGCGATCACGCCAACTGGTCAAGTACTGTTGGTACCAGTCTCCGATCAGGGATCCACTTAAGCTACACAACGGAAAGCACCAAACGTACGCCAAACAATATCTCGGATAACTGACTGAGTGCCGATTATATGACCACAATAAAAATGTCGCGCATTCGACAACGGTATGATTACGTCTGGACAGCCGGAAGACTGCCAGGTGTGCGCAGCTGCAACGCACCATGTTCGGCGCACCTGCCGGTTACCATGACAACGACGCCCCTGGACGCCGCGGCCTGTATCTCTCCTCAGCCATCTCGACAGATGATTGGTTTCAGCCCCAGTATGAGTGCTACTAACACAAGTAGCTGCGCGTGCGGAAAGTTTCCGGTACGTAAACACACGCAATGCATATATCGGCGACATATGACGGTCAACTATCGTCAAATCTCGCCGATATTAAACTGCATGTCCGCCGACCGGAAACTTTCCGCATCCATTACCGCTGCAGCCAGCATCACTTGTGTTCTAATCGCTGTCTCAAGGTTACACGATATGACGTCAGTACGAGGCAAGCACGTTACAGTGTTCAGTATATGATGTAACCACTTCGTTCCTGCGATAGACTGCTAAATGTTGCTGGAGACTTCCCAGCAACGGTAGTCGTATAACGCCGTACAATACCGTATCATACGATAAGCTTTCGAAACAGTTCTTCTCCTTCTTGTTCATTGCAAACAGATGGAAAAACTTCCGTAAAACTATCACACGGCCTGCCCTTATACATGATTCATGTAATTTCGCATTTGTTGGTCTGCATGTCCACTCCATATTCCCTTCGTGTGAGCTGTCAAAATCACTGGCGTGAACATCAGTCAAAGTCACTAGCTCAGCCACTAGTCGAATACAACACAGCGAACTGATTTCTCAACACGGCTCGTCGTTAGGATATCAGGGTGGATGAAAATGCAATCCGATATCAGTAAGAAATACTAGACGTGCATGGCAAAGCCCGGCGTGTAGCCCGCCGGGGCGCAAACGCGCCTGCAAAACTCAGGGGTTACTGGACCAAAGTTCACCCAATTTTTATCAGATGTAGAGAGGTCATCGGCGGTGTTAAAGCGCGCATCCACGTTGCGATCCTCCCGTACGTTGTGGAATGCCAGCGCAGAGAATGGAGATGGGGTACTGCAATTTTCGCCGATACAGTTATTCAGTAGCGTACCACGGTGTTGTTGAGACAAGTTCCGCCGTTGTAACACGGGAAGGCTGCGCAGTCGACGACCTCGTGTTCACAGCTGGTGCCGGCAAAGCCGGGTCGACAGTCGCACTGATAGCCGCCGAGACCGACGTTACGACAGACGGCTCCGTTCATACACGGCTGATGCGTCGTGCAGTAGTTCAAGTCTACAATGTCATCATCACGCACGCAACCTGTCCATAACTCATCCTCATTGACTGAGAGCTCTTCTCGCCGTCTCTCCGACACTGATTATTTTTTATTGTGTGATTCAATGCTACGGCAATAACACGACAAGATTACAGCTGAAAAAAACCAGTCCAACACACTTGTACGACAAACTAACTCACTCGAACTGACATCATTATTTTTTATTGCGCAACAACACAGCCAGCATCCTATCATAATAGCCAGTAGCAGATTATTCTGTATCACTGGCGTATATATGGAGCCAAGACGGCCTGGGTCCAAAAACAATCTTGTCAGGAATACAAGTGAAACGTAATGAAGGTTCAATACCGTTCAACTATAGCACCACTGATGGTAGCAAAATTGAAAAGGTACGACGAATGTTTTACTGTAACTACGGCTAAGAGCTGCGTTGTTTTAAACATATTTGACGTTTAAAATAGCAAGTCTTTGCAATCTCAAATATGAGTCACTCAAGGTCATTAGAAATGCTTCTACTGAGTATGGCGAATATGATCTCATATTTCTGGTGTGCAGCAACTTCCTTTCTATCTCGTGCTGCAGATGTAGTCGCATCTATTTGCAATAGTGCAACCTTTCCATACCCCTTTCGCGTTTAACCCCGTTTTAGATTTCTTAAACGACAACAGCGGGGTACACTTGATACCTTGTGACCTTCACCTTTGACCTTTCGACCTCGGGGTCAATGCATGCCGAGCAACTGCTATAGAGTATATGTGTACCAAGTTTGGTGTTGATAGCTCAAGCCGTTTTACTTTAAAGCGCGGACAAACAAATAAGCAAACAGACAAACAGACAAACAAACGGAATGAATGCCCTACCCACGCCGGCGGCTATATCAGCCGGCGTGGGTAATTACTTGCATGTCATTCATGAATCTCGGCAAGTAATCTCCTATTTCTGAGGACACTTTTTACGACAGACGGACTTGTTTGCAGCCCGCCAGCAGCTGTTGGATTATCAATAATCCATGAGCATTCCACTTGAATAATGCACATAAGCCGATCACAGCAACATTTTACTGCCGTTTGCACGCGTACATCTCATCTCCCGCAGGCAACGCAATGATCCGATGCATAATTAAATTAGCGGACGGAACAGCTCGGATGATACTTACGAAATTACCAAACTAATAAGCTACTTAATCTGGACTAGAAAACTTTCGCATTACTGTGTATTTCCACATTACTAGAAAACTCTCATTCGAGGTCGCACCGACCACCTTAGCAACACTTTTAGTTTCCAGTTCAGGTCTGCTTTTCAGCCACGGTCGGCCGTCCGTCCCAGCAGTTGCTGAGCTCGTGTTTTCCTCTCGTGATCTTGAAATTTGACTACGACCTATCTTCAAACAAGTACTGTCAAGTTGAACCGGCATGCCAAATATCGAGGTCAAAGGTCATTTAGTTGAAACAGTTATTGCCGGGACAAACATACACACACAGCGGGCCATTTGTTCCACCTAAACGACAAAAGTTGTCGGAATAGTAAGTATTCACAAAGGTACTGTACGGGGGCACCTGCTAATCCATGACCCATAGTGATTTACAATCTCACAAGTGGCAACAGATGTCATGAACTAGGCTAATGACATCACAGCACACGTGGTCTACATAGCCATCCAATGACCGCGTTAACGGACAACAAGACCAGCGGTGCGGCTAACCGACATACCACGCCTCGATTTCTTTCGCACGCGTAAATTCTGCCGTTACTCTGTCGCAATTCTGAATTGGGGGGAACCTGTCACAAAAAATTCAATTCATCACCAGTAACAGGTGACTCGGTGGTCACGTGGCATACCTAGATTGCACAGAACGCCGCCCCAGCCACTTTCACACTGACATTCGTTCGGTTTCTGACAAGTGCCGTGAACACAGCCAGGATACGGCGCACACTGATCACAGCGTGGACCTTGCCATCCACTCGGACACCTGACAACCGACAAACACCAACTTCTCACACACTAACGACACTACACCGTGTCTCCAATAAACAGCACCAACTTTGGCTTGCTATCACTTCAACACACATCAATCGATTTTGATTTTTTGCGGAGATGATTTGTACATTTATTTTATTACGCTGGCCGCGTCTGCGCTAAGCGTAATACATCGGTCTTGCGTCCGTCCGTCTGTTTGTCCAATCTTTTTTTCTAACATTAATAGGGCGCATGGCGCATACTCAACGTGACTCACCAGAGGGCAGCATGCGATGCGGCTAGAGTACATTTCGGCCCAACAATAAGGAGGACCGACGTACTTGTTTTATTTAATAAATGCGACAGAGGACCCGGAGGTTTCTGTCATGCCACAAAGACTACCTATGTTACATGATACAAAACAAGTACTAATATACACAAATATACAAAGCAAACCAACAGGAAAATATGTTGCTACGTATGTGTCAGAAAAACGACTATAATAGCACCAACATAAAATCATTGTTTTAATCTAATTAGACTCAAAATGGGCATCATGATGACATGTTTACCGGCATTCATTCGGCTGTGCACAATCTCCGCTGCATCCCGGCAAGCACACGGCTGCAACACGCAAACACAGAAGTCTCAGGCACAATAAAACAAGTGGAAATTTTAATACAAGTCACACAATATAAGGACATAACCAGATCAAATACTGTTATTGTCGTCGTGCACTAATAAATTTTTGTACAGTAGTACAGTAGGCCTAAATTTCAGTAACTTCAGAAAAAAACAAGTCGGACCATAATTCAACAAAACTACAAGATGGACTAGAACACCCCAACGTCAACATGGAATCCTTCGCCAACTCGACGGTCTGCTGTGACCTTGACTTTTGACCTCCAAACTCTAAAAAGATCAACGATATGGCCTAGGAAATATTCCACGCAAGTTTCCGGGTGGCAAAGGTACAAAAAGTGTCTGAGGCGAGATGTAAACTCTATTTGCTGCAACAGTGAAAGGCCTAGTACAACGTGTTCCCTGTATGAGCGCGCGCTGCTAAGATGTAAATTACCGCACTCGTTTTAATTCAGCAAAACCTTCGCTCTCTCTTATTACGAGGTGATCCATTTTTTCTTGAACAATTTTCTAAACTCTGTTACTGTAGATTCTGTACATTGTCTTGTCGAGATCACGAAATGCTTTGCTGAATTATTGCCGACAGAGAACCAGATATTCACTTCACTACTTGCAATTTGTATATGTACTTAGAGTTACACACAGTACGTTGTAACCTCAATCGTTCACTCCAAATATGACTACTGTACTAGCGGGTTGCAAACATGTATAGAAAATCTGGTAAAATTCGATGTGTGTGCTATTTGAGATATGCGTGCGGACAGACAGACAGACAAACACGCTGACCACAATACTTCGCACCCCAACCGGGGACGTAATGATGAAACGCGAGACAGCACGCAGCTGTGTTGAGGTGAGAGGCAGCGACGGCTTCAACGTGTGGCGCAATGCATCACCAAGGTCAAGGACAAGGTCAATTTCAAGGTCAATCCACGTGCTCCAACAACCTACCTTGGTCGCAGTAGGTGCCCGCCCAGCCGTCAAGGCAGACTCTAGCGCCGTCCTTCGTACAAAGGTAGTGTCCGTTGTTGTCGTCGCGAGGCCGACAGATCGTGGCGCAGCGGGGGCCGTGGTAGTTGCCCGTGCACACGACACGGTAGTCGAACTCAAGCGACGTCGTCGACGAGGAAGTGCCGTTGTGCGCCGTCCAACTCGTCCACTCGCTGGTCGCGTTCAGCAGGTGCTGAGAGGCGTGTCGCCAGATCAGTCGCCGGGGACTGCCTGCAAAAAATATCACCACTGCCAAGTACACAGAGCTGCATACGCCCCCCCCCGCCGAGAATTAAAAACGGTGTCTTCCTCCTACGGGAGCGTAGACGGGGGAGGGGTGCTCATCTCGCTTTCTGAGATCACTGAGCCTGTAGGTGGGAATAGCCTACCACAGCGACTGTGACACATGGCCGTACGATACCAAACCCACGGTTTCCTTCCCAGACAAAGATCACTGCCACTGGCTCTTGGCCGGTACTCATTACCCAATTTCCCATCCCGATGAGGGCAGAAGGCTGAGTTGGCCTGAGTGGCTGGTACATACCATCATCATCATCATACTGTTATTTGTAATGCGCCTATTACCATAGAACAAGAACATCGGCGCAGTACAATACAATACAAATATGCAATGATTAAAATAGCAAAACCTACTGAACATTAAAAGCGATATTAAAAAGATAAGTTTTTAGCTTGTTCTGATACGGAGCACAGTTCTGCAGGAAGACTGCTCCATGACCAAGACGGTAATAATACGTTGTTGACAACTTCAGCAATTAAACGTGGTAACGGTTCCATTTAAATCTCAGTCTCAAGGCGGTATTGCCCACCACCGTACTAATCTGGCTCGACATACAGTAGTAACGTCGTTGATGCGACCAAATCCGTTACCACTCGGCCAAACCGCCGAACACAATTGTGGAAGATTGGGAAGCAACTGAAGCAAATTGAGGGGTGTCCCCTCCCCAGTGGGGGCTTGGTGTGGAGATCCCCTCTTTTAGATCTGATGCAACTTGCAAAGGCATAGGTTAAGGGCATAATATTGCTCATTATCGTTATTTATCATAATAAGGTTTCACAACATTTTCCATTTTGAGAGAATTACGCTGTTTGGAGGAGAAATTCTCACCCTAAGCAGCATGTACGTTATACGGTAACAAGTGTTCATTGCCACAATCACATAACATCATAATCTTAATAACTCACTCGCCAAAATACGACGCCAGAGTTGTTGACAACTCCAGCAATTAAACGTGGTAATGGTTCCATTTAAATCTCAGTTCGATTGCAATTTTGCGCCATATGAAACATTGGAAATATTAGGCTCAACAGTAACACGTGAGATCGTAAAGACGAATTCGTTCTTATGGCGTCCTTAATGAAAACAATTCATACATTTCTGTAATCATGGGCAATTTTCTCGTCTTTATCCGCTAAATAAAATGCATCAAAGTCCAACGATGAACTAAATGTGAAATTTCAAGTTTCAGTTACAGCAAAAAACCAACTAAACGGTTATATCACGAATATCATTGGATTATACCTGGCTTGGGTCCTCGAGAACTGGAATCGTGAAACGCTTCAATAACAATGGTAAATGATCCCTGAAACCAATGCAATGCAATAAATCTAAGTTACAATTCAAAAACTAAAGTCTAATCAGCGTTGCTTATAGTATCCACTCAAATATGTAGAACAATGATGAAATAACGTGCTATTATTGTTAACTGTGTAAAGACGATAGAGTTCATATTTTTGTAACTACTAACTGTGTATAGCTTAGTTAGTTAGGTCTTAGTTTCGCTTGTGTTGTGTGTCTTAATTACTTTCCAGCATTCATGTTAGTATGTTTCAATCCATTCCAACGTGATGTGACAGGCGCAAGAAAATAAAATCCTCTTTGCGCGCATCTTAAATAACATACGGATTGCTTTTTTCCAGACCTACTCAAAATTATTGATAGAAGCGAGATATGACGACGAAAGACATCGAACGTACTATATCGGTAGGCCTACATGCGACTATATATCAAACACGCACATCACGCAACCATCACGTCCGCTTCTGTGAAACGTCTGTCAATATGACGTCATTAATATGGCGACGACGCGCGGCACCGGCAGACCGGAAACACGTGACCGGATTTCGGCTTACGACTGCGTAGTACGACGAACTTCCGGCAGAGATTGGGTTCAGTCGACGCAGCGGTGAGCGAGCGACGCCGCCATCCACGCAGTCAGCTGCGTCTGACGCCGAGATGCAGTTGAATACTAAACACGTAGAAGACTGACAGCCCGCGGTCTGGAACAGAACCAGCTGAGCTGCACAGCCCTCTCCTCAAAACTTGCCAGAAGTACTCCGACTTCTTCGGGCTCAAACTGCTACAATCTGACCATACCGAACGCTGCAGATTCGCATCAGTTTTCTAGAAGAGACGCCGGACAGTCTGCGACGTCCGTTACAGTTCTCTCCAGTCTTAGCGCTGAACCCTTTCCTGAAATAAAACTGACTGCAAACTGTATTCCGAGGAGTAGTGCTGCGTTACTCGCGCTTCGCCTGCCGCATCAACATCAATCTATCCGACTTTCAACGACGCACGGAACTATAATTTTGTCAGTGCCTAAAAGGGTTTCATATACACATGTCAGTATCAATAGTCGTCTAACCGATACGTCTGCAGCACTATACGGTCGCTGATGCAGCTAGATACTTTCCTCTCATCTCCGCTTAGGACGACTTAGAACGGAAATATTTCACGAAACAATAACGGTTTAATAATAATAATAATAATAATATACACATTTGTATAGCGCCATATGGTCGTAACTTCAGAGGCGCTAGTCTGCAGCAATAACAGTCACCCAGACATTTGAATTTTGTACAAGAACCAGGTATCACATATCAGACAGAGATAAGATATCACACGCTATTCTCACTATTCTCCATACCCGGTGTGGCGGTGTGGAGTATAATGTACGTGTCTTGTTATGATTGCTATGCGATCACACTCAGCGATCGCTGTTTGAGTACCACGTTTGCTATTACAGCAAGCACAACGGAGATCAGTACGGACTGTATTTAGTATAATTAATCATCGCAATTTTTATAACTGCCTTAACTGTCAGTGCTTATGTTTTCACGTTGACGACTGTTGCGCCAAAGCGCCAAATAAAACGGACGAAATTCCAAGAAAATCGCGTTTGTACAACTAACTGATGAACTGACTAAATGATTCAATGAGGCAACAAGCACGGAAACAATATTGTTATTGCTTATGTCAGCTGACTAATTTACGACGGAAGATAACGCATTCGTGGAAGGACTGTGCGAAAAGCACAGAAAAGCACGTTTATCATACTGCTTTGAAAGAAGCCGGCGCCCGATGTCATCCTGAATTGCAGCCGTTTGATAGTACGTCGCTCTGTCGGTTGTTTTTACGTCGTTGGAGATGTGTTACACGTGGCTTCTAAATTTGTTTTGTTAGATCGCCCGTTCTGTGAACGGTCGATCTTATGTTTATCTGCCCCATAGCTATAGCATATAGCATGGGACAGATAATAAAATCGTTTTGCGTCTGTGCGTGCGTGTGTGCGGTGTGTGTGTCCGTCTGTGGACACTCTCACGGTCGCATTTCTTCGTCGATTTTCACTAAATTGGACATAGACGTGTAAACCCCCAAAAGTAAGAATG
>Ga0209780_1005165_pt1 | contig 10248 bp, 7 predicted proteins | sample WorMetexBAHAMAS2_FD_187384 | JGI IMG/M metagenome (GOLD analysis project Ga0209780, IMG submission 187384) | Marine gutless worms symbiont microbial communities from Max Planck institute for Marine Microbiology, Germany - Inanidrilus exumae... | ecosystem: Host-associated > Annelida > Digestive... | reverse complement strand
ATCCCTAAAGATCCCACCATACCTCAAGTGTGTCTCTACACTACCTTGTGAAATGTCAAGTGTCTCAAAATCAACAATTGAAAACAAGACGACTTCTGTAACAACACATTTTATGAAATTAATAACAAGAAACAACACTGTTTATGCGTTAGTTAATTCTAAGAACTATAGCAATGGCAATGAAATCGTCAGAAATCCACCGTAAAGGTCGCTGACTGCTTCTACAACATGTAAGATTAGTCATTGACCATGACTTAGGCGCCGCCGCCAGTCACATTTTTTAGCCGCCGCCGCCAGTCATATTCAATCTCCATGTCGACTTCAAGTCGCCAGTCACGTCGTATTCTACCCAAGTCAGTCATATTTTATTTGGCGACTGACTCCGGTCACTATGTCACTGCCACAGTCTGCCAGAGTGCACTGGGTTGTTCAAAAGAAAATCTGTAAAGATAAATGGGGCAGATGTTTTCACAGGCCCACTGGTCAAACAACAGTGTCAAAACTCTAATAAAAGATTATTACTACTAAACATTAGAGTATATTACATGTAGGCATCTGATGAAACATAGTTTCACAGATAACTGCAAGAAGCACTATTACTACGCGTATAAACACGCATCTGTAAAGAATAACCGTACAGAAATTCACAGCATTACTGTATATTTCACACTTAATACTGGACAGAAAATCAAGCTACGGATAAACTAAGATTAGGACACAACACTCACATCTCCCCATTTGCCGACAACGTCATTGATATCTCGGAGGCCAGATGACAAACTGACAATACACTGATTGACTGCCCTGCTGCTGTTCTCCTGTGTCAACTGATCCTCGGCTATTGGAACCCAACCCAAAGACCGCACTGCAAACCGAATTGGATAACTGCTCGTTATGTCGGCTGACAGCACTTCATATTCCTTGCTGGTACCATCACCAGAGGCCATTTTACTACACAGCAGCAGAAACACACACATACATGCATTGCAAATCATTGCTATTATTATTGACATCAAAATCGTACACGTAGTACACAGAGGAAAAAAACAACAGCACAAAAAATTAGCCCTGTACGGAGAAGTCACCTGACACTAAAACTAGGCCAAATATCAAAAATACGGCCCAACAAAACTTAGATATTGTGCCCTACTTAAAGAATCCATGGTCAGTTTTCAGCTCCCATTGTAAATGGCGGAGGAGATAGCTTTTAAAATCGGCCAGATTTCCAACTTTGAAGGGATCGTGACCTTGACCTTGAATCGGGTCATACCATCGTGCATCACTCATCAACCTCTACCTGCATGCTAAATTTAATTAAAATTGGATGACCTTTTTGTGGATGGATGTACGCACGTACATACGTATGCAAGGACGGACGGACATTAGAGACCGGATTTATTAGGTCGACTCTGTCGAAGAGTCGACCTAATCAACTACAAACAATGGCCATTTTCCAGGTAAACTTGGTGGCCCCTCCCTCCACTTGTTCGAAAAAAACCCATAGGGAAAATTGGTGCAGATTTCTTACAAGTGATCCTGCTACCCAACAAGTCGTGCCAAAGTAGTGATGAAACTCAAAGCAATGAGTCCAACCAGTGACAATCATCCAACAAATGACTCGTGAGATAAGGGATGTCGTGCTTCCTCCGACACTGGCATAATGACATATATGTGCAAAAAAGCAAACCTATTCCAACAAACTCTGCAGTAATATTTTGTTACAAAAATATCCACTTATTTACTGAAGTCATATCTCCTCTACCATTTATACAAACCAATTGACAGATATACTGACTGACTGACATGCAGGATGAGACTAATGGACTTGTAGCTTGCAACTGGTAATTAAATAACATGACTACGTTTAACACAAACAAGCCATGTTCATTGTAACACACACCATCATGTGCAAATATTATACTGTGTTATCACTTTGTCATTTAAAACATCTCACCTACTGCAACTGTCTGTCCCTTGTGAAGGAAAAGTAGAAGAGCTGGTGCCTGCTGCAGCTTCTTCTTTTGAGCCCTATCAACAAGACCAAGTGCACACACAACGTAATGGTAATCACAATTAAATTCATTCCTTTGCAGCTCCAACGATAATACTACGAAACACAGCTCATTTACAGGTCACAGTAGTTGATGGATATTAAGACCGACATGCTGCTGCTACATCTGTCCCAGTCAAGACTACAAGTGCAAAAGCTACACCTGATTAAAGGCAAAAAGCAGTAATAATTAGCTGACATTCGATTAGAATGAAACCTAAGTAGCCAGTCGAACGACATTGCTAGAATCATTGCCTGCAGCATAGTCGACTCTCGGCTCGATTACTGCAACTCACTGTTCGTTGGTATGACTGACCGCAACTTCAAGAAATTGCAGCGTGTACAGAATACATTAGCATGAGTTGTCCTGCGCGCTGGCAAATTCGAACACATCACTCCCGCGCTGGTTCAACTTCACTGCCTGCCGGTCAAACAGTGGGCCCTGTACTAACTGGCTTTAATAACTTTCAACGTTTTGCAACACAACAACCCTACGTACTTACGCGATCTTTTAACTACTCATAATCCCAGTCGTAATCTGCGCTCATCCTCTCAACACCTGCTGTCAGTAGGCTACATGCGAACTGTTTCATCGTCGCGTTGTTTCAAACACTGTACTGCTATACATTGGAATGATCTGCCGTATGACATTCGAGCTTGCGACGCTGTTAATGTTTTTAAACGTAAACTTAAGACTCATCTTTTCAACATTGCCTATGCTACCTAGTCACGTGTCATCCCCCGCGCCTACGAATAATATTCTAGTTACATATGGCGCGTTACAAGTTTTATATTGTATTGTACTGTATTGTATTGTATAGTCAGCTACTGGAATTAACACTGTTTATCATATACAGTCTTAAAACAAACAAAGTTATTTTGTACTGGTTAAATATACTTGAATTTATCTACAGCTTTGAATTTTGCATGTTTGCAGAGACAGGAAACCTCCATAGTGACTTTTCAGTTACCTGTAAAAAAGTTGTCAATAATTTGTATTTGTAGAAAACAGAGTGCTATATGATAAAAATTGGTCCCGTAAGGGGACTGACGGTCGACTTCCGCTAGGGCAGACTAGGGCAATTATCAAAAATCCGGCCGAAACAAATTCATATATTGTGCCATAGTTTAAGAATCAGTGGTCATTTGCCAGCTCCCACTTTAAATGGCAGTACATCATGTTTGAGAGCAGAGCCAGTAATGCTGTTGACAAAGGCGTCGCTGAAGTTGCGAAACGAACGCAGCCGTTCGCAGTGTTTTGCACAAAGTACACACCATATATGCACCGCACTTTTGTCAAATATTTCATCACAAATCCAAATTCCAAGAAACCTTTTTGTGGACGGACGGACGTACGGACACAGGGACGGACGGACGGACGGAAATTTGACGCCCATATTATTAGGTCGACTTCAAAGTTTGGAAGTCGACCTAAACAGCACAAGACCCGTCCTAAAATTCAGCACAGCTATTTAGGTGAATCTGACATTATCCACTGCTTAGTAAGTAAGGCGAAATCAAAACAAAACGTAGTGATACTAACAGAGCTAGAGGAAGTTGCATCTTTGGCAGGGTGAACATCAACCGGACTTGCAATTGGTGCTTCACGCTGTATAGTCCCACTCTTGATGTGCCAATAGTACGGACCATTTTCATCTGAAATTATCAGCACAGAACACAGCTCTATGGTCCACAGCAGACATGCCGACACATAAAACTCACTAAACAGAATAAGCCGCTACATACCCACACAGAGCAAGATGCAGCCATGGCTAGGACACTGCATAAAGCTTGTAAAGAGACACAAGTGATATTAAGGAAAAATTAACACAAGACAATACATATTTTCACACTACAGATTACAAAGCTTGGAGCTACAAGGAAGACTCAGCAGAGAAGCTGCACAGTGACTAAATATGGCCATGGACTGACAGACTCAGGCTGGAATCCTATCATGATCAATATTAGTCACTAGCATCGTTAGGAAACACATCTTGCCAAAATTGTCTCGTGGTCCAGAAAAAGCTCTAGTCGAGTCTTCAAACAAGTTCATCAATGAGTCCTCAGAAGTAGAAATGTGTAGTGCACAGTAACTCCACGTTTCGTCAACACCCAGCGTAGACTTCGATAATCAGGCTCCATGCACATAAGAACCATTTGTGATGAACAACAAAAGGGTGTTTTGCTGTTTTCACGATTGGCTGTTGCTTCATCAATGGTACTATGAATAATGGACTGGTTGCTTGCTCACAAAAAAACACTCCTAGTCTATGCCAAGCCTGTTTAATTAGCCACACTCTGAATGGCAACAAAATTGGAGCTGACTCTTTAACAAGTTTACTAAGCTATGCCTGCGGACAGACAACCAGACATACACACAGACAGACAGACAGACAGACAGACAACACGATGATCGCTATATTTTACACCCATACTGGGGGCAAAGTAGTTATAATAAACATATTTTAAATGCTACTATGAGACAATAAGTCAAGTGGCATATACATTTAACAAACATGTTCAGCAAATGTAACAAATGACGTAACATCACACCTTCATGTCGCTGCCAACCAGGAGGCAATGGAACACTGCTTGCGTCACCATTGATCGTCTTATCACACTCATCAGACACCTGCAATAAACCAACAGCAAATTTACTCTTTTCTTGTATCCTCATTGAGCTTCTCACCCATAATACATACATACAAACCAATTTATATAGCGCCAAAATCGTGGAAACGAATCAGAGGCGCTGGCGCAGGGTGACTAGACAGTTAAAGCAGACTCGAAGAAATGTGACTTTAGTTGACACTTGAATGTTGAGAGTCTGTCTATAGAGCGAATATGTTGAGGTAAAGAGTTCCAGGTTGACGGTGCAGAAACAGAAAAAGAGCGTGAGGAGAAGTGACTTGTAACACCCGTTGGTATTGATAGAAGATACGTGTTGGAGGAATGTAGAGTTCACGCTGAAACACAAGGAGAGATTAGCTCAGACAAGTAGGATGGTTCAGCAATATACAATGCTTTCCAGGTAAGCAGGCTAACGATGGTTAATAGGTAGCCAATGTAAGTCACGACGAATATCTGCTGAGCTAATGGTCGACGGTGCCTGCGCAACAACTCGCGCTAGAACATTCTGCACACGCTGTAGCCTATCAATATTCGCCTGCGACACACCGCACAACAGACTGTTACAGTAATCTAGTCTACTAGCAACAACGGAAGCGGCTAATCTATTACAGTATTACTACTAATACTTTCACTTTTGTTTTTCTTTTGTTTTTATTTGTTTAACTGGCCTTTCTTCCAGGAGTTACTTCCTCAAAAGGTACCTTTTTCGGATTACTAGAGCAGGACTTCAACTTCTTGTCGCCCACAAACAGGGTCAAAGCATGCATTAAAAGAAAGTCAAAGCAATGACCTCAACCAGTAAACATCACCCACTGGGTCTTTCCATTCCTTCATCACTAACTCCAGGGGAACCCTCTTTGCCAGGGGCCCAATATACAAACAAATCTTAGGAGAAATCCTAAGTTTAGCAAAAGTTTTTCCTAAGTTTATCTTCAGTTTTTCCTAAGTTATAAAGTTAATATTTCCATAGATTTTTTATATGTAATTTACTAAAGCAATCTTAAGACTTACTAAGTTCTTCCTGTATATATGCAGACAATTCTCTGAAGAAATGTTAAGTTATGTTTGAGAAATTGCATTTTTCTTAGTAAGCTGATCTTACGTTTTGCATAAGTTCATCCTAAGTTTTTCTTAAGATTTTCCTAAGTCACACTTCATCCTAAGTTTTTCTTAAGTTTATCCTAAGATATTTTGTAATCGGACCTGAGATCTCTAACGCAGTATGACAGTTATCGTAATGCACAACATACATATCAGTAAAGACAAGCTGCAGCAATTAAAACAAGCCAAAAAATCTACAAACATTTTATATATCATAAGAAAAACAGTATCTGATTGTAAAAACACCACTCAGCTACATACAGTGAAAGCCAAATGACAAAAGTTAGGTTTAAAACACTATAGACCTGGACATCAGTCTGTGATGTGACATTATTTGTCTGTGCATCTTTGCCCAATGATAACCTGCAAATTAGCACATGCTTCAATTGCACGCATGCCACTTAAATTACGGTTATCAAGGCAGAAATTATTTAAAATTGTCATTACCAGCTTTTTAAATTTAAAACAGGCAATGCTGATTACTAGGTATAATAGTTAAAAGCAACCAGTAAATTCAAGTAGAACAGCATCCAAATATCCAGTCTAATTGCAAATGATGACTATAGTCTAAAGCAACAGCAGAATAGCCATTTAGTATTCAGCCTTCAGTAACAGTTCGTTAACTGCATATCGCACAATCTTCCGTGAAGGATAATATATGACAAAGTACAACTAAATTTTAGTAACAATCTGATTACAAACTAAAACATACAGATGTACACGTACAACATTTTTAATTTTATACACCATGTAATTTACCTGTTCATTTCATTAACTGCTTCATCACCAGTAGAGTCCTGCTGCATTTCATCACGCAGATGCAGATTCACTGCTTTCTGCATACGACTAAAAAAGTTCTCACTGCGTGCCACAGCACCATTGCCAACTCCTCGATGTTCCTCTGTGTTTGGGCTCGCAAGATCAGAATCAGTCAGTGGACTCGATATAGCTGAGTCTCCAGAGTCATCAACCGATGTCTGACCAAAGACATCTTCTATATTTCCATTATCATCATGACTGGCTTCAGTGTGTACTTCAGCCACAAAGTTCTGCGATGTTCGGAGACCAAGCGTATAGTTTGGGTTGGAGAAACTGGTCACCATATCACACTCAGCAAACTCTGTTCACAGAAATATGTAATAACCAACATTATATCTACAGTTACAGTTACTTATGCCACAAATTATAACAAAAAATCATCATTTAAGCAAAAGAATGAAATCAATCATCTGACAAAAACCATACCATAAAAATCACACTACCTTCGGTATCAAATTCAGCCATAGTGGCCTCCTTGTTGCAAATGTCTATTACTTCTAGTAGCAGACAGCAAGATGCATCTTGATACTCTGAACAAAACAGTGCAACTACATTCAACTGATGCATTTGTATGACAACTGCAATCTGATGTTTTTAGCATTAACAAACTATATTAATATACTATACAATTAGTTGTACACCTTAATTCATTACTGGTTTTGAATTTGATGGTGCCCCAATTCTAATCCCGCCAAATGCTATTGGGCCAGCACTGACATTTGGGGGTTTATCTAAAACATGGCGGGACGCCGGGACAGACACTAGGACAGCACTGCAGGCCATAGAATCGCATCGGCAAATCGCCGATATCAATTTTGTAAAAAAAATAGTAAGCAGCATGCAACAAAATTAAAGTCATATCCGCGCCGGCCGCCATGGACTACCACCCATGCCGCCCGGTCCGCGATGTGGGTGATAATCCGGCAGGTGGCGCCTGCAATAACACCGCGACAGCCAGGTGTCAGACGCGACTGTTGTGACACGGAATTGGAGCTCATGTTATTTGCATGTTGTAGATGGCATGGTGGCACTCTGTCGCTGACTGGCCATCTATTTGGGTCTTTTAGGTGGCAAACGACCATCACTGAGATAACTATCGCCGATCTGCATTGTTTGTCCAATGGCGGTCGCCTTGTTGGCCTATGTGTGTTCGTGTAACTGTTGCCGTAAATGCACTCTGTGCCGGCGAGCAATGCACGTGTAAGACATGCGTTCGTGCACTATATCATATTCTGACTCACTTGGGCCATCAGCGCCACTCAACGGTTACGTAAGATCGAAGGCAAACGCCATACTGCAGCACCTCACACATGTTACCAGCGACTAATCGTCAACATAAGTAACCGAGTCTGCTGATGCCCAGCATCGTCTGTAACGTGATGTGACAATCTGCTCATGTCGTATGTGTGTGACAGTAGAGGGTGCTCACGTGTCAGCATTGTGTCCTAATTCTGGTAAACAAATAAACATCCGAATCGGACATCAGATTTCTTTCGCCTAAATATCAAACATCGAACATCAGCAATTTTACCCGAATCGGCCATTCTCTACTGACTATAGACCAAATGAATAGTTTTTATTTTCAAATGATCAACAAAATGTGCTAGGCCCATATCGCTATAAAAAAAGTGGTAGGCCTAAGTTAACATGACTTCCACTCTTAATGCAACTAGGCCTACGTTCAGTCACCCCATTTTCTTAGACTAGTTGTCACACGTCTATTATACAACAAGACTATTGCACGTTACGTTAGCGGGCGTATAAAAACTGCTTGCAAAAATTCTGACGCACATGTATAGTTCATACGTTAGGTGCGGCGTGTTTAGTGGCATACTTCAATCATACAAACAAATACTTGTTGCTTTTACAATTATAGTTCCATTGCATGACAAATATTAAATCTGATCATTCATTTCACGCATACATCGTAACTAAGCATAACATCTGTATTATCACACCGACATCTACCCTACAAGCAGAGCCCAAAAAATAAAACTACAACTCATGATGCTATTTGGTAATCTCAATTTGGAGTTAGCTAGCACCAAGTACTCGTCCCACTAATAGTCAACTCGTCACACACGTGGGTCAACTCGTCACACGCTGAGTAAAATTAAAACGTCAACTCGTCACATGTGACGAGTCGGTCGTGTGCTGAGTTGACACTGTTTAATTCCCTCATCAATTTACAGTAGTAGTAGTAGTAGTAGTAGCAGTAGCAGTAGTAGTAAAATTCTTTAATAAAACTTTGTCAAACGCAAAGTAAACAGTCACAATATAAGCATACAGTATAGTGATTTGACGTAGGAACCGGTTCCAAGGAACCGGTTCTAAAGTTTCAGAACCGGTTCCAAAACCGGGTACCTGGAACCGTTTTCTGAATATTGTGTTGTTAACGCATTGAATAATTTGTGTATTATACGAATCTTTATTCGTCAATAATGAAAGCAGAAACATTGGCTTGAAGCTAATGCGTCTTAGTTTTCACTTTTTCATTCATTCATTCATTCGTTGCATTCGGGACTACATCGCGAGCAGCTTACAATCCCGGCTACCGGGAGGCTATCCATGATTAAAAATTTCTGATATTTGTTATAACTAATTGTATCTATAGTAAGTCTACTCATAATGTAATGTCACAAAATTTATTTTGTAAAACCAACAAAGCCTTTAGGTTGTATTTAACCAAATATTTTGTGTCTGACCTTAACCCTAACAACCGAATTTGGGTAACCCGGTTCCAACAACCGGGTACCCGGTTCCTAAACCGGGTAATAAGTCAACTCACTAATACAGTATAGACATGCAAAATAGCAACAATGTAAACAAAGTACAGTTCTCTCTGTATGACATTAATATATATCATCACTGAATAACATGCAGTTAATGAAGTTCTTGCGCATGAACTCTGAAGGGATAACAGAGAGGGTAAGGCCGTGTCCACGGGAACGGAGATGGGGATTATAACCAGTGTGTTTGGGTGGTGGCAGGAGTTGATGTAAAACATGTTGAGGGTTATAATGGATAGATCTGAAAAGTGACTCATCACTGGAATCCAGTAAATCTTCAAGGGAAAGGAAGGTATCCGTAACGGCCGGGGGTAAAATGCGGATGTGCGGATGCTGTAACGGGTAACTTGCAGAGCAAAGTTGCGGGAAAATCTGCAGGTGTAGCGAGTAATTTGCGGATCCAAAACTGTGTGTATTACGTTGATCGTAAGTTTTGCGTAAGTTCAGAGTAAGGTTTTCTTCAGATGTTCCTAAGTCAGACCTTATCCTAAGTTTTTCATAAGTTTGTCCTAAGATTTGTTTGTGGCAAGGACCATACCATGAGCGTTGAGAGCTCTACGTTTAGCCTTATGACCTGCATGTTGGGCTGTGATCATAAAACGATGGTTAACTGCAGTTGCAAGCTACGACATTAGTTGCATAATAAAACTAACACGCATTACATACAATTGGAATGCAACGTCACTTTTAATATATAAGCACATTACACATCTCACACAAACATTTAAAGAAATTAAGGAGCTTTTCGCCTCATTGATTAGACTAGGGATGTGAATCGGGTCCCGGGACCCCGGGACCCGAAAAAACTACCCGATCCCGGGTTTCAAACTACCCGAAAGCTACCCCCGCGTCCGCTTC
>Ga0209780_1005164_pt1 | contig 10249 bp, 7 predicted proteins | sample WorMetexBAHAMAS2_FD_187384 | JGI IMG/M metagenome (GOLD analysis project Ga0209780, IMG submission 187384) | Marine gutless worms symbiont microbial communities from Max Planck institute for Marine Microbiology, Germany - Inanidrilus exumae... | ecosystem: Host-associated > Annelida > Digestive... | reverse complement strand
GGTCCGTCCCTGCGTCCGTCTGTCTGTCGGTCTGTCTGTCTGTCCCGTCGGCATACTCACCCGACACACCAGGGGGCAGGCAAGTAGGTCTACTTTCCAGCTAAAAGCGCGAAATAGCGCAAACTGTAGTTTATAATACGATCGGTTTGTGCGACGAGACAATCACATGGCAGGGGCCGATCTAGGGAAAAAAGTGACCCATACAGAACTGTATCGTTACAGCAATGTACCTTTTTATATTTTCAATAATTTGTTTTACACATTTTGCCGTTTTCGTAGGCCCCAGGTTTTCCTAGGCCCTGGGCACGATGCCTATAATGCTTATTTGATAATGCGGCCCTGATGTCTAGTGAATGACCCGGTTTTCTACGCCATCCTATAGTTATTAAACAACACTGTTGATATACGGATAATCGCGTTGTGTTGTGTTGCATGAAAGGCGAGTACAATAGAGCATGAGGAGAGATACTACAGGAGAATGCGGCCGTGTCTACAGACGGCGACACAGTCGAGATTGGACATACCACAGCGGCTGATGAAACACTCCAGCAGCGACGCCATGCTGCTGTCAAGACGAGATTCTGTCACCGTCAAACTGTCGTCTAGCGCAGAATACCCGATTTGTCCGACACGCCGGGAACTCACCACAACATTTTCATCTACCTCCACGCAGGATGACGATCGGGTATGAGTCTCTTCGTCTATTAATATGCACACCGTGCATAACAAATTTGCCGGTCCTTGTCATACTAAGCTGGAAATGTACGGTGGCCGCGTCACGTGCTGCCTTTCTGATGACTAACGTTGAGTAGGTGCGCCGACGAGACAGACTGACAGACGGACGGACGGATGCCAGACCGTTACATTACGCTTTCTGCTAAACTTGGCCAACGTAATAAGAGGTGCAGCTATTGCAGAGGGACGCGCGACGCGCTATGTCAGTTGAAATCTTGTCACCCGCTACACAACTATGCGATAAGTTACGCTCGAAAAAGCTTACAATATGTAAATGACCTTAAGTGTCACTAAAGGTCGTTGATACAACCACCGGGAGACGGGGGAGATGTCCCACCCATGCAACTTTTGGACTTGTGGGGCACGTACACCTGCACTTGATATATTCTACGGTTCTACCTGCATACAAAATTTGCAGACTCTCGCTTCAGCCGTTCCGGAGACATGATTGCGGTCGTCGAAATTAAAATGCCACGCATTTCTAGTTAACATGATTCTTGCGTTTCGGTTTATAGGTCAGAAATTGCATTTTCAACAGCATTCGATGGCCGGGCTGCCTCCAGATCCGCGCTCCGCGCTCCGCAGACCCGTGGATGGATTTCAAGTGAGGGGCAGGGAAACCGACAGTAAAACAGAGGAAAAGACTGGGAGATAGGGAAAGGCAAGTGGCAGGGACAGGAAGAGGAGATACAGCAGGGTAGACAAAGAGAGGGAGAGGAGAGGAAGGAAGAAAAGCCCTTCTCGCATCCCCTATCACTAAAATGCAAATGTGCCACTGATTGGGGTCGATGGCTCAATTTACTTCGATATACACCGTTAGTCATAAAAACGTGCCACTTCATTAGCCCGCCCGGCAGGCATTGCGATGCAGCCGACGGGCTTATGTTTTACCGACGATTTTCTTTTTTACTTCGCCCGCCGGAGCGGTAGCGAAGTATTATAATGAGCGCGTCTGTGTGTGTGTCTGTCTGTCTGTCTCTCTGTCTGCGAAAATATCTCCCGAACCATACGCGCGATCTTTACCATTTTTGTGCAAGTTGCTTATGGCCGTGGCTCGGTCCTCCTATGGTGGAGTGACGCAATCCCAAGAAGAAGGGGCAATTTTGGGGGTTTTCTTCCCCATTGGCAATGCATTGTATGGGCCGTATAGCGATATGAATTTCGCTACGAAGGACCGATTTCGCTTAAATTTACTTTTTTACCGTAAAGTCGGACAGAATTCAATTTCCGATTATTAAACGGCGTAGCTGTGACGAACTATTTCGAAATTACTGGCAAACTAAAGTAAAAGAGGAACGGAGAAATTTGACGATTAATGGGAAGAATTGCGAAAATGCACTAAGCCGTCGTCAGTGTTACTATGGCAACGGTGTACGCGGAAAGCGAAGTTCATTTAGCGTTTATGAGGCTTAAGGAAGTATACAGAGTTAAGGGTGCGTTTGCACACCGTGGGCGAAGTCTGAGATCTTCGATTGCCTTGTTTTAACTGTCGCCCCTCTCATTCGACAAGAGGTCACGGATCTTAAAGTGGATTGGTGCGTTAACACCGTCGATGAAAAGATTCCTATGGTTAAAAATTTGGTGAACTTCGATCAAAGGAAGTTGTCATAGCAACCAATTTTGTGGCGCGAGACGGCGACAAGTTGGCATATCCCGCCTTTATTGTTTGTGCTAGCATTTTACAGTGGATGGGAATACCGTAACGCCGATTGCTGTATTAATATCCACGAATGTTCTTTTACGTCTTTTAGAAATTTCGTGAACTTTGGTCCAGTAATCCCTTAGATATTGTTAGTCATTTGTATGGGTGCATTGGTGGGTGCACTCATGGCCAAAATACGCACGTTTCCGATGTTTCCACCAGAGTGCCTGGATTCATCTTCGCAAAACTTTCAGGAAATATACAGAAATAAGTCGGCTTCATAATAAAAGATTCTGATTGCGACGGCTCGCTCAAGGGACCTTGCTACGGTAACCGATTTGTGGCGCGTGTTGGCGAAAATTGACACACCCCGTCTTCATTCTCTTTAATGGCATTCGACAACTGTTGTGAGTTGGGACGATCGCAACGTGAATTGTTGCATTATTACCGCCGATGATCCGTCTAAGTCTGATAAAAATTTCGTGAACTTTGGATCCAATTGATCCAGTAACCTCTGAGATCTTGGCTGACTTGCAGGGAGTGGGTTGGTGCACGTATAAGTAAAAAATACGCACGTTTGCGTTGTTTTCACCGGAGTTCCTGGACTGATGTTTACCAAACTTTCAGCAGGTATAGAGCAGATTATGGGCTTTATAATAATACATAGAGATTGAAACGACTCTCTCAAATGACGTTGCTATGGTAATCGCTTTGTGGCACGTGTCGGGGAAAATTGACACACCCGTCTTTGTTAATCATTAAAATTCATTATGTGTGCTGATATTCAACATCCGATGGTAATATCGCAATGCAAATTGTTATCTTAACATCGACGGTGATTCCTCTACGTCCGACAAAAATTTCGTGAACTTTGGTCCTGTAAACTCCTAGATCTTTAGGTAACTTTGCAGGGGTATATGGGTGCACATAGGCAAAAATCCGCACTGCACTGGTTTTAAAGGTCAGGTGGCACTAGCATAGTCTGTAAGTAAGTAAGAAATGCACAGTCGAATTTGCGCACGCCGGGCGGGCAACACGCTGAGCTTTGCCTCGCTTTCTAGTAGTTGAAAATAAAGCGGCACGTTTTTATGGCCCACGGTTTACTAATGTGTGGATTGCCAACTTGTTGATACGGTACGAATAATCTCTTTATTGCTGGTGCCCAGCGCGTACTAATCTGTCATCGATAGGCGGTGCGTGACAGTGACACGTATCATGCGTCATGATTGACGATATTAACTGCAGCATGATGCAGTGATATGTGTTGCACGCAGCCGCAGCAACTATGTTTACAGCAGTTTTGGAGCATCTCCCGGTGTCTGAATAATTAATCGTGCAGGCCTAATGTATTGATCGTGTACTGTTGTTTTTACCGCGCAAGGGAGGCGAAAAGCAGCTTGCCAAAATACATAGCTCTTCACTCAACACAGCCCACTTGGCTTTTCAAAACATCGGCTTTATTTTCGACGAACATCTCACCTTCGCGCACAAAATTTCATCGCTTTCGAAATCTTGTTATTATCTCATTTTGTGGTGGTGGCTTGGCGTAGTGGAAGCGTCGTTGGTCTAGATCAACGAAGTTAACCTACGCTGAGCCCGGTTAGTACTGGGATGGGTGACCGTCCGGGTACGTCTCCCGGGGCGGCACTTTATTTCGGTATGTAACCAACCACCCAGGTCGACTCAGCCTTCTACCCTCCGTGGGACGGTAAAATGAGTACCAGCCAAAGGGCGGTGATGTTCTGCGGCTGGGGAGTAAAGGCAGGCATGGTGTAATTTGCAGGTAAAATTGTGTGATCCATGTCTGAGCGCATTTGAGACGGTTTGCGTAAAAATGCGCTATACAAATCGACGTATACTTTACGTATACTCATTCGTGAATTTTGCCGCATCCGCCATTCCGCCCTTAAGCCCGCAACACACGGGTCAACATGGACGGCTGACACTCAACGTGGACCGACAGCCGACAGAGATATAGCAAATAAAATAATTATCTTAAAATTTTACATGATGTCGTTTAATGTTTGCATGCAGTCAACATTATTACAACGAAAATCACGCTATGACAAGATAAACAATTAATAGTAAATAAATACGAGCCAAAATCGCGCTACGCGCGATTCTGGCTCGATATGGGCCGGTGGCTTAGTGGTACAGCTGACTTCAGCTGCTGTCGCTGACGTTGTCGGCAGTCACGCTGCGACGACCGTCGCGCGGCAGACTGCTCAGTGGTTTCGGCATTTCGACGAAGTTGTGACCTACAGCGGTCTGCAGTCAGTCGAGCCGCCGTCTGCTCAGCCGTTTCACTACTCGGACAGTCGGACGACGCCTCGAACGACATGCGCTCCGCTGACCGTCGACTTTCGAGCTGTTCATCAGTTTCTGCTGTACACCGCGCGGTTTGATGACAGTCACGTTCTGTAACGCAGCCGACATTACTGTCGCACTCCATGTATACACGACGACGACGACGATTAGCCGCAACTCAACAACACTGACAGCCATCGCCCGCTGTCGGATCCCGTTATCGTCCCATAATGTACAGGGTGGCTCAAAAAAGTAAGCTGTTGTATCACAAACGTTCATTAACAAGAGTATAAACGAATGGCGAAAGCGACTTCAAGCTGCAGTTCGGAACAATGGAGCACATTTCGAACATCTTTTCAACTATTTTTGGGATAAATTTAATTTCATTGACTGCTAAAATCAACAGCTTACTTTTTTGAGCCACTCTGTATACGTCCGTAATACACGCGGGAGGGCGTCAAGCTGCATGTAGCGGTGACCCGGGCGAGGCAGACGGCCACGGGCTGTGCCAAGACAAACAGCATCCATGTGCTAACTATCAGCTTACAATTCGACGCTGTATGTAAGCCACGCCCGTGCGCACGAATCGCGACAATCTTATTTTAATATATAGATTGTCTGTTTTATTCAACATTCTTTGGCCGTCATTGTCGGTCGCCAGTGTTGACTACCGCGACATACGGGGCGACAGTATCGGCCGACAATGTCGACCGTCAATGTTTGCCCGTGTGTCGCGGGCTTTACATTGATTCCAAAACAACCGGTACCATTGCCACCGCTATCGTTAAGTCCTAACTAATTACTGTCGTTCTATGTACCAGTAGCGGCCTCAATGCGGCAGTCGAAGGCGGTCGATCTCGAAATCTAGGGCTGGATCTTTTCTAATCAGTTCTAGCGACCGGGTATACCCGCTCACGGCATATAGCGGTCGCTTCTTTCAATAACTTTTCTCCGATGTTGCAAATTGCCATAAATTAAATTATTACCAGTTTTACGCAAACTAAGATCGTTACAACTAGTTTTAAAGCCACGCTACCTCAAAAACTGTCGTCTCTAGTAATGACTGGCCTTTTGGCGTGAATGGGCGTGAATGGGCATTATTGTGTCCTCTGAATTCACTGTAATTCGACCCGGTCGCTTATCTCAGCACTTTCTGAGCTCTTGTTATTTGTTACCGCGCAAAGCTATGCTAGCGCGGTATATGCTACGGCCCGGTGTCTGTCCGTCCGTCTTTCTCTCTGTACTCTGTTCGTCTGTCCGTCCGTCACAAGCCGGCCGGTGTACTGTTCTGTCAAAACGATAAACATATCGTTACGCAACCGACGCCGCATGATAGCCTAAGGAGTCGTTTCTGATGCCAAAGATCTGGATGATGTGAGAACCGTTTGCGACATTTGACAAACAAGTATGTCGGTAATATGCTAGTCCTCCTTATTGTCGAGCCGAAATGTACGCTGGCCGCGTCGCATGCTGCCTCCTGGTGAGTCACATCTGACACAAGTCGGTATTGTAACAAGAAAGGCAAACAACGCCGCATAGTACCGCATGGATTGTAGTTTTCTGACGCCAAAGATCTCGACGAAATTCGAATAGGGTCACCCCCGAAGGCATGGCAAATACTATTGGGTAGGTTAAAATCGGTGATTTGTGACCAATATCTCGCTATATATCAGAAAAATACAAGATAGGAACGTAGTTACTATGGAAGGCTAATAGGAACTCGTGGGCCTATGCGTTCTATCGAATGGTGTTATTTTCAATGAATTGAATGACCCCTAAGAACTCCAAACCACCCCATCTTCTACATTTTGCTTCGCCTTTCATATCTTCATAATCAGTGGAGATATATAGACTTCAAATTTGCAGCCCACGATGATAAACCACCCCTGGGGCGTAGTAAGGGTCACTGACCCGTTTTTAAAAATTTGGGCCGCAATTATATTGTTGGCATAAGGTAAAACTAGGCAGTTCAAATTTGGTGTGTTACGAGTACTACTGGCAGTGCAGATATGACAAGATTACCCCTGAAGGAGATGTGTTTAGGTCACGTAACCTCTTTAAATTTTGAGAAAGAAGTCATAGTATCTGGGAAAGGATAAACAGGAAAAACACTCGGAAAATAACATGCATCAGATGAAGGACTTCTCAAGGTCACAGGCAGTCGCATACGCTGTAAAAGTGGTGAAATCTCAGAAACGGTACAAGATAATGACGTCACTATGGACAACTATATAATATGAAGTGATGTATGGCCTATCAATAACGCCATTACCGGTGACCTTTGAGTGACTGTCAACGTCATTCACCTATTGCTAGCCTTTTCGAGTGCGATTTCTCGTACTGTGGTGCAGCAATTGACAGGATTTCGACTGACACAGAGCGTCGCGCGGTCCCTCTGCGATGGCTGAGCTTTTTTTTCTTGTTTCAGTTAGGTATATCCAGCTTGTTAGCATGTATTATGCACGTCCGTAACGTACGATTATATCGTATCATATATCGTGTATGTTTATAACCTGTGCTCAGATATCATGTGAACATGTTGATACACATCCCACTAACGTCAACAACACCCATTCATTGGCATCGTCGTCAGTTCATCTTCCCGTATCACTGTGTGACGTCATAGCGACGTCATCGTGTGACGCAAGAGTGACGCCAAGCGGGCTCCTGCAGAGGCGACGACCGGAGAAGTCATTAGCAATGGACTCGGACACATCCGACTGTCGTGACGACTTGGTACGTGACCTGCAGCTGCTCGACGTCTCAACGACTCTGCCCGACCTGGCGACGACCGTCGAGGACTCGGGGCAGCCGGACGTTCCCGCCAGACGACGGTCGACACGCTGCAAGGTGCTCGCTGGCAGCGGCGACAAGACGCATCGTAAGACATCGGCCGTCGCCGTGCGAAGTCGACTGACGTGCATTTCACGCTCAAAGCGACGAGCTCGCGTTCACGCCATCTGCTGACGAAGCACTCGCCTAATCAGTGGCATATTTAAATAGATAGGGGACAACCCATCCCATTCTAAATTCAAATTTCGTATTTGACTCATTCATGACCATCACTTTTGCAGAACTTTTTATAATAGGCCCAAGAACAAGGCCCACAAAATAAACCACTGCAGCTGATGACGGCTAGTATAGTATCGTTTATTAATAAAATAAACAAATCCCATGTTAAGGTTCGTTTATAGCCACTAACAACAGTTATTTCTATACTACTACTACTACTACTACTACTAAGAAAAAACTTACTACTATAGAGTTCCGCTCCAGCCTCGGCTCACGCCTTGCGCTCTCCACAACTCCGCCCAGTCGTAAGGTCCAGCGCTCCGCCCAGCGTTACACTTGGCAACTTAAGTACATTAGATTATTAACTAGAAGCTCGGCTGTCGCGGAGATACGCGTTATGCTCTGCATTAGTACTACGAGCCCGGCGATTTCACCTGTATAGCTCTTTCCGTTTTAAAATTGCAAATGCGTGAATTTGACGCCAGACACGATGTAGCGTCTCGGTGTGGAATTCACAAAATTTACGGAGTCCGAACTGGACAACCGTACACACAGTTTTGCTTTGTTTCAACGTTTTGTGACAAAGTAAATCGATTTATAATGTGGTTTGTCGTTAACAATTCTTTTGTCCCAAAATGAAGTTCGGACTGCATTTTCACGATGAAAAGTCTCGTTATAATGGTACGGTTCTAGTAAGAAGTGCGCTAATGCTGGAAGATAAGCGTTTACAAATCCACTTTCTAACAGGAAATCGGGTGCGAAAAGTCGAAATGTGCGGTGAAAATCGGAACGGGAAGTAGTTTTGGCCACTATTTTGGACACGGGAGGGGCGAAATAGCGTGGAATGTCCGTGAATGGCTCCCAGAGGCCACTATGACTGGTCCTTGTAGTATGCGGTAGTCGCGCGTGCCCTGTGGCCTCGATGTCGAACCGTAAGTAGAATTGGAAAACCGGAAATGCTTATCAAAGTGCAAGAAATGGCCCGAAATGCCACGAAAGTGCACCGTAATCTGAAACAGCGCCCAAAAGTCGTAATGGGTAGACAAAACTGTAACGTGCGAAATAACTTGAAAATGTCAGTAAATGGTGTCGTAAGGCCACAATCGCTAGACCTTCGAAGTCTGCGTAGAGGTGCGTTTGATGTGGGGGCTAAAGTTTCGGACTGGAAGTAGATTTACAAAACCGCAAGTAGTTACGAACGGACAGCAAATGGCCCGGAATGGCGCGCGACGGCCCGCAACGTGCAAAAGTAGGCAATACTTTGATATTTCACGATGCGGAGATCGAACGATGTCTGGTAGATCTATTGGTGTCGATACAATGGACCGCCCGTCGTCGTCCAGAGGGGCCGGAATGCAGCCTCCCTCTCTCAAATGCTCCCAGGATACTACTTCCGGGTACTAAAGGTCAAATGTGTGGTCAAAAGGGGACCAGAAGTAGTCTAGCAGCCACTGGACTTAGTAAGTGCAAAATAGCGTGGAAATTCTGGTGAATGGCTTCCAAAGACACAATCACTAGTCCTTGCAGTACGCCGCAGTCGGAGGTGCCACCTGAGGCCTTGCTGACGAACCAGAAGTAGAATTGGAAAACCGGAAGTGCTTACCAAAATGCATGAAATGGCACGAAATGCCGCGAAGATGTATCGTAATTGGAAACAGTGTGCCAAAAGTTGTAATGGATGGACAAAATTAGCACTGGAAGTGGTCTTAGCGGCCATATATTGGACCCGCAACGTGCAAAATAACGTGAAAGTGTCAGTAAATGGTGTTGGAAGGCCACAATCGTTAGACTTTGGAAAAATGCAGGTGCGTTTGACTTGCGGTCTAGGGTTTCGGACCGGAAGTAGATTGACAAGACCGGAAGTAGTTATACACAAAAGGGTGGCTGGTAACCCGGAACGATGAGCGACGCGCTGCAGCGTGAAAGAATTGGCGATTCGTCGACGTCTCGAACAACGACGACGGCTCGGTCGACCGGCGGCGATACCTATGTGGTACCGTCGTCGTTGGGGAGCACCGGAATTCCCCCTTCCCCGAAATGCCCACAACGGCGAACCGACTCCGAACACGCCAAGTGTTAGAATTTAGGGCTCCCTATCGTCTCTTTGGAATGCTTGGAACTAGGCATTTCAAATTTCATTTGCACACTGATACTGGAGTAGTGCATACATGATAGATTACCCCGACAGGATGTGTGTAACAAGGTGCCTTTAAACTACGTTAATTCACACATCACACTAGCATTGTCTAGGCTAGATTAGTGCTGGCTAGCCTAGTAGAGGAAATATTGTTAGCGGCCCTATAGGCCTAGGCTGGCATCGTATGGCCTATAGCCTTACTTATTTATTGAGAGAGAGAGTGACGGTTACAGTGGAGTTTGAACGCTGATAAAGTGAAGTTAGCGAAATTAAAGCGTTAACGTTGAGACAGAGAGTTGAAAGTCATCTGAGACTTTGTGAAACTTTGGACACTTCTATATTGAAGTTATCTTCGGCCTACAGTGGCGAAGATAGTGAAGTTTGCTGCAGAGGACTCGTTGAGAGGCGCGTCAAAT
>Ga0209780_1005163_pt1 | contig 10249 bp, 13 predicted proteins | sample WorMetexBAHAMAS2_FD_187384 | JGI IMG/M metagenome (GOLD analysis project Ga0209780, IMG submission 187384) | Marine gutless worms symbiont microbial communities from Max Planck institute for Marine Microbiology, Germany - Inanidrilus exumae... | ecosystem: Host-associated > Annelida > Digestive... | reverse complement strand
TTGCCGGCTTTTTTGTCGTTAGGTGGTTTTACGGAAGAGGCGCGGGAGTTTTGTAGGGTGAGGGGGGTTGGTGTGGCTGAGCGGGTTGAGTTGTTTTGATTTGGGAGAATGTCATTTGTCCTTATCCGCGCCGCAATGCCACGTCCAGGATAAATTTTGGACTCCTACCGAAAGATGAGTGAGAAATGAAACAATATTTAAATCTAATGCAGGACATTTTGAAGAACGGTGTCCAAAAAGATGATAGAACCAAGACGGGGACACTATCCCTGTTTGGACGGCAATTACGCTTTGATTTATCTGAAGGTTTTCCGTTACTGACAACAAAAAAGCTACATATTCGCAGTATTATTTATGAACTATTATGGTTTCTCAAAGGCGAGACCAATATCCAGTATTTGATTGATAATAAAGTGCATATTTGGGATGATTGGGCGGATGAGCATGGGGAATTGGGTCCAATTTATGGTGCTCAATGGCGAACTTGGCCAACCGTGGATGGAGGAACTGTTGATCAAATCAGCGAACTTGTCGCGCAAATAAAAAAAAATCCAGATTCCCGACGGCTCATCGTCTCAGCCTGGAATGTTGCTGATCTTGATAAAATGGCATTACCCCCTTGTCATCTCTTATTTCAATTTTATGTAGCGGCGGGAAAGCTTTCTTGCCAATTGTATCAGCGTAAACTGTGCGCCTTTTAGCTGTGAGGCTAATTGAAAAACTCTTCTAAACGGGGAAATTCTCATTAAATGAGACAATCTCGTGCTAAATATCAATAGTCCAAGAGAAATCTTGGACTCCTAGTACAGGAGGGCGGAAATCTTCATACCACCAAAAAGCCTTGAATTGCGGATTTTACGGATTACTCGGATGACACGGATTAAAAACCTAAAAACACTTATTACCCTCACTTTTGACTTTGATGAGTTTAAATCCGCGTAATCATTAAATCCGCGTAATCAGTGTCATCCGTAAAATCCGCGATTCAAGGTTTTTTAGTGGTATGGCTATTTCCGCTTTCCTGCACTAGCTATATATTGATTAAATGCCTAACGACCATCCCATGATTGGGAGTAGACGCAAGTGCGTTGAAACGGAGAGGCTCTCTTTTAGAGTGTGATATGGTCTAATCTACATGGTGACATGTAGCAGTTCATAAGAGAACGGGTAAAGCGTTACGAACTTTATCGAATACAATGTCAGCAGATGTTTTTATCGGTGTTCCCTTCAATATTGCCAGTTATGCCTTGTTGACACACATGGTAGCGCAGCAATGTGAACTCGCTGTAGGGGATTTTGTTTGGACAGGTGGTGATGTTCATCTTTATCTGAATCATTTGGAACAAGCTAGATTGCAGTTGAAGCGGTTACCGTATCCGCTACCAAATTTGTTGATTAAGCGTCAACCCAAATCCATTTTTGATTATCAATTTGAAGATTTTGAAATTGTTGACTATCAAGCGCATCCACATATTAAAGCGGTTGTGGCTGTTTAATAAACTGTCAGATTAACAACAGTACTTGACCGATTTAAGTCACATATTTGAATAATTAACAACAGTGCTTGACTGATTTAAGTCACAACGGGATGATGGCACTGAAGGGAAATGTACAATTCAGATGGGAGGGCAAGAAGTGATTTTAACGACGATAGCTCAGACGGTTCTTTCTGGAATAGGCAATATGGCTACGACTGGACAAATTGAATGTACCTTAATACCAACAGCGCCTATGGTGGATTATGGTGAGAGGATTGTTACTGTGAGTTATACTTTAAGTGATGATTCCTAGCGGAAGTGTGCAAGGTACGCCTTGCACTCCTGAGTCTCCGATGCAATCCTCATTTGGAAACTTATGGTCAAGCTGTCGCTGTCAAAAACGCCATTGTGGAATATCAAAAAAAGTCGCCTCAAGACACTTAAAAAAGGCGCAATAATTTGTTAACACCATCACGCAGGAGATAGAAAGATGATAAATTTCAAACAAACAGAATTGAGTCATCAGTTGTTTAACCAGTTAAAGCAGCAATTTCCTGAAATAGAGTTAGTGGAAATTGTGGAAAGTCCGGTTTATCGGGAGAGTATCTGGGTGTGTATAACGATGCCAGAAGATGAGGACAGGGAAATTGAAATGGGAGAATTAGCAGCGGAAATATCAACGGATATACTTTTAGAATATGGCTATCACATTATTATCAGCTCAGCCACAAGAACCGAAAAACTCGCTGCCCAATGCTGAAGCTGAAAATAATCTCCTACCGTGCGGCGTGTAAATGACAGCGATTTTTAGTGTGAGGATGAAACATCTACTGGAGGATATCTACTGTCAAGGTGCCTGGTGTTAGCCGCTATACTCCGGAGTCCAAAATTTATTTTGGACGAGACACCCAAACTAAAGTTTGGACTCCAGAGTCCATTTTTTTCAGGTGCAGCAACGGGACGCAGGCGCATCCAAACTGAGAAAATATTGTATTTATTTCATACTTTGGGGCTAATAATGAGGTGGAAATGTGGGCAACGTGTTTTTGTTGCCCACCCTACTTGGCTCCTATTATCTGTGATACGAAGGTATTAATTTTTAGGTTGTGCCCCCGTTAATTCAAAAGCCAATGGGTTAGATGATGGAATCAGTTTCATATCCGCCTCATACATAACGGTGTCACCAGAGGCATCAGGTACTGTGACACAAGGAATACTTAATGTACCATCTATTTGATAACTTGTAACACAATCATTAGTGATTGAGGTTTCCCCGTTTGCTTGTACCTGTATTAATTCAAAAGCAAGTGGGTTAGAAAACGGATTTAATTTCATCTCTCCCTCATACATCAAGCTAGTGTCCGGTACACTAACACAGGGAATATTTAAGAAACCATCGGTTTCATAAGTTGCTATACAATCAGGCTCATCAGGTTCATCATTTATTCCATAATAAAAGATGGCATCCTGATGAAGGTTAGTAGAGCCCGTGAATATCAATTGATCCTGGTCATTAAATTGATTGGATCGACCACTAGTCAAAATAATATATTTTGATATGTCATCGATTTTACTGAAGGTTTGACTTTCTCCACCAATCTCGACGGCTTGTTCTTCTGCGAAGAGTAAGCGCAATTCAGCATTTTCATTACCAAGCCAAATGCCTTTTGTTGTTGAAGAGCTGGAATCTAAAGCATCTTGGACTTCAGCTAAGAAAATAATTGTGTTTTGATTGTTAATCAATGTCTGACCGATTTTTTTGAAATACCACGTAGGGCTAAAACCAGGTGGTTGAAACTCAGGGTGTACGAGTAATTTCAAACGTGATTCTCCCAAATCACTCAAATCTGAGTAGCTGGCTGCCTGCTTAGGTGGCCCGACTAGAATCACCCTATGAGCGGGAGTTAAACCATCGATAGATGAGATGGCCCTTAATACAGAAAAATCATTGTCATTTATTCCTATTCCTACAAAGCCAATTTCGTTGGAAGCTATGGATTCATTTGGTCATAAATCTCCACTACAATGGTGCCCGCAGGAAATCCTGGTGCTGGTTCACCCTCCTGAATAATACCAAAAGTAGTGCCATTGACAGCCGCGAGAATGGCATCACCCGTTTTAGAACCAACCATCTCTGCTCTAAAAGCAACCGAGCCAGAATCAGAAATAAGCAAATTGTTAAAACGGCTGGTAGCAACACGGCTGAATAAAGTGCTCGCAATGAATCCATTAGGTGAATCACCTTCTCTAATCACGGTCTTTAATTGACCAGGCTTGCCTGACCAAACAGCGTTTTGGGTCGTAGAATTTTGGCTGATGCTTGCAGCTCCCGTAAATGCAATATGGCCACCGCTACTGATAACATGATTTCCCAGACTCTCATATTTGGAATCTGACGGAAAATCGGCAGCCTGCTCGTCGACTTCAGCAATTATTTTAAAATCGGCGGCGTTTACTGTTATCGTTACAAGCACTAAACAGGCTTGTAGAAACAGGGAAAAACTCAGTTTCATTTAATTATCTCCTTTGTGTTTGAAAAAATCAGATATAACAGGAGTCGGCCAGATTTATCTTGGACGAACGAGCGTAGCCTGGGTTAAATATAGATATTCTAGGGTGGATAGAGCTACGAGATCGCATTCCAACTGATAACTAAGTCGTATTGCCCCTTATTATGCTGACTTTCCAGCTTTTTTGACCACGAAATTGAAAAAAAACGCTCTCATTCTCCGACAATCATCAACAAGGACAACACGTCGAGCATAAAATGTGACATCTACAGCAAGCGAGCTGCACCGATTAAACGTCAATACCAGATCGTACCGGAAAAATCTCTCTCATGGAGCGATACCGTTGCGGTTTTAATATCCAGCCGGCGTGACCGACCAGATCATAGAGGCCACATTTTATAAATCAATAGCCAATTCTTAATTATTTTAATTTTTTTTACCGAATCTGGCACATCGCCTGACTGATTAAGCACGTCGGGTATATCGACAGCAATATTGCACAATTTTCCTAAAAAAACTGTGCAAGGTACGCCTTGCACTCCTGAGCCTCCGACTTCAAGAGATTGCCCCAGGCATGTAGGGGCAATCCTTTATGGTTGCCCTTAACTTAATGTTCAATAGCGCGAGCAATGGCCACAACCGCGACAAAAGCCAAGGCTCCATAGACTAAAGCAATATCCAAATAAATCGGATTGTCAAATTGACTGGCGAGCCAGACTAAAGCGGCTGTTGTAATCACCGCCAGCGTATCGGCAGCCACAACGCGATCAGGTACGCTAGGTCCTCTAAATAAGCGCCACATACCCAAGATTAATGCGCCGCCCACCAGAATAAAAGCTAATATTTCTAAGCAAAAGACTAAAAGATTCATTCAATAAATTCCCGTAAATGACGTTCAAAAGATTCAGCAATGGCATGGGTAGCGTGTTTTAAATCCACGCCAGGTGTACTATCCACCCAATGCACTTGTAAATGTTCTCCCACTACATCTACTGTCAAGGTGCCTGGTGTTAGGGTGATACTATTAGCCAGTATCAATTGACCTAAAGGCGATTTGATTTGTGTTTCCACTTCGACGAAAGCCGGATTGATAGGCAGACGCGGTGATAGTACTCGACGTGCCATGTCAATGTTAGCACGTAATAAGGCGACTATAAATACGCCTAAATAACGTAATACATGTCCAGGCGTAGCCTTATTTATTTTAAAGCTATCCAAAAAAGCCAAATGTTTGCTAGACAGCCACGCCGTAAAGGTGGCCACCAAAAGTCCTACAAAAATTTCACTCAAATTGAGTGCGCCTACCAATAGTAGCCATACTATAAAGAAGATCAGGCTTGCTACGATAAAACGGCGTTGTTGTTTGTTGTTTTTTATATCTATCATGTTCTTGCTCCAATAAGTCGACGCGGAGCGTCGAGGCAGGCATTCCCACGTCCCGTAGGGAACTTGTGGGAACGAGAAAAGTTTCCACCGCCTTGAAATAACACTGCGGCTAAAAGCTCAAGTCACCTAAAGGTGACTAAATTATTATGGTTAGTAGGCTTTAGCCTACTTTCGCTTTTAGCCTTGGGATTTATCCCAAGCTGCCTTGAAATAACACTGCGGCTAAAAGCTCAAGTCACCTAAAGGTGACTAAATTATTATGGTTAGTAGGCTTTAGCCTACTTTCGCTTTTAGCCTTGGGATTTATTTCAAGGCGTGTTTTGAATTCGCGTATAACCTATTAAATCAAATACTTAAATAGTTGTGTATAAGTTTTTCCTCAGTTTCTTTTATAAAAGCAATAACTTGATCTTTGGACACCGTAGGAAATCCCTCTAAAAAATCATTAATGGAGTCTCCAGCTTTGATGTAATCCAGAAAAGTTTGGACTGGTACTCTGGTGCCGGCAAAAACTGGCGCACCACCCATCACGTCAGGAGACGAGGTTATCGTTAGGTTTATTGAACTCATATTGGTTATCCTCTTATGTGAGGTTTGTTCTCGTTCCGACGCTCCGCGCTCATCGTTATACACAAGTTCAGTTGTTTCGGGAATGGAGCGAAGCGGATTTCCCGAAACAAAAGTTCTCGTTCCCACGCGGAGCAAAGGAATGCCTGCCTCGACGCTCCGCGTCGCGTGTTAAGACGATGCAGCCCTCACTTTCGCCTTGCGAATTTCCATTTTTCCCACCTTAATCAGTTGGACAATCGGAATACCCGATGGACAAGAAAAAGTGCAAGCACCACATTCTACACAATCCATCGCATGATACTGCGCCATTTCTTCATACCATCCCTTTTTAGCAAACCGCGCCAAGCGCGTAGGATTCAGAAAATGTGGACAAGCTTCCACGCAGCGACCACAGCGAATGCAAGGATATTCTTTAGGTTTTCCCGTTTCTGCCGCTGTAAAGGCGAGAATCCCAGAACTGCCTTTTAAGATGGGTACATCAAGGCTAGCAATCGGCGTGCCCATCATGGGACCACCCATAATCACTTCGCGGGTGGTTTCTTTTAAGCCGCCGCAAAATCGTAGCACTTCGCGTACTGGTGTACCCAGCGGGACAATCAGATTAGCCGCTTGTTCGACGCCAGGACCAGAAACCGTTACAATGCGCTCAATCAGTGGCATTCCGCTCTCAAAATAGTCGGCAATCGCTACAATGGTGCCGACATTGTTGACCGTGACTCCTACATCTCGCGGCAATTGTCCCGCCGGCACTTCTACATCTAATAGGGATTTTATAAGCATTTTTTCGGCACCTTGAGGGTATTTAACCCGTAAAGGAACGACAGTTACTCGTTCTTGTTGCCGCTGCTTGAGTTTTTTTTGTAAAACGGCAATGGCATCGGCTTTATTCATTTCTACGCCTATGATCGCCTGTTCAGCACCCAGTTTTTGCCGCACGATTTCAACGCCTTGTAATACGGCTTCGGGACGTTCCAGCATCAGCCGGTGGTCGTTAGTCAAATAAGGCTCGCATTCTGCTCCGTTAATAATGAGCTGTTTGATCTGCATACCGTCTGGCAGGGCGTATTTGACATGGCTGGGAAAGGCTGCGCCGCCCATGCCGACGATACCTGCTTGTTGAACATGCTTGATAAATTCTTCGCCAGATAGGGATTTCCAGTCGATTGAGGGTTTAGATTCAAGACGCTGGGTGGCGTAGGGATCCGCTTCGATTTCTATGGCGGCTTGTAATTTGCCGCCGGGGTAGCGGCGCGGTGCAATCGCTTGTACTTTGCCTGTCGCTGGACTGTGCAGACTCGTAGAAACAAAGGCGCCCGGTTCGGCGATCAATTGACCGCGTTGCACTCGTTCCCCGACTTTGACGAGGGGACGGGCGGGGGCTCCCAGGTGTTGTCCCAAGGGCAGTACATAGCGGTTGACAAACGGTACCCGTTGGATAGGCAAGTGTTCTGTCTGTTCTGTATGACCTTCGGGATGAACGCCGTGTGCAAAACTTTGTTTGAATATTGGCAGGAAATTCATGTTTTTCTTTGAAAAGAAATGCAGAACATTAACTTAATGAGGATGGTAAGTTCCTAGTCGGCGATAAATCGCCGACTACAAACCTGCACGCTACCGTGCCCCGTGTTGTTGTTTGTGTTTTTTTTGTCATCTTGTTCACCTATCCACCTTTCTCCAGAGGCATTGAGTGCAATTTATGGTGGTAATTCGTTAGCCATTCTAAGAACTTCTGTGCGAGTCATTGGAGCTAGGCGAAATCCCAAGGTCTGAAGTTTATTCAATAACGGTTCAATCGCAGGCACTAAACTCGCATTTTTCGCATCAATCAATAACCCCAATGTACCCGTTAATCGTATTTTAAGTGTTTTTGCCATCCACCGCGCAAGGCCATCATCAAGAATAACAATGGGATCGTTAGATTCCAATGCCAACATGAGAACTTCTGTTTCTCCTCTTCCTAAGTTTATGACTAAATTCAATGCTGATAGGCTAGAAGGTTGACGGACAGTTACCCAATCTAATGTGCTAATATCAGGCAGATTGATGCCTAATCCTTTACCTACTTCAAGTTCTTGTACCACAGCTTCTGGAACAATAATTTGTCCCGCCAATTCTGGAAAAATATGTAAAAGTTCAAGCTGATGGAGATATTGCATTGGTGATGTGTTGCAAATAAATTCAGACAATACGTGTTTCTCCTTCAAGTTGTTCTTTTGTTAGGGTAAAGGTGTTTACATCATAGTCGGCTAACTTAGTGAGAAAAAGAACACGAGGTATGCCTGCTAATTTAGCAGCCGTGCCTGAAGAAAGATGTCCTAGCTCAAAAAGTTTGACAGCGGCAGCCATGCGTAACGCTTCACCCGCTTTTTCTGCAGGCCACTTTAAAGCCAGTAGCGATTCATCTGGGATTTCTAACACAATTTGGCTCATAATTAAACTCCACTTATTGTTTTTTTGAGAAACTTAACAGGATGTTTCATAATCTGATGAACTATCAATGTTTCCGTTTTTTTTCTTGTTCTGTATGACCTTCAGGATGAACGCCGTGTGCAAATCTTCCGTGTAGATTTAGTTATGTTTTATTTTTTTAGTACCCTCTAGGAGCTTTTAGCCATGAAATTTATTTCATGGCTTAATTTGCAACAACTCTATTGTTCACCTATCCACCTCTGGCGGACACGCATCCAGGGAAAACATAATCATTGCAATGTCCTCAATTCTACCACCAAGGCAGAGTTTTTCTAAGACTTGCACGGCGTGCATACTCGATGGACCACGTACATGCACTCGCCAAGGTTTTGCGCCGCCAGTGGATACGACATAAAAGGCTAATTCTCCTTTTTGCGCTTCTGTGCGGGCGTAAGCATCGCCTTGTGGTATGTTCCAAGCCAAGGGATTGGGCAGCGGACAACGGATGGGGCCTTTGATATGGGGGAGTTCTTGAATGATTTGTCGTAAAATGTTAATGGATTCAATCATTTCTGAACGTCTTACCATTGTCCGTGCCAAAATATCTCCGCCCGTTTCGATAGGGATGTCGAATTCTAATTGGTCATAAATCAAATAGGGGTCATTGCGGCGCACGTCAAAAGGCAAGCCACAGGCGCGTAAATTGGGTCCGGTAACGCCCCAAGCGAGTGCTTGTTCTTGCGTCATCACTCCAATGCCTTCAGCACGGCGATGAAATACGGGATTGTCAAAAAATAAATCGTCGTATTCTGGTAAACGCGCCTCTAAATAGTCTAAAACCTGGCTGAGCCTGCCTAAAAAGCCATCAGGTATGTCACGGCGCACTCCGCCTGGGGTAATAAACATGTGATAAATACGGGCACCCGTGAGTTCTTCAAATAAGTCGAGTATGCGATCACGGTCAGCAATGCCCCAAAACATGTTACTGTATTGCCCAATCGTGGCTGCGGTGCCACCGACTATAAAAAGATGTCCACAAATTCGGGACATTTCTAAAATCATAGCGCGTATCCATTGGGCACGCTCTGGGACTTCTAAGCCGCCAAGCATTTCTACTGCTTGGGCATAGGTTTGTTCCATTGGTGGCGGATCAGGCACGCAGATACGGGGGACTAGGGCGACATTTTGAATCCATAAGCGATCTTCCATAATTTTTTCAAAGCCACGATGTAAATAGCCACCATCAGCTTTTATTCCTACAATTTCGTCACCGCTGAGACGCACTTTGAGGGCATAGTTGCCTTCTATGCCGGGGTGATTAGGGCCAAAATAAAGTTCATACTCGTGACTAGCGGGATGTTCTATAGGGTGATAATTTTCTGGACGCATTGGTTTTCAGTTATTAGTTATCAGATATTTATAGGTCGTTCCCACGTTCTGCGTGGGAACCCAGTATCGACTGGTTGATCTTAACACAATGGGTGGCGGAGTATCGACGTTATGCTACCCACCAAAACGCCTACTTTATTAAATCTGTACTTCTTTCAGCAAAAAAAATTCGACCGGACGATTTTTTTCACGGTTCCCACACGCCGCCGCGAGGCTTTGTGATGCCAGCATCGCGGATGAGGTGGAGGGTGCTGGCATGTCCAGCCTGAAATAAATTTCCTTATCAAAAAAAACCGACTAAAAACCCTGCTCACGCAGGAAAATCACCCTTTTTCACCGCACCCACAAAAGCACCAATCGCCGCAGACACCGAACCAGCCTCCCGCAAAAAATCCCTAGAAAACGACGGAACCCTACCAAACGTAACACCCAACACATCATACAAAACCAACACCTGCCCATCACAAGCAGCCCCCGCCCCAATACCTATCACAGGAATTTTTAGGG
>Ga0209780_1005162_pt1 | contig 10250 bp, 8 predicted proteins | sample WorMetexBAHAMAS2_FD_187384 | JGI IMG/M metagenome (GOLD analysis project Ga0209780, IMG submission 187384) | Marine gutless worms symbiont microbial communities from Max Planck institute for Marine Microbiology, Germany - Inanidrilus exumae... | ecosystem: Host-associated > Annelida > Digestive... | reverse complement strand
CCTACACAGACAGACAGACACACACACACACACACACACACACACACACACACACACACGCACACACTCGGCGTAGTAGCAGCGAACAGCCTTGTTAGTATCGATATTCACGACGATAGCAGTAACTTCACCGCCAATCGATATTGCCAATACTTTGTGTCATTGTCAAAATTCGTGTCCGCTTTTCAGTACAATGAAAAAGTCAGCATTTAAGTGCAATAAATCGTTACGTACTCAACTATTGACGAATTTCAGCCTACTATTTAAACATTTAACCAAATTCCGGTCGTATCTAGCAGTAAGCGTAATGCATTAGTCTTGCGGTCGTCTGTCCATCCCGTCCGTCTGTCTGTCCCATCTTTTTCTAACCTTAATAGGCGCGCAGCGTGGCTCACCAGGAGATAGCACGCGACGCGGCCAGCGTACATTTCCGTCAAAGTATTACGAGGACGGACATGCTTGTTTAAATTATGCTGTTGGAAGCCAAGGAGTCCGATGATTCACCGTCTAGAAAAAGGTCTCGTTAGTAGTGTAAAATTGAGAGTTCAAAAAGTTTGAAAAGTCAAACTGTCTCCCTCCGTCTTTTGGCACATGCGAAAGCACTCAAGTCTCGTTGTTTCAAAGTTGGGTCTCTGCCGTTTGTGAAACGTGTTGGTTACACCACAGCTATGGTCAAAGGTCAACAGACCGACCGTAGAACGGTAGAAGTTCGTTGATAATGCAGAACGTCGGCTTTCATAATTTCATTTACAGCAGTAGGCGTTCACTACCGCTGAGGGATGCTTTTTCCTCTCGGCGTGTCCATTTTGCTAAACGTCTTTGGCGTCTTGTCACGCATTTTTGTATCCTTTCTTCTCTCATTCCGTTTCCCACTCATCTCCCGAAAAAAGATAAATGCAAGCAACGTAACATGACATATTAAGGTAACTTACGAGTCAGTTGGCTGTGTGACGACGTGTGATTGGCTACACAGACGGTCACGTGATGTGGGCAGTGCCTGGTCACGTGACTCATCACGGTGTCTGACGACCGCCACGAGTCACCAACGAACACACGACGACACGCCGCGCGACAATTTACTTCCGGTTCTGCTTTACAGCACTTGCGAGCCGCTACATCACCAACACACACACACGTCCGTGGACCGGTCTGGACTGGACATCATATGGTAGAGAGTTGACATTTCTCTCAACACTGCACCTGATTCTAATCTCAGTATGAGTAGTTCGTGGTACTGGCGTTGGAAAGGCGGCCGGCGACGTATAGGGACACCTTGGGCACCGGCTGCACACCCTTACTGCACTGCCTAAGTCGACTCGGCCTTCCACCTTCCATGAGACGGTAAAACGAGCAACACCTTTCGGGCTGAGTAATAATAAATGGCAATGGTGGATGCGGATGGTATCTGCCTTTTTCGGCAGACTCACAGTCCAAGTTGCTTGGGTTGGTCTGCGATTAGTAGTTACCCGGCGCTTAGTCTGCATTCATCAAATAAACCAGATGAATTCTCGCAGTGGTTGCCGTGATGACATGAACACTATAAATACTATCCGGTTATTGTTATTATTGATATTATTAGTGGCCCGCCTACACATAGTGTAAAGGGCCGGAATACTAGTAACGGTCGCTGGTGTTTGTCGTCGTCGTCTGTCGTCGTCGTCTGTAACGCTGCCGGCGGGCCGGTCGGCCGCCGGGCGCGTGGGCGGTCGGGCGGCCGACACTCCACGACGGGCCAGTACGGTTACGTCACGTTAGGCAACATCTTGTTATTATTATTATTAAATGTCCGGGTCCCTTCCCTTAGGAGTTCGGTGACGCATGATGCCAAGGTGACGCCAGTCGGTGTTCGACCGAATGTATCCGGCCCACACCACGAATGCAGACATCAACCAGACACCGGGTTGTTGCTTCCTTTGTGTCCGTAATATGGAACAGTTTCTCCGGCAGCACAGTGCGACAAAAGCCTGTCACGGAACAGTGAACACACTCAAAACGCCTTTCTTTAAGCAACGACGGACACCGTCCGACATCGCTGTGACGTTTCGGTTGTTTTGTCGCCATGATATAAGTGTGAAAATACTTACATACTCAATTCACGCCTTCAACAACAAGATGCAGTCCGTCAAAGACGGCAGACTTTGCCCCCGGTGCCGCAGCCGCTGCCTGACGAACTGGACGAAACATACATGCCGTCTTTGATTTGTCTATTCGCTGCATTATTTATATGCGTAACGTCATCCTCAAACCCAGAAATACATAACGTATCGCATTGCCGTCATAAGACGACCAAGCCACGGCCACAGATAAAATGTACAGAAAATTTGGTGAAATGTGGACGTGTGGTTTTGCGAGACAGACAAACAAACATACAGACACGCTGATCACAGTACTTCGCACCTCTATCTGCATTGGGCAAAATGCTAACTGTACGTACATCAGCGTAGTGTGACCAACCAACCTGCATGTCGATTGAGACAGTGGAAGAGTGTCACGTGACTGGTCATCTCACACGCTCGCTTCACACTTTGCCGCCACTTCACGTGTCTCTATCCAACAACAACGGCATTTACTTGTGTTTATGTTTGCGTGTTATTATGCTTTTTCTTTCTTTTTTTGATTCTACCACTTGGTGAATAAATAATCGCCACGCTATGGTCTCTCCCGGCAGATCAACGCGTCCAGCCATTGGTCAGTGGACTCGGACGGACCGGATTTTAAACAACAGACTGTCTATAAAACTGCCTATTGCCTCATTCTAGGCAGTTTTCGTTCTTTTGAGTTTCAATCTCGAACAAAACAGACAGCTAGATACAAACACGGACAGATGGTCTGCAACGCAGATTTAGACTCCTATAGGGAAAGTAAAGTGGAAGAGGAAAGGAGAGGAAGAATTATTGATATTGACACAAAATGATTAGTTAAGAAAGCAAGGAGAATGTAAATGCGAACTTACACAATAATTTTAGAAGCTTTGACTACTATTTCTATGGAACTTGTGACGACTGACGACGGACAGAAAAGAACGAACACACACACACACACAAAGAGATATAGACACGTACCTGAAGACAGACGCGACGACAACGGGTGTGTTGCGTCAACTCGCAGCAACCTCGACCCGACCATGACCCGACCTGACCCAGATTAGCCACGACGACCAGCACGACAACCGACGATGTCAGCCTCAGCAACGACAACGATGACGACGACGTCTGTTGAGTGATCACTGGCGACATCTGTACTTGATGCAGTCTGCCGAGCACCATTTGTAGTCATTAAACAGTCCGCAACGAATACTGGGTCGGGTCAGGTCAGGTCGGCATCTGACGGTCTTCATGGTCAAAGGCTCGAAACTTACAGTCTGTCTTTAGACATATCCGGTTAATCACTTTCACCCTTTGATGGTGATTCCGTCTGAGTTTAGTTACGATGTTTGTTGTGAAGTTGTCACAACGTCGACGAACGTTGGCTGACGTTTAGCAGTCTTGACACAGACTTCGCCGATGAATGTGACGGACAGACGGACGGACAGACAGACGGAAGATAATCGCACATGCAACAAGCTTGCATAGGGCCTACAATACCGCGCGGTAGTAAAATACGCGTTATTGAGTCTCTACTCGAAAACGGCTCAGTGAAGAGTTTCTCGTTTATGATTTTATGATGTCATGCTGTCTACTGCCGTTCTTTCAGCTCACCGCGCGCAAACTGTGATCGCGACTGAGCATTTTGCAAGGTGCGCGGCGTGACGTCACGGCATGTCGACCAGTCACGTTGCAGCATGACGAAACGATCGTGTTTTGACGAGGCGACGTCGCTGCCACTAAATACAAGAAAACGGTTTGTAACGGTGCAAGTTCGTCGTTTTAAACGTTGCAAAAATCGCGTGGGAAGATTGCAGTGTGTCGGCTCCATTTTCCAGGCAACAATTGGAAAGGAAGCGTTGTCATAGTCACATAAAGACTGATTGGTATACTATCGGTATACTATTACGTTGCATTTGATACAGTGAAGTGGGGCCTGAAAAATGAGCAACCACGAGAGAAACAACAACAACGTATCCAAAGTAATTTGGCAAACGTCCGCATCACCATCTAGTCACCCCTTGCAAATTCGAATAAATTCGTCTGATCATCACCCCATTTAATAATGGTTTCTTGGACCCAGACGCACATGAGTCAGCCAACGCAAACGACATCTCGATCGGTTCGCCCATTTTTGTATAACTTTTGTGTATGCTAAATAAACAGACGCACACAGGCCACGCTACGTGCGACATCTGTAGCAATAGGCCGCATCTCTGCAATGCGTGCAGGTGATGCGGCCTATATAATTGTACAGTATTTGTATAGCGCCTGGATACATAAGGCTCCAAGTTCTGATGAGTTTGTTGGTTGTGAATGATGGGTGACGAGTGAGTGAACACAACAAGACCAAAGGGCGTTACCTGCAGATGGTGAATTAAAACGTCATTGTCCATTCGAGGGCCCGATCAACAGGCGTTCAGTCTGGACTCGGGAAGATGGAATCCACGCTGGTAATGCACTGACAATGTATGCTTGCTTATCTGCACTGCGATGAACATAAGCAGTGGCATTTTAAAATATGATGGGTGCATTAGGGGTGTGATTGAGGCGAAACGAGTATCGGGGTTTAGGGGTCAAATCATCTGACAGAGTTGAGGCAAATCTTCGAGAAAACTGGGTTCTTGGGGGAATCCCCAGTAGCCAACAGTTTGTTTATCTAATAGATTTCACGCATGCATATTTGGTTGCCATGTCCTCAGATCAAGAAGAGGTTGGCCAACCGGTACGTTCTTCCGTGAAACCGCCACTGGCATGCAGCTAGTTAAGTCGTGTGTTCGTATGGTCGTTGTGGTCTGTTAAACATCGTGTGACATACAACAAAACATCGTCCGATGATCACCAATTAGCGACGGTTGGCGCGTGCCCTTAGTGACATACAGCCGCCCTCGTCGCATTTCGCCTCTACCGCTACGTATAGCTTACTTGAGGCGCATCCAGTACCAGCTTTGTGGCCGCAACTGCCTGCTACCTCCTCTCTGACGCGCTAGAGAACGCTATGGTACTTAATTTACATGGGTAGGATAGTAATTTGTGGTCACAAGGACGATGCGATGTTCTCTTTGTCTACTAACTCTAAAATCAGTGCCTAACTTCATCGGTTTTAAACATAAGATGGAGCCCTCAAAATTTAAAAATGGGCCCCGTGATAATGACCACACCCTCTTTAGGGACGTTTGTCATCCTTAGGCTTTTACTTGCTACGATTAATGTACTACATTTGAAGACTAGTTTCACCCGTTCCAAATATAAAAAGACGACCCAAAATTCATAAATCGGGATGGTTTATAGTGGTCACTGATTAGAGTCACCAAGGGTCATTATTCGGCTTGAAGCTATAAGTTTGGCCGAATATTGGATTTACCTTTGGTTGATTTGGCGGTGTTCGCGCGTTCGGCTATAACTCCGCTGAAAGTGAACTGATTTGGATGCAATCTGTAGCACTCTGAGTGCATTGTTGGGGGCTGGCCCTGGCAGATTTCGAACGAGATCCGAGCAGCAGCGACAGTTTTAAAGGCAGGCGTTTTTGGTCAGGTACATAACGCACGAATTCACCGATTTTCCGTCGGCAACATTTCACGAAATTTGAACATAACGATACGATATATACGATACGATATATTTACGTGCGCTCAAAAGCTGACGATATGGCCAGCTTAACATTGGCACGGCACAGATACGAAAAAAACGAAAAAAATAAGAAAAAACTAAAAACAAAAACCGAGTAGCTTAACGTCGATCGATGTCGCGATGACAACTTTCGGAACAGAATTTTGAATATTTAACCGTAAGAGGTCGTTTTTCCCAAAAAAACAAATCGTCCCATGTCAGTCGAAAGATAGCCCAAAGCGTCGCGACGCCGCAATTGTGGCACCATTACCGACCGTTGGCATGCAATTCACTGGCAGGTCGTCGTAGTTCAGCATTCATTCAGCAGGCGGCGCGCGCGCGACAAATCGCTTATAATCCGATAGTAATTGCCGTGCACCAAAAGCAGCTGTCGCGGCTTAAACACACCTCATTAGTCACTACTCTCTCTCTCTCCTCTCGCTCCTATTCACCTGTATTACAATCGTTACTTGGTGCAGAACTGCCTGCAAATCGCTGTATGAAGAATAAGCTACTTGGCATTGCTTCACAATCGGTTTTGAAAAGTCTTCTTGAGACATTTGTCTTACGCAGCATAAAACCGTCTGGTAGGCTCGTAATCAGGTGCCCGAAGCAATAAACATAATGCAGCTCCGTTTGAGAACTTCCTTCATACCTCCGTTGACATCCAGTTCACAACTACGTATTCTATTCGTTAGGCTGCGTCGTCGAATTGTTTAATAAACCCATCAAGTGATTAGCCATTTAGCCTACAACGACAATGCGCTATTATGCAAACCTATCCTCCATTCGGTAATGTAAGCAAGGCGACAACCCCCTTGCACATACTGCGCCAGTCCCCTTGTGTATACGTAGGGTTCACGTGTACCTACATCAGGCACAAAACTAGAGATCCGCGTAGAGCCACTTTCGTCGGAGGCGGCAAGCCGCGTTTCCGCGATCGGCGGCCGCGGCGCGCCGATTAGTTTTTGTCGGCTGCGTCAACATCTCGGCGGCGTGCGAGCACAGCGACGCGCGGATCACTAAGCGTGACATCTGTTCCGCAGATATTAGGCTATGTAATGACTCGACGATCGTTAGCAGAGTAGGACTTTTAAAAGGATTAGCGTTAGTGTTGGCATTGTGATTAGTTTTGGTTTGATGTTATTAGAAACGTGCGAAACTAGACTAGCCCAATACACGTTGGGTCTGTAATTGCAATAAAGTTTGAAATGGGCCTGACGTCACAAACTCAAGAGTAAGACACTATCGTTACAGACAACAAACTGCGAAATTAGCTGATAAAGTATTACGAACTAACATACTTTGACCTCCAGCCTTCATCAGTCGATATTGTGGTTAATACTGTGACTACTAACTACATGTAATTGATTATTGTATGTAGGTAACGTTAAAGTTCAAACTGGAATCTTTGTTCACGCAAAGTGACAGTAGGTAAATCGGAAAGTGTCCCGACGCTGATTATGCATCTTAAACTATGCTCGTGTTAAAATTATAGGGAGTGTACAGTTAAAATGCGTCATTTATCTACTGTACTCAATTTACACAGCGGAGGAAATTGACGCCGGCGCGCTGAGGCAAATTGTCGGCGCTCATGCGCCGATCAGTTTTTAACGGCCGCGTCAACTTGTCGGGTCGGCGACGCGCAGGCGCGGATCTCTATCAAGAATGCGAGGCTAAAAGGCCGACACCGGGGAGGAGTTCTTGTTGAGGGTAGTGAACCCTCCCCAGCTAGATGTCTGGAAGAGCCGGCCACTCTCCATCGGCAGGCTCTCATAGCCATGTTGCGTTACCACGTCATGTATTGTTGTCAGTGCTACTGGTACACTGTACATGCGTACCGGTACTCCACAAGCATTATACTAATGACGATTTAATAAGGAGCTAAACCCCAAGGCGTCATACAACAATCTACGGAAGTTAGCAACAGTTTTCTCTGGATGATCTTAAATGACATTTCCATGACTTTTGATCAGTTCCCAGCCACGTCGTTCACAGCTGTCAGATTGCTTGACATGTTCAGGTTTTCCAGTGCCCCCTGTCTAACCTGGGACCCGACCGCATAGGTTTTCCCGCATTTTCAATACTCATGAGTCAACACCTACTTTGCTACAAAGTCTCCCGAATTGTCAAAAATGTTCCGTAGAGAATATTTATACGCTCTGATTATAGTCCAGTATGGGCCACGGCACGGCGTCCTTGAATGTGTACGTGCGTAAAAACAACAACACAAGAACATGTCCGCTGCCAATGCGTTCATCTCACAGGCAGCAAGTACTGTCAAACTCAACAATGCAAAATACTGAAAATCTGAGAAAAATGAACTTGGTGACAATACGACGATGGAATTAAACCTGTTGCAGGACACACACACACACCAACGAAACACCGCAACACACAATAAACAGCCATACATGTTTGAAAGGTTTCCGATCACAAAAATGATACAAAATTAACGTGTCACTTGTGACGATCTTGTTCACATGGTCGTTCCACTTCCATGCAGCCAATCACTATAACAGCTCTATCGTTTAATAGATGGGGTCTTCGCGGCGCTTTCTCACGAGAGGCCACGTCACCACGTGGTCTGGAATCAAAGTCCACCGGTGAGTTCTGACGCACTTTTGTCTAGGCAGGCTCGGCGACAAAACAAAATATATGCAAAATACTGAACCAAAATACATAAAAATCTGCGTCAGTTGGGTCACAGGGGGTAGTGGGAGCTATGGGAGCAATGGGGCTAGTGAAGCGACAGGGACATCGGGGTCAGTCACAGGGCCAGGTTAAGAGGCAGCAACGTATCTGACACCATTGCTGCGATACGATAGTGTTAACTGAAAAGATGACGGAGAACCAGCTTAATAATCTGCATGGAAACACGAACAGAAACGAGTCTGAGCACTCACAGACAGACCCGCGCGACACGCTGCATCACGCCCGTCGTGTTGTGTAAAGAAATATAGACAGGTTGAGCGGGAGATTAATGTCCCATTTCAGCACAAAATAGGCTATATTGGGGACAAGGTCTTGAGTGGAGATTTAGTTCCACCAGGTAAAGGATGGCCAACGATACAGTAATCTCCCGACCTCGTTGCCTTTTTGTTCAGCGACGATCCAAAATGGGAAATAATAGGAAGGCTCATTTAAGTTATTACGCTAGCGCCTATAACAGGGTGGAAACTAGCCAACCACCACAAGACCTATTTATTAGTTCAACGTGATCTCTTGTGTAATTGCTGTTCATCAGTTCCTATAACATATCAGTGTCTAACGACTCTCGTTGTATAATATCTTCTCCGTGTTGGTCTGGCTTTGGAATGATTCTCTTACCAACAGAAGCACCCGGGGAGCCCTGCCCACAGTACCAGACATGCCCCCTGTACCCCAAATGTGGATAGTTTTTGGTCACCCAGTATGACAAAGTGATAAACTCATGACAATCGTCAGTCGAACTAAGTTGGCAACACTTGCGATGATTGACATGTCGTGGCAAAAGTTTAAAAAGTGGCTAAGTTTGGAGTTTGGGATAAAATTTCAAAAAAAAGTATCTTTAATTTTTGAGATACCCGAATTCCCTCGCAAAACAACGTAAGACCGGCCTAAATTGAGGGTAGCTTCTATGCCAAAAAGCTAAAAACCAATAAAATACAATTATCCTAACACACACACACATTTCTAACGTAACAGCAAATACCAGGTGTCGATAATTCGTGAAAATTATTGTAGTTATGTGAAAGATAACTGCACCATTCTGTGACACTCGTCACACGGTTGTAATACAAAAATAGTGGTGATATTCAGCTGCCTTTGAGGTAAGGGGACGTCTCAAAACTTAAAATTTATCCTAACAAGTCAACAAAATCACATGCAACAAGATAACACAAGCTACACACACTCGAAATATTCACAATAAGAATAACCGTCAAAACGATAATTAAAAGATAATTAGCGCACACCACACACACTCGCGCATATGAACACTGCTTTTATCGCACAACGCTATGCTACGGCAACTGTCTTATCAAAACTGTAGGACTTCTCAATGTCGCATGCAGTCATGTACACTGTAAATCAGATAATGTCTTGGAGATGGTACAAGACAGAGACACTGTTACTACTAACAGACGTGCAATAGCGGCAACTGCAACAATCTCGAGTGACCTTCAACGTCATTAACCCATTATAAGCATTTTCAAATGTCATTTTTCCTACATTCGTGCAGCAGCTGCCAAGAGTTGAACTGACACAGCACGTCTTGTTGTTTAACTGGCGTTCAAAAAAAACTTCTGGGACTATAGACGGTTTTACATACTACTTGCCGTTCCTATCACACAACTAAATGCATCAAAGCACTGAAGAAAACGCAAAGAACTGATTCTAACTGAAGAAAATCAGTCTCTGAACTTAATTATTTCATGATCCATTAACTGTACATGTCATGTACATTACGCCAGCACTCCAACACAAGTACCTAATAATATATACACATAACCATGTAAATACCACAGCACAGCATAAAACAATAAACACGATTAATGCTCAAAACTAACGTAAATG
>Ga0209780_1005161_pt1 | contig 10250 bp, 5 predicted proteins | sample WorMetexBAHAMAS2_FD_187384 | JGI IMG/M metagenome (GOLD analysis project Ga0209780, IMG submission 187384) | Marine gutless worms symbiont microbial communities from Max Planck institute for Marine Microbiology, Germany - Inanidrilus exumae... | ecosystem: Host-associated > Annelida > Digestive... | reverse complement strand
GGCCTTAATTGCCCGCCTGCTGTGTCATGTTGAGCTTTGCTGAAGGGACGTAGGTTTATTTGCGCTGCGTAGGCAAGATAAAGGCTGATTATACTTTTTATTAAAAGTGCTGTGACGGTTTTGCAATCAAAACCGAAACCACAGTTTTTATCAAAAACCGAACTAAAACCGAACCGATTGATGGAAATCAGCACTAACTAATCTCATCTTATCTAAGCTAATTACATTCACCAGTTCATCTTGACACTATCAGCAGATTATCAACGTGTCTAACCTCAATGAACTGCTGCGGCAAATCACAGATGAGACGGAAAAACCCGACGTCAGCACAAGCATGATTAATCAGTGTTTTTCTGCTCAGTGGAACTCCATTTTTCTATTTACACAGAATAAAACATGACATGCAAATTCACTTTGATTTATCATTACATGGCAATAAATCAATGACTGGATAAAGTACGGTCATCAGTGAGCGCTAACGGGTGCAGGAACACTCTCTCCTCTGTACAGCTGGTACAAGGCAAAGTCCAGTGGGTGCGTTTGCACTGGTCAGCGTCAACATATACACAGGCACACAAAACAACAAGCCGTAAACCCCATGTGTGTGTGGACCCTATCTAATGTATGGCTCATTGGGCCACATGTCAGCCCACCAAATGGCACCTCAATTGGTTCAGCCACTTTCGCACAGCTCACCCATCTGTCTAACACACACACAGTCACACAAACACACAGACCACGCTACTTGTGACATCTGTAGCAACAGGCTGCATTTATGCACTGTGTGCAAGCGATGCAGCCTAACAAACTGAAAGTGAAAGCAGTAGCAGCTATAAATCAACAAAATAAAAGGGCAAAGACAGAAACGTATCATGCATCTTTGCAGACCACGACATGCAACGTTCTATTTCTTCTTCTTTCTCTGATGCTTCTACTATAACAGCTGCTACAACTGATTCCTTCTGTATCCGTTTCAGAGGCCTGATTTCACTCCAGTTTCAGCCTTGTCTGCTGACTCCTCTTGATTTGTTCAGCAGGTTCTTATAGGTCGAGCGCCCAACCAAACGCCTCTAAGGACTGAGAGAAACTCAATACAAAGGGAAAATCAGCCACTGATCTCCATTTCTTGATGTACCACTGGACTCTTGACGGACGGGGCAGTGATCACGGCTCTCCAGTGCCACAACCCTGCATCAGCAACAGTGGACAATAAAACGACAGCAACTGCAACTGACGTAAGTCAATAAACTGTTAATGGATTAGGGCTTTGAATTTACGACGCAATGGTTGTGAGTTTGATCCTTGGCTGCCGTACTATCGATCGATTAGTATAGGAATGGGCAGGCATACCACCTCGGTATATAACCAGCCACCTATAGCCTATAACAACTATATAACCAGTCTCCTACCCTCTGTTGGACCGGAAATGAGTACCGGCCAAAGTGCGGTGGTGTGCTGCGGCTGCGGAGTAAAGGCACGATGGCTCATTCCATCCTTGGATAAGCATGTGGGTGGCAGGTAAAACTATGTGATTCCTCGTTAACACGTGCCATTCTCAGCACTTTAGAGATAAGTATACTCATGACAAGGCACTATACAAACGTTCCGTCTTAGTCTTAAGGTGCATTCAGACAGGATGCGGTGCGGTGCAACATGGAGTCAATTACAATGAGTGTGTTCACGCTGCATGCAGCTCCGCGTGCAGCCCGAACAAAAATCAAAAATTTGCTGTCGTTTTTTGCACGACGCCATGCGGCAAGCTGTGCAGTGCAGTGCTGCATCGCATCGCGCCACATCCTGTCTGACTGCAGTCCCTTTAAGCAGAGAAACAAGTAAATAATTCTCAACTGCATCTCAGTCACTATATACACACCATGTAGCAGAAACCAAAGAACATAAGAAATTAAAGTTAGCTCATCCACTAATAATAATATAATAATATCTCAGTCACGTTTTACATACCACACATGGTTCAAGCCAATGCCATTTACTGGTCTCACTGCCCAGAGAAATCATCTGAAGAATACGAACAAAAGACTCCGTGTCGTGATGTGGCAGAGAACACAGCAGCAAGTCATCCACGTTGTACTCATAGATATTATACCTAACAGTTCAACATGCACAGTCATAAGAATAATCACAAAAATAATACTTTCAGTTTTTGTCTATCACAGCTGCTTCAAGACTCGCTCAAAGTTTGAATCACATACACGCACGCACGCACGCACGCACGCACGCACGAGGTGGTGGTGGGGGAGAAGTATACCCCATGCAGGCCTTGACTCGTTGTGCCCTTCGGCCGGACCACGCAGTACGGCATGCATATGTGGACTGACGCTTCGCCGCCGGTGTCCTTCCAGATGCCGCCCGATGGACGACCACCCACGTTGCCACTGTGCAAGTCGACAGGCCCTGGCGCCCAGGTGGCTGGCACGGATCTGACTTTGATGTTCCAAGGTGCTGAGTAATTCCCGTTTGGTGGCGGCGATGTCCTTGCAAAAGCTGACACATCGCATGCTGCTTACGCGAGATAATGGTTTCAGTGAAGCTGCTGTATTCTCTTAAAACTGTTTGATGTTGACTCCCATGCGAACCAGCGTGGCAGCTTCGTGAAGCTACGTCTACTGAGTAATCAGCAGCGCAATCGACATATCTGCGGTTGAGCAAAGATGAAACAATACTGCTGACAGGCCGCTGACCAGTGGCGGCACTACACCAGTATGTGCCAGATTATATGACATTGCTATAAAGCTTATGCCCTGGCTGTCGCTCTGGCCCACAGAGACAGTCAGGGCGTAAGCTTTACAGCTGGCTCAAGTTACGTGAATCGAGTTTCGAGTTGGTGAAATTTGAGTCGACTTCCAAGTTGAAAACCGAAGCTTTGAATATTCGAACTTCGTTTAACATCCCTACCTATTGTGAAAACAACAATCGGCCAATACCAACGTACTAATCAGCCAATACCGATTATCGGTGCATCTCTACACATAATACCACGTTGCTATTGTCACCGACAGCGATGAAGACCACGCTGCCTGGCCAAAATACACCAGACTAGTAGTGATTAACTGGTAAACCGTTATTATTATGCATGGTAAACTGGTTACAATTACTGGCCTACTGGGCTATCTTAACAACTCTGGCCAGTTTGTGCTGATGTTTTCAATCACCCACCTCCGCGACTTTCATCACGACATCCCATCTAGTCAGATCTGTCACCTGTGGACATGATGAACACACAATGCAAAGAGGACTGCCAATCAGCTTTGGTAACCAACCATGCCAAAGTGGTTTCCACCACCCGTCAGCCAGGTTTTGATCTTCCTCGCTGTTAATGGTCCTTGTTGAACCGCTTCCACACAGGCCAGGGTCCCTGCAAAGCCTCCCTGTACAAGTGGGGACTGACACAGTCAACGAACTGCTCGTGTAGTGAGCCCCAGACCAGGAGTCACATTGTGGACTCCTGTCTGCAAACCAAGTTCGAAAGTGGACTGATGATTCTACATGATGCTAAAGAAGACGCTGTCAACAGGCTGAATTCTGTGACGACTACAGCACTCGCAAACTCTAGACCAGGTCTTTTCTGTCACCTGACTTATAACAGTAGTGTTAAACATAACTCAAAGCAATGGCCCGGGGCCGCAGACGAGGAAATCATGCACAACACTTCATCAACCTTCCTGACAGACTAAATTACTCTCCCAGGGAAGAGACACTGCATGAACTGGTACATCATTCATGCCAGTTCTTCAACGACAGTACACTAACTCCGAGAGAAGTCGTGTCTGTCTTAACACTTTTGTGACTGCCACAAGAGCAGATGGCCTTCTGACACCAAACCAACAGTCTCAATGCATACACACAAGAACTATGATTAGTCACTCCAGGTAGTCCACAGATGCTAACCTCGGGATGTAATTACAGCTGGTGCATTTTGGAACATATTAACAGAATGACAACGTCACGTCTTCATTGCTTTGGCACTGTGGGTTCAACACCAAGAAGAGCATCTGGCTTCTAAATACTCGACATCAGCCATCAGTGACCTTTGGGAAACTATAGGAGACCAATGATCTTACCTACCCCATCACGCAAAAGTAGTGGATAAACGAAAACTCAACTGCAGTGGTAGCAACAGAATTGCATTTACAACACATTTAAAAAGTGAGCCCCTTCAATTTTCTGAATAACTCAGTCAAAGATGAACAGTTTTAATAATTGTTGGTGAAGAAATTTAACATATGTGGTGAAGAATTTTTCTGTCATACCCGAAAAATGTAAACACCATCTTGTGAAATGCAGACGTCTTTCATCTGATGAAACATATCGTTTCCAAACAAGGACAATTTGGAAAACAGCAAATAGTTATGTTGTATGACAACAACTGAGTCTGAATTTTAGGCAAGCAACATCATTGGAGCAATTAAAAGTGATCATCTTCTGCAATGACACGGTCGGTCCTCCAGTCCTATTCAGTTCACTAGTATCAATCACATCATCCACCACACCGTGCTGGCATTAAGGTCATGTCTCAAATAGCAAGCCCATTTTGGTTAATAGTTGACGACATTTTATGAAATCTTTGCAGCAATGCAACAAATCCAGTGAAGAGTGAAAAGTGAAATGCAATTAAAATTTCCCACCAACCCAAATAGACAAGCAGTATCATGTAAAGCGTTTTCACAATGCACTCATTTCAGTTACATGCAACAAATACTTTTCTGAATTTCTCAAAATACAGTGGATGGCTACATTTTACAGGTGAAGTGGACAAACTTATTATTTTCAGATGCAAAATTTCTCAGGACTCTATTTACCAGGATTGGAATTATTGACACTGTTTCACTTTTGACTGAGTTATTCAAACAATAAAGGGACATATGTTCACGAAACACAGTGTACAAGCAACATGAGATGCAGCTACAAATGGTGAATGCAAGCTACAAAGTACAACCTGTAAACAAGCCACTCTAGTGCTTTGTGTGGTGGTGACATCTTGGTTGGTTTCATGTACAAGTATGCAGAGATCTCAATTAGGAAAGATCTGATCACTTGATCCAGTCGATCATTAACTTCGCGAGTCTGAATGCTGCGTTCAAAGTCGACGCAGGAAGAAAAAAGAATGCTGCCAAACTGATGGAAGCGTTTGTTCACTGCAGTGTGCTGCGCTGAGTTTGTCCTTCTTATCATCACGAGCAGTTCGTCTAAACCACTCTTACCTACACAGTAACACAAACAGCCAGACAATTCAAACCTGCACCAGTCGTTCATGTGGCAGACAAGATGCAAATGAGTCTCACTAGACACAGGACTCTCCAATTTTTTCCTCAACCTTGAGAAATGAATTTCTTGAATTCCAAGAATTCCAGAGCCTATCAATACAAATACCGACTGCTATACTTAATGAAAGTCAGACCATGCCAATAAACTGCTCCATGGCCAGCAATGTCTGCTCATCATCGTTTGCCAATTGTCTTTGATCTCGATCCTCCTTCGCTGGTTACAGTATAAGTATGTTGCTTTGTTGCATCACAACTCTGGAATTCTAGCCGGTCTTCCGAAGGGCCTGATCAGCCAACTACAACGGGTCCAGAATTCTGCTGCCAGGCTTGTATTAGGACTTCAGCCACGTGACAATATCAAGACGGCACTGCTCGAACTACATTGGCTGCCAGTCCATCTAAGAATCAAATACAACCTTTGTCTACTGATGCATTCTGTTTCTGTCCAGTGCTGTCCCAGCTACATCAGTGACATGGTCCAGACTACTGCTGCATCATCTCGTCGACAGGGACTACGTTCCTCTACGGACACATTCTCATATACAGTTCCACTGACTGTCACCAAGTTCGGTGAACGGGCGTTTTCAGTGGCTGGTCCGTCAATCTGGAACTCTCTGCCAGCAGATATTCACATGACAGATACCTCTGACTTTAAGCGTCATCTCAATGCACACTTTTTTAACTTGTATTTTAATACTTAGTTGTTTTATATCTCATGCATTAAGTGTTTATGCATTAGTGATTCTAAGCTATTATTGAACTCTGTAATACGCTAGTGGACAGTTTTTTGTAACTAGCGTACACTAAGTAACTTTTGTAATGTAATGTAATGTAATTCAGTGAGGAGAGGTCACAGCACATATTGTAGCCTAAAAATATTATAGTCCGGTCAAAATAAGTTTCGACTTTAAAAAAATTAATGCAAAGCTAAAAATCTGCCTAAAGCATTAGTACATAGTTCAGTGTTGCACTGCCGCATGCTCTTGCAAGAATAATGGACTGAAGTGGGTTTCAGCCTGCACTTTTTGCAATGGAAATTTTGCAAATACTGAACCTCCCTTACTTGAAACAGAAGAAACAGAAGAGCCTAAAACGGTAGAAAACAGTCACAAATGTGACAAAAACGAAACTGGTTCTGTTAAAATATTGAGAAATACTTTTGCTATCTTTGATGTATAAAAACAATATCAGTATGCACCAATTAACAAGATTTCAACAGACATAAGTGACTAAAGATGTCTCCATACCCAAATGATATACAGACAATCTGTCTTCATTTGCTGCTTCTTTCTGGTTAAAAATTAACGACGTGCGCCGAGTGTCAAGACCAAGTCTGGAATGTGCTCCAGGAACCTTCAGACGTTCCAACTGCCGTGCGAGTGAAGTCATTGTGTAATATAAACCACCTACAACAAGGCTTAAAATTACACAACCAATGTCTAAACAGAAAACACGATTCTGTGTTATATGCAATAGCACTGCTAAGTAGGGTTGTAAATCGATTATTGATTGATTGAATCCGTTATCGATTATGAAATGCCGTAATCAGTAATCAAAATCCATTCAGTGTACAGCCTGACGTTGCCCACATTTCTAGTTGGGTATTAAATGTTGGAGTGAGATAACCAAAAAAGGAAGAAATAGAACAACAATAGTATATTTAGACTCAATAATTAAATTGAAATAATTGTATAATTATCCCCACAAAAACGAGGGAGTATGTTTTCACCGGCGTTGGTTTGTGTGTCTATGTCTGTGACCACGGTAACTAAAAAAATTGTGGACGGATTTACAACAAATTTTATGCAAAGGTTCCTAGGGGTAAAGGGAAGACCAAGTTCGTGTTTCGTTACGATCGGTACAGGGATGTGGAAGTAACAGTCAAAAACCTCTGTAAACCGGCAATTGTTTACAAAAACTGGCAATTATTTACAAAATAGCTCCATCCGGAAATTCGGAACTAGCGGGCCGCAAAGTAGTAGGCGTGGCAAGTGTTGCCAAGTGTTGGCGACAAAAACGCTTTTGCGGGGATTTGTACTCTCTCAGAGTACTTTCCATCTAGTTTGTGTAAGATTTCTTTTTTTTTAGAATTTATAGGTGATCATAATAAAATGTGTAGCAATTTGTCGTTCTTGGTACTACTAATCACAAAGCCAGGTGCATTGCTGGCCAGTACGGTCCAGTTTAAAGTGTGGTATTTGTATCTAATGGCAGTCTACAGTATCTGCAATATTTACTTGACCATTCGTACATGCTTCTTTGTTGTGTCCAATAATATAGGATTATTATTTGAAAAAATTCTGTTTTACCCTGTGTAACGCCACTGCAGTCTGTCAATCTGTGACTTAAACAAATATGTTATGTTATGACAAATTGTCTGTCTGTATCATTCACTCAGTACACTGTCACAATCACACAAGTTCAGGTGTGATTTGGCGTCCGACTTTAACCCGGGGTCAGAGTCTGAGGATTTTTAATGGCTGGAGTCGGAGTTGAAATCCCAATTTTTTAAACTCTGGAGTCGGAGTCAAACAAAAAATGAGGACTTCGCATCCCTGCCTGCTACTAATATAATATATGTTAGCTGCTGTCTTACACACACAAGAAAAACAAACATCTAGATTGGTATCACATATAAATAACATTGAGAACACACAATACGTAAACATCGAGACTTAATAGCGAGTAATTAAATAAAATCATGTAAATCTTGTCCTTAGTAAATTAGCACCAAAACAGCACCATGGTAATACAACTGAATAGTGTCGGCACGGTACATAAGGAATGTGAAATGCACACACAAGATAAACATACACTTCTAGCTCTATATCACACATAACAATAAAACAAAATACATGATATGTAAATAGTAAAACTAGATAGCAGTTAATTACTAAAAGCATGTGTCCATTGAAACTTGATAGTGATTAATTAGGTCTATGTCCATGGTTCTTTCTTTCTCTTCACCACATTCTGTGATAAAGTATGGCAAGCTGGCAGAGTAAGAAACTCCTTAACAGTGGTGAAGTCCACTGCCTCATCATGAAGACTGTGTTGTATTTCTGGCCTCCATGTCATGTATAGATGCGAACGTCAGCTGGCAATATTTCAGGTCCATCTTCAGTTGCCTCTGCAGCAGTTGTTCAGGAATCGCTTATGTAATACTAAACAAAGTTATCCCTTTGATATTTCTCATTCCAATCCTGCAAATTGCCATAAGAAACAAATTTCTTCCCCGACACCAAATCGCACGCCATGTTTTTGTTGACAATGCTTGTTACATATTCTATCCTAGGCCCATTGTCTCGTTTTCGTTCGACTGGATGAATAACCGTCAGGCTATACTTCCGGCAACCAGATATATAGCGTAGTTGCTATTGTTCCAGTGACCGGATAAATAGTCACTGCGTATAGAAATACAATGCAATACACAAATAAAGGCACTTTACTGATAATGCACAAACAAGTGAACAAGTCAGGTGTCCCGGCATTTTATACAGCAACTCCAGGGGCTCTTAGTGCATCTGGCTGGCGTCTAGATGTCTGTGACCTGTACAGGCGCCCGGGTATACGACGGTCTCACTTAGTACGGCAATTAACTGTCCAGGCGTCCCGGCATATTTCAGTCAGACCGGCCTCCTGCGTTTTTTAGGCTTACACTCGGTCGCATGATGTGCAGAAACAAAGCACTGTGCGCCAGGGAGGAAATGTCCGCAGCCAAGGGAAAACGGCTACGGGAAATCGTCGCGGTCCGTGGGGAAATGTCAACGGCTACAGAGTACACAACACTCCCGTCCACGTGGGACGTCTGGTACGGCATCAGTAGCCTAATCAATCCACGATCAGCAACATTTCACCATATAACAGTAGCACACAGCACTTAAGTACTAAAAGAACGTAACGAGACATACACAAGAAGTGCAAATATTAAAACAAATACAAATACGATTAGATGACAACCCCGGCACATTCATAACAAAACACGGCATAGAATATTAATATAACCAAATGTGATGTTACGGGCGCAGGAAATCCTCTCTGCCCGCATTGGGCTAAGTTTAATCACGGTGTAAAATATTTATTTTACACCGTGGTTTAATATAGTAAGTTATCAGTTGTACGAATAACTCAAACAGATCGCATGTCAGCCTGAGGAGCATTATTCAGCAATTGCCACGTTCTATTCCGCTACCTGAATCACGTACAAACATCGTTGCAGTTGACTCAACACTCGCACGGCAAGCATGCAATACGTCAACATACATTATTCGTATTTCAGCAGTTTGACTTATGCTCTTATTTACTCGGCGAGAAGCTATGCTTCGCCGAGTAATTGGAAACACTCTAATACGACTGGTGCATTTTGAACGGCCTTCACGCGGACGGCTATAACTCGCCGAAAGTGAACCGATTTCAATTGGATGAAATTTGGAAAGTTGTCCGCCAAATGTTGGGGGCTGGCCATGGCAGACTTTTGGCGCGATCCGCGCAGTAGCCACAGTTTGAGAGGGAGCCGAAAAAATGTTTTTTGATCAGGTAAATAACGCATGCTTTTACCGATTTCCCGTCGGACAATTTTCACGAATTTTGCACACAACAACATTGGTGTCGCGATGTAAACTTTCCGAACAGAATTTTGAAAATTTTATCATAAGGGGTTGTTTTTCCAAAAAAAACGCAAAAATGTCTCGAAAATGTTCCAATTCTGGCGACTTCAAGCCACCAGAACTCCGCAATGATAGCCTAACAGATCGCCGCATACTCACGGACAAAATTAATCTCTACGGGATGTCTAGTTTCCATTTTTAGCAAACGTCAACGTATTACGTTACGTTTGCTATATGCTATCAGCCGTCCGTCTGTTGTCTGTCTGTCTGTCTGTTGTCTGTCTGTCTGTGACGTTGGTGCACCCTACTCAGGCGGTTAAACTTTTCGGCAATTTTTTTTCACCATACGATAGCTCAGGGA
>Ga0209780_1005160_pt1 | contig 10251 bp, 8 predicted proteins | sample WorMetexBAHAMAS2_FD_187384 | JGI IMG/M metagenome (GOLD analysis project Ga0209780, IMG submission 187384) | Marine gutless worms symbiont microbial communities from Max Planck institute for Marine Microbiology, Germany - Inanidrilus exumae... | ecosystem: Host-associated > Annelida > Digestive... | reverse complement strand
AAGAATGTTTTCAGCCTTTCTCAAAGGAGTGGAGTTACTCAGGGGAAAAACAAGGCCTGTTAAATAATCGTCTGAAGTAGTTGTAGTAGTATGTACTGCTGCTGCTGCTACTTTTGTTTAACAGCCCTTTTTCCAGGTAAACGTGGTTCATGTGTTGACTTGGCATTATATACATTGTTTATTTGTGTGTTTACTTTACTTCCTTCTTTACTTTCTTCTTTCGTTATGCTTTCTTTCTTACTTATTTACTATCTGATTTGTTTACTTCCTGACTTATCTATTTACTTCTTCCAGAATAGACACGTTCCATTTCCAGGCCGGAGGTCGTAGGAGGCAACCAAACCTGGCTTTAGTTTTTAGGTCGACTCTTCGACAGAGTCGACCTAATCGACCTAATAAAGCCGGTCTCAAATGTCCGTCTGTCCGTGCATATGTACGTGCGTACATACATGCATACATGCATATGTACATCCGTCCATCTACAAAAAGTTTCTTTGATTCCAATATTATTATATGAATACGATGAAGCAGAATTAAATTTGTAAAGTTATAAAATTTCATGTGGATTGTTGGGAGTTTTTGCATAGAATAACTGCTACAGTTACACAGAAAGCAGTTTTGCAGGCGCAAGTTTTCAGGTAAAGGTTTTCATCAGCTCGGCAATGAAGTAAAAAAGACCAGTATTAGTGATGTACATTAATCAGATTTTGACATTTATAGCTTTTTGTCATTAAAACATCTCCGAAACTATTGTCACCTGATATAATGTTATGTTGGCGTTATATATTTAAGTACCAGACTGAGAGCTTTAGTGAAATAAACATGGAATTGACTTGAAAAGCAGAATTTGACATCTCAGTAAGTAAGTAAGTTAGTTGTGAACAACAGTACATGTAACTATTGCCAGTAAATGGTGTATGGTAATTAATTGTTTGTAATACAAGTAAAGTTGCAATTTACGTGTGGAAGATATTAATGAAGTTCAGTGTTTGTTGATGCTGGACAGGCTGAAGCAGTGACGCTGACAGTTGCTGAGTCATTTCAGATAGCAAAAGACATCTTGGACAAAGAAACTTCAAGTAGTCTGTCTTCCACAGAACGTCCCAGTACAAGTGCTAGCTTGTTTCACCAGGTATCCAATATGTCAATACACTGTGATAATCAGGGTGTCTGCAACTCCTGGAAATACTGGGAATTTCCTGGAATTTGAAATCCCTCCTAGAAATCTCCTGGAATTTAATTGCCCCATCTTCAAATTTTTCGCTAATGAATAACATAGATGCATACAGTCATAAAACGTCATTGCAATCATGTTGTCAGGAAAGCGCCAATAATGATAATGTGTATTTCTTGTGGTAGTTACATTTACTGGATAAACAGGATCACTGTGATCTGAGGGATTAACAGCAACCTGTCCAGTAATTGTCAACTAAAAGTAAGTAAAGTTGTTTGGATAAACAGGAAAATCTACTGTTATTTCACTGAAACGTCTCCTGGAATATCCTGGAAATCTCCTGGAAATTTGTAGGGTTAGATTTGTCGACACCCTGATAAAGTTATTCAGTGAGATAAGACTTGGAAACATAAACGAGAAAGTGCTGATTTTAGTTGTTTTAGCTTGCTTTTCCTTTTGCTTTGACACTGTTGATTGACTGACATCTGATGATGGCCCATAAACAAGCCTCTTCCAGTTGTCACCAAAGATTGTCTTCTGGAACAAGTGGAGGAGGAAAATGGACCAGGAAGACGACTGTGAAAAACAGAGATGGTAGAGGTGGTGCTATTAGTTTTAATATGTAATATAACATAAGCTGAATACATATAATATAACATTAGCTGAATACAGAATAGATGGATATTCGAGTGTGGAATCTGGCGTCCTCACTTATCCCACAGGTTCATGTTATGAACAAATGGAAGAAAACTGTATGATAACTGTGTAACTCAGGTACACCTGGAAGCATGGAGAACTTATGACTTGCGACCTACCATTAAGACAGTGTATAGCTTTTCCAATTACTGGTGAAACGTTACAATTAAGACCTGTCTTTAGACTGTAGGTCATATAATATGCAGTGGAGATTATGGATGTCTTGTCTTGCGACGATTATTTTTTACTTTGTTATTGACCAGATTTTTTGTGCCGTGCGCTAGATTATGATGGCCATCGTGTGCGCTTTTGAGCACGTAGATATAGCGTATCATATCGTGCAGGTATTGTGTATTTGTAGTGCTTTGTGTTATACTAATCATATATGAAATACATTTTTATTGTGTTTTATGTGTTTATTATAGGCGTCTTCCAGCAATGTCGTATCTCAGGAGTAAGTGCTTTGTGTGTTGTATTGTTGTAATGAAACATTTGCACATTCACTTAACTATCTAACTGCAGAGTGATGCAAGGTCATTGAGAGTACTTGTTATTGTTATATTTTTTATTAATTTCTGTCATTCCGTACACACTCTGCTCGAAATCTTACCGAAAATCTTGACGAACATCTTACCTTTGTTCATCAAATTTCATCTCTGTTGAAAGCCTGTTGCTATCACATTCGTCAACTTTGCTGTATCCGGCCTTACCTCGATTCCTCACTGCCTGTACCATTGCTGCTTCTCATTCACTCCAAACTTGTTTACTGTAATTCTCTTTACTATAAACTCCCTAAGTCTTAATTATCCCGTCTCCAGCAGATCCAGAAATCTCTTGCTCGTACTGTCGTCAAAGCTCCTAAGTCCTGTCATATCACTCCCATCCTATGCTCTCTCCACTGGGTTATAATCACGGAACGCATCGAATACAAGCTCCTCTCCCTTACCAACAAAGTTCTCACAACTACACATCTCCATACTTTCATAACCTCATCTCTGTTCAACATCATCGCAGTACTCGCTCTTCATCCATCGTTACCCTCTTACTTGGCCATTTTCATCTTCATCTCTAAAAGTAACTGATTGCTCCTTTTGTTGTGCTTCACCTTGCCTATGGAATCAACTCCCTTCATCTTTTTGTCAACCTGGATAATCCAGTTTCTTCAGCTGTCTTTCTTCACTTCCTCTGTAAGAGAACCCTTACGGATAAGTGGCACAGGTCATTTTATAAGTCATATGTCCTTTCTCCCACCAAACAAATAATGTCAAAGCACTGAATGGAACACTGGCGCTGACAACAGCCAGTGGCCTGTCCTCATTCTTTCTTCATCTCCCACTGGACTCATGGCAAAAGTGGCATAGTCCTTCTGCTGTGTATTGATGGCTATGACGTGCAGTGTCTGGGAGAGTTGATCTGCTGTGTTGTGTGAATACCAAGGTCACCAGCACCGCCGCTGCAGCAGCAGCAAGTACATCACACTGCTTCTGCACATCGTGTGGCATCAGAAGACCTGATGATGTTTGCCGGCGATGACAAACAGTCTTCAGCACAGCATGCGTCTTCCTACTCCGAGTTTCTATAATTGCTCACTTAATATGCAGGACTGTACACGTGTGCACGATGTGCCAAATTATGAACACTGCTGTTCAGTATGCTACTGGAAGCAATACAGGATGGTGCATTGACCATTGTATATCAAAAGGATGCCACCATGATCCTGCTGGTTGATTTCCAAATTTGTTTAACGATTAACTTCTCCTGTAAATTTTATAATAACGTCATAATTAAAGGTCCCACCACACGTTACATATGTTTCTACTCTACGTTGTAAATTATTAGGCACCTTTTGACCAGGCATTAAATTATATTTGACGGGTTGTGGCAGCCCTGTCTTTCCAGTGGCTGAAATATGCAAATTTTGGTATCAGCTACTGTGATAATTATAATATTGCTTTAGTAATACATAACTAGCAATTGTCAATTACCTGAAAAGCTTGAGTGTTCTACTTTTTAAAATGCTTGAAAAAACGTTTTTTAATTTTGCATTCAGAATGTGGGAAATATGTGACAGTCGAACATTTCAACAATAGTGTTGTAGCTGTATTATTGCTGTCAAGACCTGGTCATGGATGTAAGGGTCATCAGGCAGCTATAGCTGGACATGTCGGAGCCTGCAAATGGGGCATGGAAGCTCAAGTGAGATGTATGGGATCACGGCTGTCACTGAATTTAACCCCTGCTTTTGACGTACAGTAGGCAGTAGCCTGATGTCTGTTGCATAACCACATACATAGTGATTTGCAGTAGATTACATTGGTTATTACAGTAAAAGTGATTATTATTTATTGCTGAAGATTTTAATATCATAGCGAACATTTGCACTAATTTTTTGTACTGTTATGAACACATTTTTATTATTTGGTGTTGGATGTGCAACTGGTTTGCCCATGATCACCTGAAAATATCCGTTGAAATTGTGTATATTTGCCCACATGCTGTGTTGTATTACATTGCATATGTAGTACATGTCCAAAATTACACTTCGGCTCTCCACATTTATTAGGTCGACGCCTTTGAGTCGACCTAATAAAGTGGGTTTCACATGTCCGTCTGTCCATACTTCCGTCCATCCGTCCACAGAAAGTTTCTTCGATTTCAATTAAATTTTGCTTGTAGGTAGAGGTTAATGAGTGATGCACGACGGTATGCAGTATGACCCGATCCAAGGTCAAAGTCACGAGCCCTTGAAAGTTGGAAATCTACCATTTTCAAAAGCTATCTCCTCTGCCATTTACAATGAGAGCTGGCAAGTGACCACTGATTCTTAAACTAGCATACAAAATCTAAATTTGATTGGGCCGGATTTTTCATATTTGTCTTGTTTTTGTGTCATGTGACTTTGAACTTGGCAGAAACATCAGTTGTGAAGAGTCGACTGTCAGTCCTACGGGGCTAATTTATTACAAGTCGTATTGATACTGTTGTTAATGCAGTGTGCTGTAAATAATAGCGATGTATGAGTGTCAGATTTGTACAATAATAGGCTATTTCATATTCATTGCAGGCTCAACTTTTGCTGCATTCTATATTAATCTTGCTTTCGTTACACTGATAATAATAGTTGTTGTTGTTGTTGTTACTTTGATCAGTTGCATAGTAGGCGGCTTAGTGGTGGAAACGAGAGTGGTCTGAGGTAGGATGCGTAAGATGTGAATGCAAGAGTAGTAACAACAACGAATGTCCACAGTAATCTGGCAAGTGACCGCATCGCCGTCTTGTCACCCCTTGTGGCAGTGAATGCATTCATTTGCCATGTGTGCTGGGCACATTTGTCTGTGGTAGGTACATTACAGTGGACCGACACAGTCCCATCAAAAGTGCCTCTTCCCATGTTGATCTGGACCACCATCTAATACATGGTTTCTGTGACCCCCATGCGGGCCCAGCTGAAGCAGGTGTGTGGCCCTAGACAAGGTTCAGCTGACTTACTAGCCAAGCATACCTGTAGATGTTATAATGCAGTATATTTGTGAGATAGATGCAATATTTTTACCATACGAGTCTACTAATGGTACCATTATCTTAATCAAAATGCGTACAGCCTGAAATGAAGTGCATTTTTTGCAAGGCATAATTTGTATTTATTCTTTTGTGATTTTATAGTGACAAAGGCTGAAAGACAATGGGCGAAAAATAGGTCGTGCAAAATATACCCACATTTAATTTTTATTGTACAGAACACACTGTGGCGCTCTAGGCCTGTGTCTGCCTTACCTACCCTTTCTGCTGGCCCTGCCCACAAAAGTCCCCCAAACGGCATTTTGATTGGTTCAGCTGTTTTTGCACACACAGACCACATTATATGCACATCTGTGCACTGTGTACAGGCAATGCAGCCCCAAACCTACATTAGCTGCAGCTTAATTTATGTTTAATTTTGTTGATTTGGAGTTTCATTGTATTTTGAGCTTTTATTTATGCTTTTCGGTAACAACATTGCTTGAGTAAATCCCATGAAACTGTTGGCTGTTGCATACCAGGATGTTTTATGCAACTGTGTGTGTTCTGGTTCAGTAAGGAAGCACATACAGGGTCAGCTAAGAAATCAAAACACATTGGAATATCTCCTGAATCACTCTACTTTTTTGCGAAATGACTTGCAGCAATAATTTCCAGTAAATTTGGCCACAGTCTGGTCGAATGTTATTAAATTCTAGTAAGATGTTGCATAATAATTCTAGTGAAAATTGCGCAAGTTGCCTGTTTTTAACTCTACAATGCACTATGGTGTATATTAGGGGGGGGCCTTGTTTCCCATCTCTTTAGTTCAGCAGTTGTTTGAAATGTCTGCCTTTTCTCGAAGCCACTTTTAAAATTTCAGAACGTGCTGGTGATTTGTGTCTAATGGTAGCTTAACGATGATGATAAATGCTTACCGGTACTCACTGTCAACATTTAGAGATCTTTTGTTGGTTTTATATGTAGCAAACTTCACACCAAACATGACGTTATAACAGCATCATTATGATGGAACTTGGGTACTTCAATATTGATAAGAAGAAAGAATTTCTGTACTGTTAGAAATTTAGAACGTCAGTACCAAATACAGTAACTTCACATTTGCTTTTGGACCTATCACTGTGTATGCCTTTAATAAGTTTCTTCTGAGCTACTCGGTTTTTGTCTTCAGTTTTTCCTTATTTTTTGTTTCTGTGCCGTACGCTAGATTAAGTTGGCCACCTCATCAGCTCATGAGTGCACCGAAATCTACCGCATCATACTGTAAGTGCTAAAAGTATTGCACTTGTTACGGAGAAATTGTAAATTCTGTAGTGTGGTTTTTCTTAGCCCCAGCCTGTATTGTTGCGTTCATATGTTGATTTTGGTGCTATTCACTGATGTAATGTGCTCCAGTGTATCTTTTAATAGTCATATTTGTTCTGTCAGGGCTGTGTGCTGCTAGTTGCTTTTGATGTTTGGCTAATGTAATGTAGAGCATGTAGTGTAGATATGTCAACTGCAGTATAGATGTTACAAGTTGCTGCAGTTGTAGAATTTTACAGTTAATCACAGTTGCATTAATACAGTATTAACATTATAGCAAGTTGACACAGTTCATGGAGCACAAAGAACGTGACTGCAAGTTATGAGTTGCATTTATTTGTGTGCCATGTTTCACTCTATAACTCAGCTGCAATGTTTGGAAATCTTATTGTGTCGAAAAATCCAATTATTGATCTATACGTTTTTTTCTGTGAAATATTAGTAGTTCTAGTGTTTATAATGGGCAACTGGAGCAGCAGTGTGATGTCACAGTGATTAACCGTTTTTGGTTAAGATATAGATTACCAGTATGCTGAAATTGCCAGTAAATTCCAACCAACCATTAAGATGTAGTTGTTAGTTTATATCTGAATCGAATAGGTTTCTGTAGTGGTTTTCATGCTAGATTTTGAACAGTGAATAACGTCATAGTGCAAGGTGGTTTCGTGGTACAGTGTTGAAATCGTAGCTGATAGGTTATGTGCTTAATAACTATATAACAGCTTCTAACAGCTTAGTAAAGGTATGAAAGTGTATATGAATAAAACCAAAGTTATGATTAGTGGAGAAAGCTGCAAGAAGACGGGAGGATGGCCACTTGGTGTTTGTGGTAGAGATGTTGGTAGAAGCAGTACAATGTACTAACTGTCAGAAATGCGTGCACAAGACACAAGAAGTGTACTGGTATAGGTGATAGCATGATCAAAGCGAGCAAGTTTCCTGTGTGCAGAGACTGCACAGATCGTTTCTTCTGAGCTACTCGGATTTGATCTTTTTCAGTATTTTTTGTTTCTTGGCCGTGCGCCAGATTACCTAAGTTTACCTGGTCATAATGGTCAGCTCTTGAGCGTACATTAGTCTACCGTATCGTATTGTATCGTATCACCCAACTAGTACAGATTGGAGCCTACTACTAGTTTGGACATTGGTGATGATGCAAGTCTGGAATTAGTCCATGAATTTTGCTGTTTGGGTGACATGATGAGTGTAGATGAGATGCTGATGCAGCTGTGATGTCTACAGTATGAAAAAGATGGAATAAATTTAGACAAATTGTGCCTCTGGTTACCAATAACGACGTCTCCTTCTTATGAAAGAAACCTATACCAGTATGTTACATGGCCGTGCAACTTGACCAGTGAAGAAAAAGAACGAACTGGTAAGTAAAGTAAAGTAAACGTCGATTTGTATAGCGCATCGTTGTAACCACCTCTAATGGACTGGGGAATGTCACGTGTTAGAGGGATTGCACAGTTTTACCTGCCACCCACACGTTTATCCACGAATGGAACCATCCTGCCTTTACTCTGTAAGCATTCACCAGCTCGCACCGCCCGCGCGAGGTAGCGCACATCCGATTACAGCTCGCTACTCTTTTATCGACCTCGAAAGGATGAAAGGCTGAGTTGGCCTAGTTGGCTGACCTTGTAGCGGACGGTTAAACCTACATAGGTGGTCACCCATCAGCTGCAGGTCGAGCGTATGACACGGTAAGTTCGCCGGACAGACCGACGTACGTTCTACGATCGTTCCACGCAACCAACTGGCACTTCTGCTGGCTGAGATGAGAATTATTAGGTGGATGTCTGTAATACTCTTCTTCAAAATTTTCGGCAGGTTAGGCCTACTTGTTGTTGATGGACGTTATAGTCGTCAGCTTTTCAGTTGTGCATGTCTGGCAGGTAGTCAAACTAGTCATCCAATATGTTCTTGAATGAATTGACGCTGACGGAGGGCGCCTTCACAACATGAGATGAAAGTTCGTATAACTTTAACTGATGTCCTCGATCTCAGACCGAGATCATTTGAAGCCACTGAAAGATTTACAGTAGATGAATCGATACCGTCCTTGCCAGTGATTATTTTCCACGCTTCAATCAAGTCTCCTCTTCTTCTTCATCATCATCTCTCGTTTATTAAAAAAGTTGACAAACGCAACCATAATACAAATAAGAAAAAAAATGAAAATAGAGATATGAAAACAGATAAAAATGCAGTGGTAAAATTGTTTTAGTATAGAATAGTATCAGTAGCTGTCTTTGTAGGTTGCTCGTATGATATAGTCATTGTTAGACAATGTTGTAAGGTTCAAGATTCTCAATCTATCAGTATAGCAATTTTGTTCTTCGAACCCTTTACTAATTTGGTTGCCCTTTGCTGAACCCTCTCGAGAATCTCCTTAGCCTTGACCATTTCCGGACTCCATGCACGGACACAGCTTCCAAATGTTGTCTCACATCAGTTTTGTAAAGCAGTGATGTTAATAAGGCTACAAGTCATAAGGCCATGTCAAGGCCAAGGCCACACTGCTAGCTGCTACCGTACTAAACCAAATTAAAACTAATGACGTTACTTACTGCACAGCATCACAGTTATTTAGTAACTGGAAACTTCATAATGTCCAGTAAACTCAATCTCTAAAAAACTGCAATGTTATTCGCTTAATATTACTGTGTGGCAGGGTTGAATTGATTTAAAGTTAATGCCAAGGCCATAAGTCCTAAGGCCAAGGCCATAAGTCCTAAGGCCAAAGCCAAGGCCGGCATTTATAGTCCTTAAGGCCAAGGACTAACATCCCTGTTGTAAAGTATGTTGAAGTCATCTTTGTCAATCTTTGGTAAGTTTCTTTTAATCGACTGTCCTTTGTTTGCTGCCTTGATACACTGGGTGGGGGTGGGGGGTTGAGGTCAGATGTTACAAGTCCTCCTCATAGACAGACATCTTTCAACACTTTATCAAATACATTATCAGACAATTTGTAAAAAGAATCCTCAACTTGTGACCGATATGCATTACTGTACGTTTGTCTGGATTAAACTTTAATTGCCAACGTTCTGACGATGCTGGCAAACTTTTCAAATCTGCTTGGAGCAAGATCTGGTGTCATCTGCGAACATCATACTGTTCTGTATCCAGATGGGAAGAACACTGACATAAAGTAAGAACAAACGTTGGCCCAAAACTGATCCCTGAGAGGGTCACCACTGATCATCTCAAACCAACCGGAAAAGCTCCCTTAACTCTCTGACTCTCATCCATGTGTTCTTTAGAAAATTTTCAATCCACGCGATCGTTTTGCTAAATTGCTATGAAGTAACTCTAACTTTGTTATAAGCCGCTTATGTGGAACCGAGTCGAAAGCCTTCCGCCGTCTCTTCGTCATTGTTAGTTCTGCACTATCTACAGTCTTTAAGTCTTGACAAGTTTAATTATAATTGTTTACTGATATAATATAGCCACAGCATAAATATTCCTTATATGCTGTGATATAGCTGTCCTCATATTTCTTATGTAACCATATAACTTCTTATGGCAGTATTTTAGGGATGGTGTATATC
>Ga0209780_1005159_pt1 | contig 10252 bp, 7 predicted proteins | sample WorMetexBAHAMAS2_FD_187384 | JGI IMG/M metagenome (GOLD analysis project Ga0209780, IMG submission 187384) | Marine gutless worms symbiont microbial communities from Max Planck institute for Marine Microbiology, Germany - Inanidrilus exumae... | ecosystem: Host-associated > Annelida > Digestive... | reverse complement strand
GCGATTTCTACGAAATTTGGCACACTGGTGTACTTATCACAACCTGCCCTGGTATTGATATTGCTTTAGAGGAAGGGCTCGATCAGGCGTGAAAGGCAGGTTTTGGTGTGCTGAATGCAAGTCAGTTTGTCGGACATGCAGCACGTCTACTTTATTTTAGTGATGTGAAACGTCAATCGGTTTACCGATAATCGCTTTTAAAACCGACAATCAGTTTCAGAAATCCAAAGCCAATTATTGAATTTTTTTACTCAACTGTACGTATTTGTTTATGATTGTTCATTTTGCGATAAATAAATCTGTAAAAAATAGCACAGTCGATGGTAATGACGGTAAGATACCTGCCAACACGTTTTAGTGTCGGCTATAGGTCTTTCAACGTAATTACGAAAAATACATAATGTAGTTCATCAAGTGATGCCAACACGGGACTTTGCACAGGCCTGGCCAGTGCAGCGTTCATCTGTATTTTCAAATAATAACGACATTTCAATTATCGATAAGAAACCGGTTTCAGCAAATCCATAACCGGTTGTGAAAAAATTCGGTTTTCACATCAATAATTTGAATTTCAAGCACAACAAACTCTGGCAATGGTGACTGTAGCATCAGTGGCAAAGACGTCGGCAAGTTCATTCCAGACTGGTTCGAGGTGTTTGCAGTGACTGCACCATGGAGCATAGAAGTCCACAAAGTGCTGTCCACTGGCAATGTGACTGGGAAACGTCTTGTCCGTCAACTCATACAGTGACAGTTTCTTCACTCTTGGCAACTCACTCCCATCTCCATCACTGTCATCCTCCTAGCAACACGTGACAACAGCCAGCTTCAGACCAGCACCAACGTCAACAACATCATGAAAACATGACAAATCTAGTTTGGAAATTATCGGTTCTGCTGCACAAAGAAGTCCATCATCTTTCCATTTCCTCAGTTATACATCGCACAAAAATGCTTTTAAGATCTTCAAAAACACACTAAGTTAAAATACAATGTAATACTGGCAAATGTAAAAATAAGACCAAATTGTGACATGCAGACTTATGCTATTTTTAAACAAAGCATTAACTTGCCCAATATTCGTTATATTCAATCCGTGCAAGTTTATTAAAGATTGATTTATATATTTCAAACCAACCATTGAATTATGTTCACTGCACATGCTGGGATCAGCATGACTATTAGCCACTGCTGTACTAAATACATACTGCCATATATGAGAAGTACGGCAGTTGCTAATAGTATATCAACTGCCATAGTCCTTACTCTCATTCTTACTAAGGGTACCACTTACTAGTTCTGACGGAGCACCAGCTTCTATCATCTCTTGTATAAACTGATCCAAACTGTTGACATCCCTGTGGCCTTTGTACTTCTTGGTTACAGAATTTGAAGACCAGAAGAACAGAACGCTACAGTACAACAACAAGCATTCAATGCCTCTATCATCATATCACACAAGATGCACATCATACGCCCTGTACAATGACACGACAAAACTCCAAAGTGTAATTAATTTATAATTTACTGCAAATGAAAAGTCAAAACAACATTGTCCAACATGCACACAGTACTCACGTTGGATATCCAAGAACATTGTGTTCGGAGCAGAGCGGAGTGTGCTTCGTGCAATCAACCTGTGACACACAGACACATCGCACTCTACAGAGACGAAGCAACAGAATCGCTGTCAGTGACAGCACAAAAACCTCAATACAACACTGCACAATCAATAGACTGAAAATTAATATAATCAGAATATTGCATTTTGAAAATATGAATATGACTGATGGCAACGGAGACAAAAATTCACTAAAAACAAAACACATCGGATCACAAATCTTTACAACAGAACTGTATGACGTTTAGATAACCTTGGCAACCACGGCCTGCTCCCGGTTTAACTGCAAGTTATACTTCTCTGCTAATTTGTCGAGCACAGGAGTCATTCTCTGACAGTGACCACACCTGAACAAACACAACAAAAAAATTATTCCACAGCAAGACAGACTTACAAGTGCAAACAGCAGGAAATATGCCAGATCCCAGGAAGGCCCAAACTGGTAAGAATTGCTAAATTTTACATATTATGATATGTAAAATTCAGCCACTATAGCGTAAATGTTCACATAGCCTAACTCCGTTATCTGGTCTCCATAAAATATACACAATATTGAACAAACTGGGCGAGTCCAGAGAAGGTTCGGCCTTGCTGTTCTGGCTCATTTGTCGTATGTTACACCATTACATGACACTGTGACTCACTGTATATAGCAACTGCTGAGTGAATAAAATGATGATAATGATAACTTGGCCGAGTGACACAATTACAACAATTAATCGTTTTTACTTTTTACTGAATAAGCCGTAAATGACGTCGTAGTGCGCGAATAGGACTATGTCTAAACATTCATACCAAGGTGCATAGAACATGATAAGGTGAGGTCGCTTAGCAACTTCAGACTCCAAGAGTTGCCGGTCATACTGTAAGACAGCTTTCAATGAACCGAAATCGTGAAGAGTGTCGCATATGACGACTGTAGTGTAAAGTATCATAAAACAATATATCACAAAGAAACCTTCTGGAAACATCATAAATTTCACTTTAACGAAAATTATAACTGTTTACCACATTGTTTACTAACAAAAGTCCACGTGTCGCAGCTGGTGCTCGACTCGACTCGACGCAAGAGAGAAGTTGAAGTTTGGTAGAGCGCAGGTTTATCATAATTATGCGATGTCGATCATATTAAACGTTTTGAAAAGTCAAGACTTTATCAGGCCTAGTTAAGTCTTTGAAATTGGAATGCCTTATCAATGGTTTAGTTATTTTTAGTAAACTAAAAAGTAGTCTGCAGCTGCTTCACACAACATAATCAGAATTTAGATAATCAGAAGAAAATTCTTGGCATATACATACTTAGATTTACAGAAAGCCTTTGACACCGTTAATCATGAAATACTAAATGCATGGCAAAGCCAGTTTAAGCCCGCCTGGCATTCTGTTGTTCTAGACTGTATAGGCTCGTGCCACTACATAACACGTGCCAAAGTTTACCTGCTGTCTGTTATATAACGTCCATGCGGTAAGGCTGGCAGTGTCTCTCAATGCGAAAATTTAGGGGGTGGGCAAAAACTTGACAACCGTTCTCAGCCGTTTCTGGACCAAAGTTCAGCAAATTTGGTGGGCATGTAGGGGAGTCCCTGTAGACTGACAAGTTTCTTTTTGATTGTTGATATGATGGGGTTCCGTTGCAGAGATGGTCGGTCAAAGTTTAAGTCGGTTTCAAAAAAGCAGCCAGCATTGATAATATTATTTGCACCTCTCTGGCAGTGGCAGCCTGCCTCTGTTATATTTGAATACTCGTGTTACATTGACTTTATTTATCCGCCTCAGAAAAAAAAGTTATTCATGCAGTCATTCTACAGGGTGGGCCAAAAAGTGATACCTGTTGTACATATACTTCAAGTGACTTGTGGACGTTTTGGTTTGTGGACGTTTTGGACTTACTTCGTGGGCAGCCGAGTCGGGCCGACACTGCACGACGGGCCAGTAGGGTTACGTCCCGTAAGGGTGACACCTTGTTTAGATTTACATAAGTCATTAATTACTTTATCTTACAGTTACAGCTATTAAATCGATCGATCTACCACAGCAGACAATAACGCCACATTATACAGGTCTCTTCCAAACCATACTCTTAAAATAGCAAGATTTACAGCAATAATAACATAAGATATGTTCATTTAATGAGATTATCTTCTCACAATGTGACTTCTTCAGAGAGCAAAGTATCACCTGTGGCAGTAACGTATTCAAAGGGGTTAGCCCCAAGACTTGACCGACGAAAAATTTTCCACCATGTAATATATGTAAGAAGCAATCATCATAAATTTAACCACGCTAGCCATTGACTAATAAGTCAACTAAATCACTCAAATTTCACCAAAATCAGTCGCTTTACAAACAACAACGACTGTGAATAGATTCGTCCGATCTTGACCCTATCATCTAAATCTAATACAAAGGTTCCTTGTGCCCACATAAGTGAGCCAGCTAGCAAACGGCATCTCGAACGGTTCAGACTACACGTGTGGCCTGCCCAACAAACAGACACGCGCACCACGCTACGTACGTCATCTGTCGTGATAGGCCGCATCTATGCTATGCATGCAATGCACACTAATAAGAGTAATAATAATAATAATAAGAGTAATAATAACAGTGCGGTTGGAGACGGCATCACCAGGCCATATCCATAAAGCAACGTTGTCTGTCGTCCGACTGCTGCCGCCACCTGGTGAACTGAACCAAACACACGCGTGCGTCGTCTTTGATTGCGTCCTATTCCCTGCTTAACTGTTTTTTTTGTTTGATAATACACCCAAAACAAGTCCAATTGTCAGTATGTGAATATTAATTGCCAATTACTTGTGCCTACAATTATTGACGTTGAGCTAGATATGTAACCAAGCATATTCGTGGCAAAAATCAACAATATGACACAAGCCAAGACGTGTCAAAGTAGACTTATTCAGCAATGGTCTATGATAATCAGAAAATCAATTAACAAAAAATACAAAATTAGTGCCAGAAAACTGACACATACGCCAGTAAAACAACAGTTCAACCAGCAAATGATTCCAGTGCAAACTTAAACGATCTGTGATACCAGAATTTTGTTTGTGACTGACAAAATACTGCGACAGTTAACGTTAAAAACAAAGGATGTGATAAATACACAGAACTCAGCGAGGTGCCGCCATGCACCACACAATTATGACTTTAGTTCAGCGCCAGTGCAGCAAACCTAGTGAGTGTGTTGTAAATGAACACGTGAATGAATGAATATGAGTGCTACAGTCTGTCAAGCATACAAACAGTCATTGTTCACTTGCTACAGTTCCTCCAATGCTTCATCAATCTTGTCAATGTTGCTCTTGAGCTTGTTCCACTGATCTTCTGACAGTGCAATGCCTGCACAGTAACAGTAAAGTAAAGTAAAGTAAACAGTGTGTAGCAATTTAGCATCAACTTAGCTCTTCAGCACTACGGGAAACTCACATGCCATATGGGATCACACAGTGTTACCTGCCACCCGACAGAGGTGAGAATCCCGCCTTTACCCCCAGCCGAAGCAGGTACTCGACTTAGCGACCCTGGAGGGATGCAAGGCTGAGTTGACCTATGTTACGTGAAAGCGGACCGGCAGGGAATTGAACCCGCGACCTGTAAATCGCAAGTCCAACGCCCTACCGCTAAGCCACCACGCCACACACTCCAGCGTAGTACGATGCTGAAACAGCATAAAGGCAACTGCACAGTCAGAAATCGTAAGCATCACAGAGTTGCTGCAAAACCGACAGCATTGCAACAGGCACGTTCAGTCTAAATAACACCATACATTAGTGGCATAGTTGTTCTATTTGACACAAAAATTGTGCGTCATCTGTAACATCACTTTCAACAACTTGATGGTGTCACAAAATAAGTACGGTAAGCGTGTATCGGCCCCGTCTCAAAATTTCTAAAATTAGCATACTCCGGGGGCTCCCTAGTCCCTACTCAAACCCTTACTCTCATCTACGTGAAATCTGCCGATCTCCACGCCAACTTCACCTTTATTGGTGTAATGTGTCGCCCTTGCAATGCAAGAAACTAAAAATATGAAAAATGTGAGTGATCAAGAAGGTAACCTTTCTTCCCCGGTCTAAGCTCTCCATCTGCGTCATAAAACTCACGGATGTTAACCATCTTCCGACCTCTGAACTCACTGACAGTGGCATAGCGCATCTTTCCCAGCTGCGCATACACAAACAACAGACGCAGACTGATTTGCATTTAATGTTGCTAACATAACAGACAACAAGCTATCAATGCTGCACACACTCTATGCACTCTCAAAGACATTGCATTTTGGCAATCGACATATCTGCTAAGCTAACGGAGGCAAATTATATCAGGGTTTTTAACTTAAATATTTCAATGTTTAAAATGCACAACTATGATAAGCAATGGTACAAAATATGACAAAGTTGCTCTTAAAATCTAACCTAATTTAATTATAGGCATGTTTGAATTTGTTCTAACACAATTGAAAGAGGATGACATTTTCAACTAAATACAGAACAGCCAGACGATCATCGTCTCATCAGCCAATGAAATCACTCAATTTAACATCAACCTTTCTTCAGCTACCAAGTGACAAACGACAGCACACCACCCCTCACATTGGGCTCCAGTGCCAGTCACAAGAAAACATAACATAATAAATCAATATTAAAAACACGGCAGCCTAACAAACCTCAATCATTGTCTCATCTCCTGAGCTCCCAGACTTGCACTTTGAAGGCTTTGATTCCTTCGACTTTTTCTTCTCAACCTTCATCTTCTTCTTCTGCTTTGGCTAACACAGCGACAGCAACAAATTGTCATGGTTAGGGTTAGGAACCTCATTCATTACATAAATGTATGTCGTCTTCAGCACGCATCATTCAAATAAAAACATACAAAATGTTCCATGGATCAGTGTTGTGTCGTGTTACAGTAACAATACCTACTCTGATAGCACAACTTTCAGTGCTCACAATATCACTGACATCCACTCTCTAAGAATTACTCAGTTACCATTGTTTGGTAAATACCGACAGTTACCCTCCTACTCATAACAGCACGATGTTTACCACAACCCAAGCTACATGTATGGTACACCTAGAAAAGAATAACAAACTTCATAGCATGTATCCTGTCATCTGAACAGTCATAGTCAGTTATGGACCAAAACTAAAATCACACTCGTGATAAAAAATATGTTGCATGAAAATGGCTGAAAATATAACTTGTAAGTAATGTACTAAGCCTGTTGTTGTCAGGGATACAGAGTTTACTGAGTAACAGACAAGTCACTGTGGATAATTAGCTGCTTCTTCTGCCCTACAGTAACATTCTACGGTTCATGACTGCACAGAACAGCTTCCAAAATTCAAGTGTCTGACACTGACAAAATTTCCTAATAAATGAGTTATCTTAGCTAAATGTGTGAGCATTACAGACTTCCCACTGTAGCATTTTTCAGTGAAAAGTTTGATTATTATTCGGTACAGCTCTATGGTACCATGATGCCAGCATGAAAACATTACTCACATTGCATCATTTACATAGTATCACAACATCCACACAAGCATAAAACTAAATTTAGGAATCATCGCCACTAGTACAAATATGAATCATCACTGTAACACAGACAGAACAGCATTCAATGTGTACCTCTGCATCACTGCCAGTTTCTGAATCTGAAGTATCAACAAATTCTCTGGACTTTGACATTGTTCTTGAAAAACAGCTGGATGTGTATGCCTACAGCTGTAACATATATCACTAAAAATGACATTACATGGACAGTTAATAGTTATCTATAAGCTACGACTACTACTAATATTACTATTCTCTTCTTTTGTTTAGTTTAACTGGTCTTTTTTACACATGAATGAATGAAAATGCGAGGATTTTAAGTGCGTTTGAAAACCGACTGAGAGCCGGCTTTGTCTAACACACTATGTAAACAAATCAAGCCGTTGAGCGAAAAGTAACAATATGTTAGGCACTGCATTACCCTAATAATCAGTAGCATCAATAAAATTAGGAAATATTCCATGCAAGCTCTCACGGTACTGTGTCAATGCATAAAGGCAGTTTCAGTATCTCATAAAGTTCTGTCTGTTGGTTCAAGGATCAGCAGTCAGTCGCTGTAAACTTCAGTCTGTATTAACTCAAGAGACTGCTGTGGTAGCGTGGACGGGACGACGAAACAATGGAAATTAGCCAGACCGTGTAGCTGTTATTGGTCAGTAGGCGGGGTCTCTTGACTTTCACAACTACCGGTACCTGTTGGCACTCGTTCACAACAGTTCGGCGGATTGTTGGTGTGATAACAAATCAGTGTATCCGATGACGATTGTTGTCGCCCGCGGCTTTCTCAGCGTACAAGCAACTTTGATACAGTGGGATAGGCTCTTTTCAGCTACCAGATGTCTTATCATGAAACCGAGATCGCGGCTCCTCCCCGTCCAAATCAAGTCTCGATCGAGTCCCGGGAAAGGCCGATCGAGACTTCGGAATAAAATTTCTTGGGAATTAATATCCCTACTTTAAGGACAGAGTGAGTGAAGCGGTGGCGACATGAAGCAGCAGCAACCGTGCATCTAACGAACACCCCTGGAGGGCCTGGATGTTCGCAAACTCTGGCATAGTCAAAGCAGTCTGCCACTGGTAGGAAAATTGAGATCAAAATTGAATCGAATCTGCGATTTTCCCCCCAAAATCGATCAAAATTGATCGTTGAATAAAAAACCACAATCGTCACAGCACTAACAAAGACCAGCTCTCTTACTATCGCCCAAGTCTAAACCTTCTGCCATATAAAATAATAGAACATGTTGTTGAATCCCACCTCATTGATCATGTCACTTCCAACAAACTACTTAATCCTCACCAGTCAGCCTACTGTAAACATCATTCCACTGAAACTGCCCTGCTGAACATTCACGATCATCTCATGCAATACGATCACAAGGTATCATGCTTTTGACTTCTTGATCTCTCTGCTGCCTTTCACACCATCGACCACAACATCTTAATCTCTCGCCTCTCATCTTGGTTCGGTATCCATGGCTCTGTTCTCAGCTAGTTCAAGTCTTACTTATCATCTCACTCCTTTCATGTTAAATGTGATAACAACCTCCCTTCCTTGCATACTTCCTCGTGTGGTGTTCCTGAAGGCTCTGTTCTCACCTTCTTGGCGTTCTACTCTTCATCATGTACACTACCCCTCTCAGTACTCTGATCTCTTCCCTTTCCCTTGACCACCATCTTGACCAACAAAATGCTCTTCAGCAGATATCTTCCTGGATGACTGCTGATCATCTTAGTCTTAACTCCTCTAAGACTGAATTCTTGCTCATCGGACTTCTTTTGACAGACATCTTACCTTCTCCGACCAAATTTCATCTCTCTCCAAAGCCTGTTACTATCACATTCGTCAACTTCGCCATATCTGGCCTTCGCTGGATTCTTCAACTACATCTACCATTGCTACCTCTATCATTCACTCCAAGCTTGATTACTGTAATTCTCTCAAACTCCCCGAGTCTCAATTATCCTGTCTCCAGCAGATCCAGAACACTCTTGCTCACTCTGTCATTAAAGCTCCTAAGTCCTGTCATTATCACTCACACCCTACGCTCTCTCCACTGGCTCAGAATCACTGAACGCATCGAACCCCACCCCCATACTTTTTACATTGAGTGAATGGGCGTGATTAGACGATTAGTGGTACGTATTAAAATGCATTGCACGGGAATTTCCTATGCATTTCCAGTGCGTACTGCTAATCTTCACACTAGCCCACACACGGTTGCCTGCCTGATCCTCGGTGATCTCCGGTAATCTGCTATCTGTGTAGCCTACACGTAAGCCGTCGCTGCTGCATTATTTGCATAGTAAAGAGCAATACACGCCGATGTTTTGGCTACTACCGTATTTCCTCTAATAGAAGCCCCCAGCTTAGAACAATAGTGTCAGACCCCAGGCTTCCATTAGAGACCCGGCTTCTATTAGAACCACCCGGTTCACCGATGAACATGTATTTAAAACACCAAGATACTTCGTTTTATATTTATTACTACAATGCAAAATACCCGGTAGGTCTACCAGTCTGGCAGTGTATTCGCCCTTAGGCCTCCCCTCCCCCCGGCTTCTATTAGAGACCCGGCTTGTATTTGAGACCCGGCTTCTATTAGAGGAAATACAGTATCTGCGGTATTCTGGTTGGGCGCTGATAAAATTGAATTGAATAATACGTGACACCTAGTCTAGCCGATACCAAAACCAAACTTATGCTAAGTCGTCTACATCTATGCAATATAAGCGGCGAATGTACAATTTTTCCTATAAAAATTAAAGAAAACCACAAAAACACACTTGGGAGTGCGACCTAGAAGTGCTATAAACATTTGGAGCTGATGAATTTCGTACACATGTTGTTTCGGTCTTATTTAACTCAGCACACCGTGGCACACTCCTCCCACTGAGTGGGAGGAGTGGCACTGACAATAGAATGCGCCATCAGACTAATTGTACAAATTACGGTGGCTCATTGCTGCCATGCGAAAAAAAATTTATCTCGAAATTTTGAGATAATAAGTCAAAATTTTGACTTATTATCTCAAAATTTCGAGATAGCTATCTCAAAAT
>Ga0209780_1005158_pt1 | contig 10252 bp, 7 predicted proteins | sample WorMetexBAHAMAS2_FD_187384 | JGI IMG/M metagenome (GOLD analysis project Ga0209780, IMG submission 187384) | Marine gutless worms symbiont microbial communities from Max Planck institute for Marine Microbiology, Germany - Inanidrilus exumae... | ecosystem: Host-associated > Annelida > Digestive... | reverse complement strand
CAGCTTTGTTTTTTGGAGAATGAACATTTAAATCTGACAGAACTTTCAAAATAAACCCCCAAATATCTGGTTGATGTGACCCAGTCTATATTAACTCCTGCTGCCACAACATTAGCACATGTATTTTAGAACGCAAGCCAAAACGTATGCATGCCGATTTTTTTACATTGATAACCATATCTATGTCGACCAACTCTAGCTCACAAATGTGAACTAGAGTTTGTAGAGTGCTAACGGATGGCGCCAACAAAATGATATTATCAGCATACAGAAAAATTGCAGCACAGCACGCTCCAATTCTGCAACCACTATTGGCTTTATTAACTAGTTTAACTAAATCGTTTTGTATGTGTGTGGGTCATGAGTCATGACCGTAGCTCGCCTGGGATTGAAAGTCAAGGTCACAAGTCAAAGCAACGCGGTCCATCTGACGTCGATCCTCGATCGAGAAGAGTTTCTCCAGTTGTAATAATAAACAGACAAAAAATAAAAATAATGCAATGTAAATGTAAATTTAGCTAGCGTATCATCGCATGCTAAAAATCTAACCCCTAATGCACTCAGCGTTTGTAGTACAGTGCAAACAAAAATGTCTTTAGTGCAGACATGAAACTGTTAATGTGCTATTGTCACGCTGTCTGATGTAGTCCGGCAGAAAGTTCCAAGCTGTCGGACACGCGACAGCAAATGCCCGACGTCCAAATGTGTTGAACCGGTAGCGAGTTACGTTAAGCAGCTGACACTGACAGTGACAGAACGTAGACACCTGCGATGATGGAGACTGGGTGACAATACTTGCTATGTGTTGTTGTCTGTCAGAGATATACAAGCTGGTGAAGAACGGGCAGGTGTCGGTGCCGTTCCGTCCGACGTTGATCAACCCGACTCTGGGCGAGGCGGAGGAGTACGGCGAGGGCTGCAGCAGCGAGGAGCTGGTGACGACGGTGAGAAGATGCTGGGCCGAGGACCCTGCTGAACGACCCGACTTCCACGCACTCAAGACCATCATCAAGCGCATCAACAAGTGCGCCTGCATGCGTTTTGATGGAATGAGATCTGATGAAACCACTTGCAGTGCAATACTGTGCAGTGCTTCATATAGCACTCCCGCTTCACTTTGTCAGCCTCATTCGCGCTCTTTTTCTTTGATTCACTTCATCTCACGAATCATTTTCTGTCGACTAGCCACTGTCGTCATTCATCGCTCCGCACGCGTAGCTTAAAGCGCAATAAAACGCACCTGTTTCACAAATCCTTCACACCGTAGAGTCTTCTGTTTCCTCACGACTGTCCTTTGTGGACTAAAGCGTCGTTCACACCGGATGTGATGCGTTGGCGTTGCAGTGTGGTGCATTGAGGCATGCGGGAAGAAAACGACACAACGTGCTGCACGATGCCACACCGCACCGCAACGCGTCCGTTGTGAACACTGCCAATGATTGAATTCCATGTATTTGATTAGTCCCGCACACACCGCAGTGCATCCGGTGTGAACGAACCTTAAGACTAGGACTTGGACCGATTTTCTGTATACTGATTGGTTGCCATTTTTAGTTCTTTTTCGTTACTTTTTCTGTTACGGTTACATATAGTAAATTAAGCTGGCTGGCTGTCAGCTTTCTCAGCACACCTTCATCATGTCTTGTTGTATTGTTTCATAACAGTATCAAGTAGCATAGTGTTGGACGGGGTGCCCACTGTCAACCTTGCTAGTTTGTTCCTCAGTGCATCATTGCAAGTGTATACGAAGATGTATTGTGCGTTTAGTCTGTTACTGTTTTTCGGCTTTGCTACCCGACAGTGTCAGTGAAGGCATTATGTTTTCAGGCTGTCCGTTGTCCGTCCATTTATCCATTCTTTTGTCCATCCCTTCAGACAGATCTTGTTACCACGATATCTCATGAACGGCTTGAGCAGTCTCAGTGAAACTTACAGGGATTAGCCATTAGCCCCTACTGATGATCTGGTTACATTTTGAAGGTCAGAGATCAAGGTCACATCAGGTCGTTAAGTGGCGCAGGCATCCACGTCGACCCTGGGTCGTCAAAGCCCATCTCCTAGAGTTTACAGTGTGTTTGTTTCGTGCAGAGATGGCGACTGCAGCGGCAATTTACTGGACAATCTTCTTTCTCGTATGGAGCAGTACGCGTACAACCTTGAGGGACTAGTCGAAGCTCGAACAGCTGACTACCTCGAACAGAAGAAGAAGGCAGAAGATCTCCTGTATATGATGCTGCCTCGGTTCGTTCAGCTGTGATACAATACGATACGATACGGTATATTAACGTGCGCTCAAAAGCTGAAGATATGGCCAGCTTAATCTAGCGCATGGCACAGAAACGGAAAAATGTGGAAAAACTAAAAACAAAAACAGAGTAGCTCAGAAGAAACAGTCCGGGCAATAGTCCATGGAGGCAGTCTGGGAGAAAGAAGTGAAACTACTTGGGTAGGATTTGTGAAACAGATAGGTTTTAAGCCGGCAGTGAAAAAGAGAGGAAGTTACGGATAAGCGGAGTGGTGAATCAGAAGAGGAAGTAGTGATGGGTGAAGGAATAGGTGAGCCAGAAAGCTACTGCGATATGTTTTAATTAGCGTAAAATGTTAAGCAATAAAATGAGCCAGTATGTTGATCTGAAAAATAATGTTCCTCTTGGTGCACTTTGGGGCCTAACAGTGAAGAGTGGTATTTGAACAGTGTCGTGGTGACGACCAGTAATGTAGCCACGGTGGACAAGGGGATACACGCCTTCCCAACCTTGATGTGGCCAAGTCACAAAAACCATCAAAATCTGAGCAGAAAGTTCGGTTGATGGGAATGGGGGAGTCAGTTTGGGCCAAACATTGGTAGATACTAATCTGTTATAAAATGTCTAGAATCTTTGCTACCATCTGCATTCCGGCATGCAAGATATGTACCAAATATGTTTTTTGGTGATCTGGCTGAGTGGCAACTGGTAATGTATTTGTCACAGTGAAAGAAATTGCTCCATATCAAGCCTGATTACAACCGAGGTGGATGATAATCATTGTGGGGGAAACAATCTGGCCCATACGGCCAGCCACTGTAGGCCAACTCAGCCTGGCTCTTCGTCTGTGGATTGCCCAGTGATTACTAGCGAAAAATGTGATAACCACATATCACTGTTCTCCACGTAAACACTGAGCAGGTGGCTGGCTAGAGAAATGGAGTATGCTGAGCCTTGGAACGACTTCAGCTTTTGATATTTTCCAGTTAACACTTCAGATATGTTTCAATAAATCTATTGAGTTTCTGTTGATTTGTCAGGTCTGTGGCAGTTCAGCTTATGCATGGTGAAACCGTCAAAGCCGAGAAGTATGAAAGTGTTTCCATTTATTTCAGTGACATCTGTGGTTTTACCGCCATGTCGGCCGAGAGCACACCGATGCAGGTGATCGTCCTAAATATTTTTATCACTTCAGTGACTGACTTCTGATATAATACAATGTCATTATGATCGTGTTTGCATTGCACTGTAATACAGTGAATCAGCTTTAAGTATCATGTGCAAAAAAGAAAATGTGACAAAGTGATAAGAAAAGTGGGATAAATAAAAAATTCAAATTGATGAAAATTAAACTTAAATTAAATTTAAATTAATGCTGATGGCAATTATGATGTTGAGTGATGATACAATGTAATTTTTGACACTGATTTTAGATACTTACCAAACTGTATTAACTTTTAATTATGCCACAGGGCAGAAATGTAGATGCTGAAAATGAAAGCACTGTAGATCGGCCTAACAATGATGTTGATTTTAATAGTTTGAAATGAAATATTCTGTTACATATATGTTACACAGGAAAGAAAGAGGAGGACATTTTAACTTGTGTACAACAAATTCATCTTTTTCACAAAGGAATTATTTCCTGTTTCTGTTATGTATTCGTTTATATTTACACACTGTCTAAGAAAGCAACACCTTTGGCTTGCTATAACTGGTAAGTGCCGAGCATGTGAGTATCAGACAGTAGGATGCTATACTCATCTCTGGTGCATACAGTAGATCATTTTTCAAATGAATGGTGGTTTAGCTGTGACCAGGTAATAATGCAAATGCACTTTCGCGTTTTGTGTGTTGGCTAGAGTGTTTAAGTGAAAATATACATTTCACTGGTTTTCTGTTTTGCCAAGTACTGCAGAAGCACTAAGTAGGTGAGGTGGGAAAATAAAGTATCTGTTGAGTGCTTACTTTCTTGGTAGCATATCTGCCAAAGGTTGTCTTATCATTCCATGTGTGTCGAAGTTATAGCAAACCAAAGTTGTGCCGTCTGTTGCGACGCTGTGTAGTTCATTATTATGTAACATTGTGCTGTAATGTGTATTGTGTGCTGAAGGTGGTGGACTTCCTTAATGATCTGTACACAACATTTGACTCAGTCATTGACATGTTTGATGTATACAAGGTACATTTAATACTTCTTTCACTTGTTTCACTTTTAATTTTTTTTATTACTTTTTAGTTGTCTTCCTTTTTTGGGACACAGTGTGTGTTATACCTTAATCTTCTGTTTACAAGTTACAACGTACAAAATGTCATTTTTTGATAACGTGTAAATGAAGGTGGAGACGATTGGTGATGCATATATGGTGGTCTCTGGACTGCCTGTACGTAATGGGACACAACACTGTCGCGAGATTGCGAGGATGGCCATAACGCTGCTCAATGCTGTTCGATCTTTCAAAATACGACATCGACCTCATGACCAACTCAAACTTCGTATTGGTATCCACTCAGGTATGCCTTCACGCACTGTTGGTCTTTTTGTGGAGTTCTCTTGCTGCTCAGCTTAAAATTTTCGTTTTTTGTTTGTTTGCTTTTGTCAGTTTTTAGTTAGCCATAAATTTAGCTGTCTCCATGTTTTTGAACAGTGGTGGCAGAGCATCAAAAATATTGGGGGTCAGAAAGCGTGGGCTGGGATGGGGAGAGTGCTGCCATGGGAGTCCGGGGTAGAACCCCCACCCCGGAAAATGTTTGGTCAGAATCCTGCATGCTGGTTCGTTTTAGGTAAGAATATGTGCTACTCAACTAACTGATTATTGGGGGTCAGAGATATAGCCTTGACCCCCACCTCTAACATTTGGGGGTCAGTTGACCCCCTGACCCAGTGGCTCTGCTGCCACTGTTCTTGAACTCACATTAAATGTTGCATACTTGTATACAGACTGCTTGAGTTGAGTTGATACCTATTTCACAGAAACGTGGCTTTCATGGTTCAGTTCTTCGATACATGTGCGTACATGTGGTTTGTAATTTGGGCAGATTAAAGTGTGGAAAAACTAGACATTAGCTATAGGATACTCGAATGCTTCTGAAACGGTATTCATAATTTGCTAGGCTTGACCTTTGCTGTACCGTACGTGCATGCCATTGAATTAATTTGTCACTGGAAGGCACGTTTCTGGATGATGCAGCAATGTGATGCCTCTGCTGTAGGTCCAGTGTGTGCCGGAATTGTTGGTCTCAAGATGCCTCGATACTGTCTCTTTGGTGATACTGTCAATACAGCGTCACGCATGGAGTCTACTGGAGAATGTCAGTAACATTATGTTTCCATTTTGAAATGCAATTTCATCTAAACGTGTATACTCTATAATAGTCCACTCAAGCTGGAATGTCTACTTTTAAGCGCCAATTAAAAACCGGTTTCTGTGAATCTGCTTTTAACATCCAATAACCTTGGCCTGTTACTCAGATTTGCCTGACTGTTATTATAATAATAATAATAATAATCCGATTTGTAAAGCGCCAGAATGTCAAAAGACTTCCGTGGCGCTAGATAAATTTGTTTGTTTGATTGATTGATTAATAGGTAACGCCAGATTAATTCAATTCAAGTTTTCAGAACTGAACTTATGATTATAGTAATTTAGTGTCAGTTCTCTTACATACCTGGTGGTCTGCATCTTTTTTATTTTATTTTCTAATGCTTTTTGCATAGCATGTTTTACGTATATTAATGATGATGTCATGTAGACTTATTAATATTACCAGTATGTTCTTTTATGCTTTGCTATACTCCAGGAACCGTGAACTCCCTCGCTGCTTGCGACACTCCTACCCAAATTGCATTATAGAGTATAATACTGAGGTAAGATTTTACGTCCCACTTGACACAAAGTAGGTCATTTCAGATACGTTCTTCCTACACAGTCTGTTGGCTTGGTAATGAATAAACTAAACCTAACACCAACAAAAGCAAACACGTCGCCTGATTTTGTACAACTGATGTGAAATATTGCCTGTTTCAGCACTGAAGATACACGTGAGTCCATGCACAAAGGAATTACTGGACGATTACTATAATACATTTGTATTGGAACTTCGTGGACCTGTTGCCATGAAGGTTATATTATTTATTATTATTATTAATTCACATGCAGTCTACATACACAGCTGTTCTGCGGGTGAACTTGGCTTATCCAGCTGGTTGCTCCTTGATTTTCTTCATGTTGTTCTAAACCTGTGCAACACATCCACTCATTACGGACAAAAACGTATTTTCCTCTGTAACACTGGTCCACCATGTCGTCCTTGGACGTTCCATGGATCTGGTTCCTCTGCGTCCATCGTTGTACAACTTAGTTCTAATCGGTGTCATCTGTACATTCCACAGCAGATAAACATAATAAACAATAAGAAAATACAGTGAACATTACTGAATACAAACTGAGTGATAGACTGTCTCATTGCAAGTACATATACACTGGCACTGGCAGTTGTCTCTCTTGAGCATTACTGCATTCACTGTCACAGCCAGCAAGAGTCATCTATAGTCAGTCTGCAGTGGTAGCTGATCTGTCTGAATGTAGTCTAGTGGTTAGGGCATCAGAATTGCGACTCAATGGTCATGAGTTCGATCCCCGGCTGCTACACTCTCGATCAGTTGGTATTGGGATTGATGACCATGTTTGGGCGGGCATATCATCACGGTATGTAAAACTCAGCCTCCTACCCTCTGTGGGACGGGAAATGAGCACTGACCAAAGTGCAGTGATGTGCTGCAGCTGGGGTAAAAGGCAGTATGGTTGTTTCCATTTGTGGATAAACGTGTGGGTGGCGGATAAAACTGTGATCCCTCGGTAACATGTGCGATTCTGAACGCTTTAGAGATGAGTATACTCATGACAAGGTGCTATACAAATGTCCTGTCTTAATCTTAACCACCTCAAATAAATGTACCACCTTAATGTAATGATACTCACCAAACTGACTGGCTCCAGTCCTCATAAATCTCTGCGCTCAGTAGTTTCTTCCACTCTTTCGGAATTAAAGAATATTATTACATGTATACTCATTTCAGATCCCTGTTAAGCGTTAACTTTACTTCATGCTGCATTTTTCATTGGCCAGGTTCTCAGGTATTGTTGTTGAGCCATGTACCAGACAACTTTTCACAGATGTATATACTCTGCCCTTCAGTTTAAATGAAAGTTCTTTCCCACTTAGTATAAGCAAGTACATATACTCTCAAACCTTTTCCCACTCTTCTGGTCCTTCCCATTACCGCCAAACAACATCCTCAATCTGATCCCATTATTATCACCCATTTAATGGATCTTGTACGTCTGCTGGCAATGTTCCAATACCAACACCCAGTTGTTAATTGTACAGTGCTGAAATCAGTATTTATTAATCACGTATCATAAATTCATAAATGCATGCGTGTTACAGGGTAAAGGTGAGATCATAACATGGTGGCTAACAGGTGAAAATAACTCAGAATTCCCGGATCTAGCACCTCTTACTGTTACTCGTGATTTGAATTCCGAAACTGATGAATGTGATTTCAAGTTATTGTGACATCAGCTGCTGCTGCTGTGTGCCGATGCATCAGTGTTGACTGCTGCCTGTTGAGATCATAATGATGCGACGTATCCAAGTTGATCTCGGCTTAGTATTCGTCATTGCGAATTGCTTGGCATTTGTCTGTGATGATGCGCTATGTTGTGTCTTGCTGTCTTGTATAAGTTGTATGTAACTATTGCAAAGTGTTGGCACAATGACATACCACATCCTGCCAGCTACATGTCAGACAATAGACAGTGAAGCTCTGAAATTGTCTGCTGCATTCCGTCCTGTGTGGTTTAGATAGCCATTAACGAAAGCTGCTGTGTCCAACCTATACTGATGTACGGCCAACTTGCAACACTGTCTACTTTAATCTAAATGGAATTACAACAAACGCCAACTTCGACACTGCATTTATGTACAAACTATACATAATAAATTAGCCCCATACAGGACTGATGGTCGACTCCTACTTACTGCCAACTTCAAAGTCATGTGACACAAAATCTAGGACAATAAAAAATCCGGCCCCGATAAACTATAGGTATTGTGCCCTAGTTTAAGAATCCGTGGTCATTTGCCAGCCCCCATTATAAATGGGGGAGAAGACAGCCGTTGAAAATGGTCGAATTTCCGATTTGCAAGGACTCGTGACCTTGACCATGGATCGGGTCATACTTCATACCGTCGTGCATCACTTGTCGACCTCTACCTGCATACCAATTGTCATTGAAGTCGAAGAAATGGACAGATGGACGGACGGACATTTGAGACCGGCTTTATTAGGTCCGACGACCTAAAAATTAGGGCTGTAAATTTTTCACACCATCACAGGATGTGCAAAATTCGTGAATTTTACATACCACTGCAAATTCTTGTATTTTGTCATGAAATTCCACGAATTTGACTACTTTCATCCATCAGTGTCTAACTGACAGATGGACTATAAAATACAGCATAGAAATGATAAAGGTATACAATTTTTATTTATACAACTTTATTAACAACGCACAATTCAGTATAGAACTGATTTAAATGTATTGACTGAATTGACGTTTCACACTCACTGGCAATTTAGATTTATCTCTAGCTGTTTTTTGACAAGTTTATTACTGAAAGTGAAAACGATGTTGCAGTTTTACATCTGAAAGATGGGTTTGGCTCTTTTGCATTGTTATAAGTGCGACCACGAATTGTCTGCAAATTTGGCTTTTTTGCCGCGAATGCTCACAAATGTTTGGACTTTTGTCCACAAAAAATTGCAGCCCTTATATTTATTTATTATTTATCAAACTACCATTTTCATGGTGCAATAAAGGTTTTCAATAACGTGTGCACGGGCCATTTAAGTACCACTTCAGGTGAACTTCAGCTGGGTTAGCTAAATCTTTTCATTCCCATGCCCTCCACCTAATTCCACTGAGTTTATGTACAGTGGAAATATTTTAAAGGTATTTTGATGTAAAATATTAAAATGGGCTACCTAATGTAATGGTCTAAAAATCAACTGTGTTGTGATGAATGGTGTTAGTGATGTCTGTTTGCACTATACAGCAAGTTCATTTTGTTACAACAACAGAAAGGTTCCATTCAGCATACCGTTTTGTAAAAGCCAACATGAAGGTCATATTATTCTCTTAGAAGACAAATGTAATGTATTGCAGATTACAAATAAATTACACTCTAGAACAACAACCTCCATTCAGCAGCTTTTGTTCCAGGTGAATCTGAGCCAGTTTTTCTTCCTGCATGAATTCCAGAGAACCTTTGGGGTTACAGGCATGGAGTTTCATTATACAGCTTGTCTGTAATCATGTAGAATGTTGTCGCATTGAGTCTGTTCCCAAAATTTACGGTATAATTGTGTCCGTGTGAAAGCTTATGAGCTCTAACTTAAGCGGAATACCTAAAACAGTTCTGTATGTACAATATAAAAAGATTTAGAGCGTTTAATATAATATGAGGTGTTAATAACACCAACAGACGTTATCACCACAGTAGTGTTGTGTATACCCAAAAGGAGTAGAGGATGGTTAAGTTTCATTCTAAGACCTTAGTCTAAAGTTGTATAAAGTCAATATGCTGTGTTTGACCTGATGCTATAATTGTTCTCTGATAGGTATACGACTTGTTTCGGTTGTCATTGTGAAAATAAATGATAATTGCATCACCATATATTACATATCCAGCTTACGTTTAGAGTATGCAATGTGCCTGTCAGCAGGGGCGGATCCAGAAGTAGAGATTGGAGGGGGCCATATGGCGAGCGCGGAGCACGAGCCTATAATGGGGGTCTGGGGGCTGTGCCCCCAGCGGGGTCCAGGGGCAGAGCCCCTGGTCAGGGGATCAGGGGGGCGAAGCCCCCTGAAGCTGAACGCTTTTTGGTGTTGTCATATGTCTGAAATGGCGCTAAACTGCTATGTTTATGAGCTGTTTTA
>Ga0209780_1005157_pt1 | contig 10255 bp, 5 predicted proteins | sample WorMetexBAHAMAS2_FD_187384 | JGI IMG/M metagenome (GOLD analysis project Ga0209780, IMG submission 187384) | Marine gutless worms symbiont microbial communities from Max Planck institute for Marine Microbiology, Germany - Inanidrilus exumae... | ecosystem: Host-associated > Annelida > Digestive... | reverse complement strand
GCTCTACAACGGCAAAAATCACTTTGGTAGGACTCCGCCTAGAACGTTAAGCACGCCCTTACCAGCGAAGTCATGCCAAAATTCATACTTGCTGTGAATGTGACTGTATCACGTAATAAATGGCCATTCTAGCAATACCAGTAGGGAACAGAACCATCAACTGCCACATGACTTCGCTGGTAAGGGCGTGCTTAACGTTCTAGGCGGAGTCCTACCAAAGTGATTTTTGCAGTTTTAGAGCTATGACTTTGTTGCCCTTACACTTGGTTGTAAACTAGCAAGTTTTTACCATTTTATATACCATATAATTAACACAAAATATAGCCCGGTTTGGTCTCCTCCTACAACCTCCACCCTGGAAACAGAATGGGTCCTGAAATGAGCAAATAAGCCAGTCAGTAAATGAGTAAAGAAATAAATAAGTAATGAAGAAAGTATAAGGAAGGGAGAAAGTAAGGCAGGTAAGTACACAAACCATTTATATATCGCCAAAATCTACCAATGAACCAGATAGCATTACCGCCCCTGAGCATGTACACAAGCAGGACAAGTAGGTCAACAGTCAGCCCGCTTCATTAACACTACATCTGAAACATTTTGGCAATATCAATACTATCATCATTCAAACACCAATGCTGCTGCTGCTGTAACATATCACCAATCATCACTCAGAACACGCTCAGGCTCAGTCGTTTGCCTCAGTCATGTGTAAACTAATATCCAAGCCGATTGCCAATGACAGTTGTGGGGGTTATGTTTTCACCGTTGTTTGTCTGTGTGTGTCTGCTTTTCTGCATTGTGGGGGTTAGGTTTTCACCGTTGCTTGTCTGTGTGTGTCTGCTTTTCTGCACAAAGGGTAGGAGGCTGAGTTGGCCAAGGTGGCTGGTTACAGTCACCCATTCCAGTACTAATTAACGGACAGCGCAGCGGACGGGGATCGAACTCATGACTATCAGTGACATCAACTGCAGTGTACATTCTAGTGTCAGCAGCCGCAGCAGCAGCAGCCAGAGGAAGCACTGTACACAACGACACCTACACTACTCATCTACTCTATGTCAAAACATCGACATATTCATACAAATAATAAATAAATACAGAAGTGTCAAACCTTTTCAAAGTCGTCTTCACAGAACTGTCTATCGACGTTGAGTAAAGCTTGTAGCTTCTCTTTCACTCTACATAGCACGACGACGTCATTTCAACACTCGTACACAGACAGGATATTATCAACAACAGTTTCTTTCAGAACAAGCAGAAGGAAAAAATGAACTCAGGTTTAGTGTGTGTGACAGATGTGTTCACTATGAAAAGAACTCTTAACATACATACGAGCAGGTCGAATGTTCACAGCGGACTCACATGTTTTGATATTTTGATGATTCGTTGTCATTATCTAGCAAGCCATTCATGTTTGCACTCTTCACCATCTGCACCAGAATAGGAGTCAGTTCACCTTCCAGAGCCAAGAATCCCTGACAACCACACCGCGTGACAACATTAACAATAAGAGTCAATTCACCTTCGAGAGCCAGGAATCAATGACAACCACACCACGTGACAACATTAACAATAAGAGTCAATTCACCTTCGAGAGCCAGGAATCCCTGACAACCACACCGTGACAGACCATATTAACAACGACAGCTGAGCTGTGATGGCTGTGATGTTACAAAGAGTAGTTCTTTGGTATTGTATTATGATAACCTCTCATTCACCTGGTGACCAAACAAATCCATTTTGTATTTTCACAGTGCACAGCAAGAGACAGAAATCAACAGCTACAGAAGACATGACATGATATGATGACATTCATCAACATTGACCACGACTCTCTCTGCAGTGTCCCTCTATCATAACAACAACCACACTACACTAAAACCACTCAGCCATACATGGACAACTCAGGATGACCTCTATGGACTACACTACACTAAAACCACTCAGCCATACATGGACAACTCAGGATGACCTTTATGGACTACACTACGCTAAAACCACTCAACCATACATGGACAACTCAGGATGACCTCTATGGACTACACTACGCTAAAACCACTCAGCCATACATGGACAACTCAGGATGACCTTTATGGACTAAGACTCACACTGGATTTCATGATCATAATCTCTTGTTACTTTAGGTTATTTTTGTTAAATTTCAATTATGGCTAACCGTTCATTATCATACAGCACCCAGTCAACACTGCTGACAGGTCACGTGTTAAGACGTTAGAAGAACAGCAGACATCAAGTTCTACATAGTCACAGCAAATGTTTCAACAGGTCTACAGTTCTCTACAGTTCTGAGCGCTTTGAGATATACACAGTATCTAAAAGGCGCTATATAAATACGCTTCCTTTCCTTTTACTTTTCCTCTACATGCACAGACCACACACAGACCAGACACTGCAGTTCACTGTTACAGTGTAACTACCTCTGATGTATGTTTTCATATAAATTTTAACAACAAAAGCTGCTATTTTTTCATCCTCTTGATTACAACACGTTAAATTAATTTCATGTCTACTGGCCCACCTACACATAGTGTAGGGATCGTAACGTCGCTGGCGTCTGTCGTCGTCTGTTGTCTGTCATCGTCTGCAACACTCCACGGCGGACCTGCAGGTGGCTTCACTGCACAGGCCAGGCAATGACGTCATGCCGTCTCCAGTCTAATTATAGCTCCACGGTAACACTGCACGGCGGGCCAGTAGTTTTACGTCACGTTAAGGCAACACCTTGTTCCATATGTGTCACACCTTCTATAAAGACCTTATATAAACTGGTGAACAAAAAAACTGTGAGAGGTAATAAATATAACAAGAACGTAAGAAACAAAATAAATTTGTCATGCTTCAACAGTAACTGGAGTCGACATGTCTCAGTCGCTGATGTTTGATTCTTACGTAAAACTACAGGGTGTCGCATAAAATCCAAGAAATGTGACTCAAAAAGATGCTACTCTTCTCCTGCCACCCGCAACTTTACTGACTGGTTTTCACAACTCTTTCACCATAGACGCACTAGTATATTTGTAAAGTCACCATAACAGACCTTTCTGAACCTTGATAGTGTTGCTACACTACCTAGTAAAACAAACACATGCCACACAGTGACTGACAGTGGCCATTTGTTTTTCTTATGCCACCTGTACACCAGTCACCTTCATCATTAAAGGCAACTGGTCAGATTGGTACTAGCCTCAAACGACAGAGTAATTTAGAAGGAAATGTTAGATGATGTTAAAGAACAATTTGTAAAACATGAAGTGGTTGGTTAGCGCATGCACAACCAAACAAACATTTTCCTCCAAACCTTAGCAAACGCGGCTGCTGTCATCTGGACGCGGCCTTCATCAGATGCATAGATCTTGAGGTCATGCCGGAACGTGGAGTGCAGTCGCAGCAGCCCGAGCCCCGGTGATTGTCCATAGTCACCTGAAAGGGGCGGAATGCGCAGCAAACTTACTGCAAGTGCAGGAAACATGCACGCCACACACACACACACAAAGCCCGCGTTAAAAATGAGCACCAAACCACACGGTACAGGAAGCTCATTGACTGACAGCATGCTTGACAACATGCCAGCAACATTAGCAGAACAGATGGGACCACACACAACACAGGATCAGAACAAGACGGACACAAGGGACAAAAACAACAAATATGAAAGCTCGTCATTCGTTTTACAGCCATTATTTCACTTAATCAGTCCCTCACTTGTCACTGCCGACTTACGACTCCATGCCACCAGTCCCTCACTTGTCACTGCCGACTTACGACTCCATGCCACCAGTCCCTCACTTGTCAATGTCGACTTACGACTCCATGCCACCAGTCCCTCACTTGTCACTCTCGACTTACGACTCCATGCCATCAGTCCCTCACTTGTCATCCTTCCCGCCACGAACTCCTCTGTTTGCCCATGACTCACTTCAATCAGTTGTGATTTTCAGTCGTTTTTCATGAGTTTCTCTGTTGCAGTGTCTTGTAGTGGTGCTTCTCACAAACCACATCACTGTCACTGTCTCTGTCAACTCAACAGTCTCACCATCAGTCATTAATCTTCTCCACGTGATGTTATCCATCATCCAGTGAGTCTAAATGCACACTTCACAGACCTATTAGCATTCATGTGACATCCTCCAGTTTACTATTGATACAGACAGCTCATCACCATATCATTCTCAGCCGTTCTCAAAACAAGGACCACAATGTCTCACTCATCTAATTCCATGCCAGACTGATTACTAACAATCAAACACGGCCTCCCTCCTGTGACAGCAAATAAACAGAAAATTATGACCAAAAAATGCAAATGAACAATTCGTAGGAATCAAATAATCATCATTAAAAAAAGCAACAAACTCAGCCTTAAAAGGTTACATTCATCGTAAAACAGTCACTGCCAAACTTAAACTAAATAAATACTGTTATAAAGGTGATGCACGGTTATAAAGGTAACGGGTGCATAATTTGAAATCATAAATTACGAAAATTCACCAAACAAACATATTACTTTTGCAAAAATCAGATCCAAATATTAGCAGCAACAACAATTGATGCAACAACGCGTGCATGTGACAGTAAAGTAAACTATAATCACTTAATAACAATAATTAATTATTTTAAAATGTCAACATTAGACTACCTACACTGCTGTCATCCGTGACCATTTCATGTTTACAAGTTGTTACCACATAAGAACTAAACGTCAGAATAACTAACTGTCTGGTAATGAAGAGGCAGTAAACAGTGAAACCAGGTGGAAAGAGTCAACAACTACTAGAACATCAAAGACGACTAAGTGCTATTACGAAATTTCCAATTCATTTGCATAACACATGGACGACGTGAAAGGTTTGAAATCAGCTCAGATTAGAATCAAATCAAATCTGGCTTCAGAAGCAGCAACAGCTCAGCAGCTAAGTCAACAGATGCTCAACAGCGCAACCTCATCAGCTCAGTTCCTCAGTCTGAGATGTTTATAAGTTACTCCTGACATCAGCAACACATTCAGCCGAAACCACTCTAATGATCCACAAAGTCCTACCATGTGGGTGGGTCCAAGCCCATAAGTGGGGTGCATGCATGTTTCTAAAATGAAATCACATTAGCATTTTACAGAGACTGTACCTTGTCCGCCGGGGTACATGCAGCGGAAAGCTTTTCCGAGTTCCTCCGCCTGGATTTTGCCGGCAGGAGTCAGCTCACCTCCCCACTTGAGTATTAACACTAGTGACGGGTCGGCATCTTTGGTTGTACTTGCCAGCGAGTCTTGACTGGCAGCTGCCATCAGACGACCTTGACCTTGACCTTTCAACTTCTTATCTGACGGCTCTGCACAGCAAACGGTCATTCATTACCATCACGACTGCTAAAAACAATCGTTTCATACAAAGTTACATTTTCATGGTACAACTCTCATTATATGCTTTACATCTACTGAATTATGTAAAATAGTAAAACATATATCGTAATCATAAACTACAAAAAAGTCATGGTTTAAATTTAGCAGTGTACATCAACAACTCAACATTGTTACTATTATTACTACGTAAAATGTGCCGTAAGCAAAAACTACAAGGACAAGAATAGTGTTATACGACTTAAGTTAACCACACACACACACACACACATTTATTACATCAGAGTTAATGTAACACGGAAAAATGAGATCAAACAGTAGTGTTAGATAAAAACAGTGTTATTAAGAATCCATGTTAATTCCAAACTACAAACAGGTAAGAAAAGTTCATTTTTGTGAAACATTCAAATTCACAAGACTTTCATCCACGTAGTTTTGACTGTATTTACATAACATTACATTCAGAAATAAACAGCGAAACAAAAGTCAAAATTTGAAGCATTAAGAAAGGTATTATTCTTAGTGCTTCAAGTTTCAACTTTTGTTATTCTTGCTCCCTGAATGAACGTTTGACAGAGTAAGTAAGCAAAAAAGTCTATAACTTTAATGTCCTTTAACCAAAACGGGTCCAAGAACTGCAGATCGTGTTCAGAACAATGTCGGCAATTGCCATTCAATGCAGAACGCATCAAACACAGCAACGGTAACCATTATAAGCAGGACAGACATCCAGGCAAACAAAACCAACACACTGGGTGTGAAATGGTCGGGGATTTTAGGGCAAGGAAGAAACACGACAGACTTATGCCTGACTGTGGAAAACCCCGCGGTTGATACTTCATCTGAACCTTGCGGAAAATCCCATCAAAAGTGTACCTAGCAGTGAAAAGTGACAAACCAACACAAGACATCATGCATCTACAGGAGACTGCTACAGTCTACAATGCTGCGAGAGAGAGAGAGAGAGAGCTAATTACAACACAGACCAACCGTCATCGTCTGATGAGCACTTCCTCGACGCTCCGTTCGGCTGATACTTAAACTGCACTTTGCGATTGATGCCCGAAAAATGTCCGTACCTAGTTTGACAAAGTTTCTGCCAATTGGGAGTACTGTTCAGTGGCACACATGAATATTCACAACACTACAGACCTAGCCTATGGAACAAAGTGCAGTTCATGAATATTCACAACATTACAGACCTATACCACAAAACAAACTGCTTATGGTCTGCCACACTGACAGAAAACCCAGTTGTATCAGTGCTCTTAAACAAGAGGCAAGCAACATAAAACACTACCTCAACGTATCTTTAATAAGAAGCATGTCACTTATACATAGTACCAAGATAAGAATGAAAAACGTCTTCAGTTTTAAGAATGGCTTGAAGAGGGCCATGCAGGTGCTAATGCCCCATGAACACTGACAGCTAGAAATTATATTAAAACAATTAAAATACAAATAATTAAATTTACTGACATATTATTAAAATTAGCTCTATAAAAATCAATAACATGTATATTTTGAGAACAGAAGTTCTATGTCCTAGTTTTCGCAATTTTCTTCAATAAAATCACATTATTACAAAACTAGAGATGTCGCAACTTTTGGATGGTTGCAACGTAATGGCTGCGGAATGTTGCGTCACAATAAGCAAATGGATCTCAGCCGTTTGTGGTCAAAGGTCACGGATAGTAGGTCACCTTGTAGGGCACACGTTGTAGATTGACACTAGCATTTTTGTTTGTCCATGCGATGTTTCGTTCCAGAGACATGCGGTGTCAAGTGTGGAAGTCGCGAGAAAAGTGGTCAAAAATTTGATGTTTTTTACGCCTAAAAAATTTTTGTGGGACATTTGTAAAGCGACACCTTCTGACCTTCAGGCCAAGTTTGGTTGAGATCCTGTGGCCAGTCTTTCATCTATGCTGACAAAATAAAAAATAAATAAAATTACAGCAGTAAAATATAATGGCCTTGCATTCGGTGGCCATAAAGAATTAAATAAACAGCACTGTATTAATTTTATCGCAACAAGTGTCTCGTCATTACAGCCGGCTATCACAGTACCACTTCACTCAAGACTCAGTTGGTCACTCAAGCAAAGATGTGGTCAGTACTGATGGTCAGTTTGTTTCAGTGCTTTGACTGTGTCACTTTGGTCACATCCAGCATGTAAACACAACCTTCGTGTATAGTTGACAAATGGCCGTCAAATGATATATCACTAAAATTGACTAGATGACAATTGAACAATGACAAGTTTACATTTCAAGAACAGCCTTCAACTGCTCCAGCTTGGGTTTCTTTTCTTCAATTTCTGGATCATGTTGAGTGTTGACCTCACTCAGCAGATAGCGTGCAATGTCCAGCACTTCCTGAAGCTGCTTGGGGTGTTTCAACTTCAAGTGACCAAATTCATAACCTCCATATTTCTCAAACAGGTCAAAGAACCTAAACAATCAACACCATGCATTGTATGAGAAAGATGCCTCAGACGGTCTGTTTGCCTTCAAATATAACACATATACAATACAATACTTAACCAACTGCACAGAATTGCAACAGCAAAAAAGAATTTAAAAAGAACCACACGTAAAAATTGTTTTAAAAAGATCCAGTGCATGTAAAGAGAGCAAAATGCTGCTGCTCGCTAGTGATGCACTAATCAAAAAAGAAAATTAAAAACGATTCAATTTGATGAACTGTGAAAAAGTAATGATCCGAATCGATTTTACACACACCTCTTTAAAGTGAATGACACAAAAGCAAACTGTTCAAACTGCCGCGAATAACTGTGTAAGACAAAGTAAGTAACATAATGGGAAAGGTACAGTTCAAAGTAACACACAAACCTTCCCATTAGTGCTCTGTAGCAACTATTATGTCTCATGTTTTATCAATTAATGGGTTGTGTGCAAAAGGAAACAGAGAGTTAGAAACTTAATTAATCATTCATTATTGAAAGTGATGAAACTGAACTGAAATGAATTGATTTGACTGCATAAGTGACTACTTCAAATCAACTGCCACAATATTAAGATAACTCTCCATCATTACTGCAAACCATCCCGATGCCTGTGCCCAGCATTGCACCCCAACTAACTAAGTGCTTGTCATGGAGCAGACATTGCCTGTTTATTACACGTACAACTGCAGTCAGTCTGTAATAAACACACAGCACAGACGACGAGGCGTCAGAATCAACTCAGTGCCACGACCCATGACAGAACGTGACTCTTACATCTTGTGTCTGACTTCCATCTTCATCTTCTGCTTCGGAGTACGATCGCCGTGACGTATAACAGCGACGACGCAGCGTAATTCCATCCTGTGTCACACGGCAACTGGTTCTAACTAGCGACAGTGTTTACTTACTAACTCCACACTGACTAGACAGACCGTTCATACCACTACACACGACGACCATTCGCTTACTGTACACTGCAGCTACTGCTACTACTACTATTACCACCACCACCACCACCATCACCACCACTACTACTGGCTTACTGTACACACTCAGTTCATATCACTACGACTACGACTACCACTACCACTACTAATACTACGGTTCTATGCACCGGCTCATCTCCTAAATCGTTTTGTCATTTGGATTTATTTCTGTTTCTTTTATGTGTCTGTATCTGTGTTCTTTTTACTTGTACCTTGTGTACGATTTAATAATAAATAAACTGGCTTGCTACTACAACTACTACTACTACCTACTACTACAACTACTACTACTACTACTACTACTACTACTACTACTACTACTACCTACTACTCCTACCTACTACTGCTACACTGCTGCTGCTGCTGCTGTGGTGGGTGTGGTCAGCCCACCACGTGATGCAGTTTCAACCAATTGCATTTATGCATTTTATTTTACATACTGACACAGTTAAATGTATGTAAACAGAGATAATATACCATATGAAGTGCATTGATGCGCACAGTGAACTAGCATGGTTCCATATGCAGTGATGACAATATCAATATCTTACTCGCACATAGTGGCAGTGTGGCCTAATGACAACATGCCTGACTGTGGTGTGAGGGTGTGAGAGGACCCAGGTTCCAATCTCACCACCGGCAGTTGTGTTTATCATGACAGCCACTGCGATATACAGCCTTGGGTACGGGCTGCACACCCTTACTGCAGTGTCTATAGGTCCACTCAGCCTTCCACCCTCCGTGGGATGGTAAAATGAGTATCAGCTCTCGGGCTGAGTGATAATAAAATGGCGATGGTGGATGCGGACGATAGCTGTCATTTCTTTCTGGCGGACTCACAGTCCAAGTCAGTTGGTGGCCACCTCGGCGCTGAGTCTGCATTCATCAAATGAACCGGGTGAACTCTTGCAACGGCTTTGCCATGACGACAGCACCATAAACATAATCTCGGCTATTACTATTATTATTATTATTACAATGTGAATATCACACTCACATGGTTCCATACGTAGTGGGTACAATGGGAATATCTTCTGGCTGGTAGGTGACATGGTACGGTATGTGGAGCTGAGGAGCCAACTGTCGCAGGATCATGTTGCTACATACAATCAACATCACATCATCAGTTCAACATCGCTACACGGCCGACTAACACTACTGCCAGTATGACTTCAGTCTGTTTGGGTCTCGTTGCTACTTCAGTTAAAGCCAGATCTCCCGGCAGTGATTCTGTGAGATTTCCACTGAAATGCAAACATCTCAGAGTCTGGTCAACAACTGTCAACAAGCTCAACATGTCGTCAACAACAACACACACACGCGTCATTCTATTGTCTGTTGCACTCATCAAACAGCAGCAGACTGACCCTAGAATCTTTGCGCAGTCATCGTAGTATTTCGGTGACGTTTTCACGAAACTGAAGCCGTTGA
>Ga0209780_1005156_pt1 | contig 10255 bp, 3 predicted proteins | sample WorMetexBAHAMAS2_FD_187384 | JGI IMG/M metagenome (GOLD analysis project Ga0209780, IMG submission 187384) | Marine gutless worms symbiont microbial communities from Max Planck institute for Marine Microbiology, Germany - Inanidrilus exumae... | ecosystem: Host-associated > Annelida > Digestive... | reverse complement strand
TAGACATCGCGGACACTCACTACAACTGCCATCACACACCACACGCTTGTCAGACTCTAACTTCATTACACGAATGCTCTATAAAGACAAATATTAGGCACGTAACTCTTGAACTGTTGCTATGTACATTATGTTTATTGTGCATTCTTGGCCTGCGTTCTGTCATGCCGCTAATAAACGAAGATTGATTGATATCAATACCACAGTGCAAAATTTTATCGAGATCGTTTCGGGGTTCGTGTGTCGTAAATGTTTGTCAATATAATATTTCGGGCATATAATTATTATTGTTCTCTTCGCGAAATTATTATTATATGACGGTGTGTGTAGGTTGTTGACTGAGTAAATAGGTCGTCGCGAAGATGAATGACAGTTACATCAGAGTGTCGGAGCTGTACAACTACACGTGTGCCGACAAAGGACTGATACTGCCGCTGTTCAGCGAGTACACCTGGTCGCCGGTGGTGCGCGCCGCGCTCTACCTCGTCGGAATGATGTGGTGCTTCCTCGGCATTGCCATCGCTGCCGACGTGTTCATGTGTGCCATCGAGAAGATCACCAGCTACACGAGAACCATCAAGATCGCGTCGCCAGACCCAGAAACCATCGGGTTCGAAGAAGTCCAAGTCAAGGTCAGTTAGTTCGTTAGTCAGTTAAAGAATTTACATTAACGTGACATAAGTCCTAAAACTTCTAGGTCATGGAACAAAAAACAGTGAGTTAAGTGATATAGTGCAGTTCGTTATAAAGTTAGTCAGTGTATGATCGCTCGAACAATTCCGTCTTCAATGACTTTCTGAACAGCGACAGAGACGGTGAAGAACGGACTGTTGTTCGCCTTATAGTACGTTACTTTTTATCCACACATGCCGATATGCAAGGTGTACATAATTATATCGGTTATTGTTTTTTGTGCGTTTTTTTGTTTGTTTGTTTGTTTGTTTGTACGGTTACGGATTTTTCTGCCGAGGATAAAGCTAGCGGCGTCAAATTTTGCACGGCGGTTCATCGGCGTCCAAGGCGGGGAATTACAATTTATTGTGAACTTTGCTCCTGCCCCAGAAGCCCAAAATCGGACGAATCGGTTAGCGCCCGAGCCACGCCCACGCACATGTGAACATTACCGTAGAGATGTATAGATGCGCTGACGTAAACGTCGCGCTAGAGATGCGCCGTTCGTGAAATGCGGCGTGTGGACGTAGGATCGGCATGTGTGGATATACGTCAGTTCCCTTCACTGACGTAAGTTCTTGTAAGTAAGTAGCAGTGGCATTTCTTAGGGGGCATGGGAGCTATGGCCCCAGAATTTTGGCTTTCCCCCTGGTTGTCCCCCGCATTTCATACAGGCCTATAACGTGCCATATACTACGGGGTAGTTGCTCCATAAGTTGTGTTAATTAACTGCAGTAAAACTGCTCCTTACATACACCTCGAGTCTTTAATGCATCTGTTTTCACACATTACACAATTTTAAATTATTTTAATTTTAAGTAATAATCTATATATAATAATGGGATTGTGAAGATGACACGCCACGCGCGTGGCTTACGAGGACGGACGGACGGGCGGGTACAGGCAATCCCGCCTCAGAGCGGCGTGACGGCTCGTTCGTGTTTGTTTGTCTGTATTCTATTTGTCTGATTAAGTGTTCGCTAGACTACTGAAAGATTATGGATGAATTTTCGCGAAATAAAATAACTAATTAAATAACAGAAACATTCGTATTTGTGTACCGCCACAAGCTGTTGATTTCAGAGGCGGTCACAGCTTATAGACGACGGCCGTCGAACGCTGTTGATCGTAGGAGAAATCAATGTCAGAGCATGCGCAGTCACGACCTAAACATGTTATTCGAGCTGACTGGGGTGATCCACGGCAGTGACAACCAGTACGCGCACAGTGATGGTTTTGTCACTAAGCCGACACAGAATAGGTCATTTCGGAGACGTTCTTCCCAGCCAATCTCTTGGCTTAGTACTGAAACCACTAAGCTGACGACTCAGCGACTGCCAACGATCAACAGCGAGTAGGCGAGGTCTTTCTGTGTGCACTTAAAATCCACGTGAAGTGGGTATGAAGGCCTACATTCAGGATTTTCGCAAATTCGTTCAACGTTGGTCATCGACAGAAATCTGCACGATCGGCATATTTTCTTGTCTGGTATTTTATGTGAGTATTCGCTGTATTGTGTTAGCTGTTTAGCTATTATAATGTGTTTTTAATACTGTATGTTTGTTGTGTTTTGTGTATTTCATGTGTTCGGCTGCACATGTGCGAAATAAACTATTTATAATATTGAAGACACTGGCTAAGGATGGCAGTGTTATTACTGGCCCGCCTACACTATGCCTACACATAGTGTAGGCGGGCCAGACTAGTAACGCTCGCTGTCGTCTGTCGTCTGCAACACTCGCACATGCAACGTAACTCACCAGGGGGCAGCACGCGGCGGGCCAGTAGTGTTACGTCCCGTTTGGGCGACACCTTGTTTTATATCAGAATAACAAAAGATATACGATCGACTGTTTTCTGTCAAATGTCTATAGCCGATGAAGGTTACTCGTGAGTACATTGTGAAGTGATGAGACATAATGAACACTGTGTACGGTGTAAAAAGGTAAAGTTCTCCCATACTCGTTACCGAGCGTTGGGCCCGGGGCTGATCTCGGTTTACAGGCAGTCAGCCTGCAGGTGACTATAAGTCCCTGTCTATACTCAGTTCCATGTCTGCACTCATTGACTTGTGCACCATCAAGCTGGCCATCCCGTCAGCTTTTGAGCGCACGTTAATCTACCGTATCGTATCGTATTGTATCGCTCGCCGACAGCAAGGTTAGGCGTTGCCGTTGCATAATCGTGTGCACCTATTGACCCCACCTGTGACGATGGCTAGCTCAGGTAGATCTGGCGCACCTAATGCACCTGAGTGGAGAGTTTTCACGTACGGTTTCTTGACTAACGGCAACAGATAATTAGCAGCCATGGTCATAAGACAGATAATCAGGGCGCTGTAGGCTGTATTTCGAGTCGTATGAAATAAAATGTCTAATCATCATCATCATGTTTTATTACGCCATAGTGGCAGCAAGAACAATACAGTTGAATACAGACATAAACACACACAATTGCATCCACTAAAAACACACAAAAAATTAAAAAAAATAAAAAAGAACAATAAGATATCACACATGACATTACTCTACTGCGCTTGAAAATGTGTCCCATTGCAGTATACTACATAGCTATAATAGTGAGGTATGAGTGCATTAGTAAATTACTTATAATTAATCCCAAACGCCGTGAAATGAAGTAAAAATAATAAAACAACACTAACAAAATTATATAATCCTATTGAGATGTAAATAATAATAATAATAATAACTAGATGAAAAGTACTCTGAGAGAGTACAACTCACCGCGAAAGCTGATTAGATCTCCAGGCACACGAGTGCGGCCAACTCGACGAACGCTTGCGGTCAACTCGACACACGCGGTATGAAACAAAATAATCTAAAACTAGTCGTAACCTAACCCTGAAGCCTATATTAAGTATTACAAGTTTGTAAAAATATGCAAAAATTAATTCAAAAAATAAGTCTTGACCTTGGGTTGAACCCAGGCAGCAAAATTCATACCAGCGTTTCGTTTCGTCGTCTTACCCACTAGGCTAGTGCCGCTGCTCGAAATAGTTGCTATTTATAGGCATTTGTGCTGTGATATATAGTGAGCCATCTGTAGAATTTGACCGTTACTTCCACATCCCTCTACCGATCGCAACAAAACACGAACTTGGTCTTACCTTTCCCCCTAGGAACCTTTCCATAAAATGTGGTACAAATCCGTCCACAATCTTTTTAGTTATCATGATCACAGACAGACACACACAGACAGACAGACAAACCAATGTCAGTAAAACATACTCCCTCGCTTTCGCTTTTGCAAAGTTATAACGCGCACAAAGTCTAGGGGTTAAACGCAAGATGGGTAACCAAATATAGCGATTTTTGACATTTCGAAGGCTATATCTCGCAAACGGCGCAAGATAGCAAGTATGTTAGTATTAAACACTGATAGGAAGTCGTATATGAGCTTTCGATTGGTACCAAAATCGGCGACCTTGAATGAAATTGAACGGCAAAATGGCCCTTATTTTGCGTTATTTTGCCGAATTTGATAGTTTCCGGGGCGCATTGCGTAAACGTGGTTGACAAAATCATAACTATGGACAACTTACGATTACTATGTCTAGTAGTAAACGTCTGCAGAGAGACCGCGCGACGCCTACGGTATAAATGTTTTATAACTGCAAGGTGGAAATTATGTAGCAGAATCATAAATTTAAGACTTGATGCGCAGTACTCGCCTAGCTATCGTCTAATTTTTTTAAACGAAGTAGGTTCTCTTATTTTGGTATTTTGAAGTACGTGTGCGATATCGTCGTAAAAAGTTCACGTTCGCTATCTCATCTCCTGATGAGTTCTTGTTGCGAGTCTAGCGCCGTTATATAAGACTCTTGATTTACTTATATGAAATTACTTTGATACAACCAAAAATAACAGGACTGACTTTCGGTGTCGGTCGTCAGTATGTAAAAGTTTGTCCCATACGTGGCTCCCCTCACCTCGATTCATGTTTTCGGTCTTTCTCATCCATATGACTTCCCTTATGAGCCTGCCAGCTTTGTCGGATTCTCGATCAACCATCTTGGCGTTCTCCCAGTCTATCACATGGTTCTCATTGCAAACATGATCTGCGACGCAGATTTGTTGCAGATACTGGCTGCCCTAGTCTATTCTGCTCTAGTAAATATTCCTGTGATGTTATCTGCTTCTTTACGATGTTCTGTTACTCTTGTTTCCAGTGGCCTTCCTATTTGTCCAACGTAGACCCGTTCACAGTCTTTACTTACTTACTTACTTACTTACTTACTTATTTTGCTGTGGTTGAGATCAGCTGCCATGCACAGCGGATTACGTTCTGCAAAGAACTAAAAACAATTTTGAAGAGCGTGGTTTGTGCCAATCCGGTTCAGCCGCCTGGAACAGTTTGCCGTTCGATCTACACGATGTCATTAACAATAATACGTTTAAAAACGATCTAAGCATATGAAATCATATTACCTTTCGATCTCGCATGGCGACGACTTTACGCGCTCTTGCAACGTTGCGCAAAGTATGGCGCCCTACAAATCCAATTTCAAACTCGATCTTATCAGTCGACATGAAAAAGACGTGTAACGAAAACAAAGGTCAAAGGTCACAGAGAATGTCGTTAACATGAAGTGAACGTAGCTGCCGTGTGGTTTTGTCATATTGCCGTTACAGTGATCGATAACCGAACACAGATGGTGAACACTGCTTTGTGGTCTACTATTGCAAGTCCGCGTGGCCGACACAAGTCTCTATTATATTTATCTATGCGTAGTAGAATATTTATTATCTTTCGTACTCGACAGACGTATAATTACTCACCGCGCGTAGCACGGACGCTGCTATAAATTAATTAAGCGGTTATTTATAGCTCCGTGACCGCTTAGCATTACGACCGTTGGTCTGTATGTGTGTTCCATTGTCAGTAGTTAAAGCATACTTTTTGGGGGTCCAGGAACTCTCTTAAAATGTGGGGACCCTGCTTTGTCTGGGCCCCAAAGCTACACGACGGCCCCGGGCAGAGTTACCTTCGACACGGAGTCGCAATCGACGCCAAAGTGGTCAAAGCCACACACTGTGACATAATTATGTACACTGCAAACAATGTGAACACTGCAATACAGCTGGAAGAAACAGATCGTCAAATGATACAGCTTACATGCTGTACGTTTGGCGGAACGTGCGTTCCGGTTAAATTTCACTTGTTTACGGGCCCCGGAACGCTAACGGGACAAATTCTGGGTCCCCGGAACGGCGTTCCTGTGCGTTCCGGCTTACTTTAACCACTCCGACTCTTGACGCATTTGTGACGGATTTTGGGCTTAGTTTTTTCTGCGCTGGGCTGTCAACTTACAGCTTTGAAAGAGTTTATTGCTGCTTCTAGTTTTTATCGCTAACGCACTGCAAATGAGCGTACAACCGGCGCAACACTAAGACCCAACATTTCATGCTGGCCGCGTTCAGCGGTAAGCTTAATGTAATGGTCTGGCGTCCGTCAGTCCGTCTGTCTGTCTTTTATAACGTTAAGAGAGCGCGCGGTGCATACTCAACGAGACTTATCTGAGAACAGCATGTGACGCGGTCACAGCGAACATTTTGGTTCGACAATAAAGAGACTGACCGATATTCTTGTTCACAATAGGTGAATATCTTTTGCATTAAACTTTATTTTAAACCTACGTTTTAAACCGACGCTTATACACTATAGGCCTACCCGATAGTCCGATTAACTTCGGTTTTAAAGACAGTTTAAAGCCGAACTGTGCGATCACTGTACCTTCGTGTATTAATTCGGTTTTGTACCGAGTTTCGGTTTAAAACCGATTTTAAGACTTTACGTTTAAGTAAGTTTAAAAAGTGAACGTAAAGTCGCCAAATGCCTCAGTAAGTGCTTGATTTACTGAATTTCGACAGTCTGTCACAGTAAATAGCAGTTTCTAGTGTCTACGTTTAGTAAATTTGTGGCCATGTTGTCTCATTCGTCTAACTACTGACCGCTTCTTCTACTCAAGTGTTTCGTGTGTGAGTTTTCAGCTCGTGTTATCGGTTCACGTCGAACTTGTCAGCACTGTTAGCAGTATGCACTAGCAAGACGCCCAGCTATCGCCGAGAGAACCGCGCGACGCCCTGTAACTTCAAATGTTGTCTTACTGTCGTGCAAATAACGTACAGAGCAGGGGCGAATCCACGGGGGCGACGGGGGCGATCGCCCCCTAGACGGGCTGGTGGCCAAAAATTCGAGACGCTAGGCCGATCAGAAGTAGGTGTTATCAGTCCCAGAATGCACCAAAATTCGCCTTGTCGAGCTCAAAAATCGTAAAAATTTTTTGGGAAGGGGCCACATCGCCTCCCTATACTCCTCCCCGGTGTGGAGAGGGACACTTCATCCCCACACCTCACCTCACGGTCGGCTAAAAGTGTTGCTAAAATGGTCGGTGCGACCTCTATTGAGGGCTCTCTAGTTTGAATGACTGATTGATGTATGTGTATATGTGTGGTCGTGTTAGATCTGGAACGACACCGTCGCCAACTTGACGTTGATGGCTCTCGGCTCGAGCGCTCCGGAGATCATGTTGTCGTGTATAGAGATCATCGGTAACGGGTTTCGGGCCGGTGATCTCGGGCCGGGAACGATCGTCGGCTCGGCGGCATTCAACCTGTTCTGTATCACCGGCGTCTGTGTGATCGGCGTACCGGCGCCGGAAACTCGTCGCATCGAGGCCATCAACGTACGTCGTACCACCGTATCGTACTTAATTCCGCGTGAAGTTATTACGACCTTCCCGCCATCAAAGTAGGAGACATTAAGCAAGTAAAGGTAAGGGCGTGGATTTGTATAGCGCTTAATTGTGAAACACATCTCTAAAGCGCTCAGGATGGCACGTGTTAATGAGGGATCACGCAGTTTTACCTGCCACCCACACGTTTATAAATCCACGAATGGAATGAGCCATCATGCCTTTACTTCGAGCCGCAGAGCACCAACGCACTTTGGCCAGTACTCATTTTCCGTTCCATAGAGGGTAGGAGGCTGAGTTGGCCTGGTAAAATTGGCAAAACTAGTGTCCATCCGTCTCTCCGTCTGTCTGTATATCCCATGCCCTCAACTACGCTGCGTTTTAGAGCCATAGTTACTATCGTCCATTATTACGCCCGTAGGCAGCACATACAAAAATTATATATACACAGCATTAAAACATACAATCAAAAACATCAAGAAAAACATACAAAATTTAACTAATAAAATCCTAAAACCTAAGGTACACAAGACAGATCATGCAAATTAACAGTTACCTATACAAAAAATGGACATTTAAAACACTGTATCAACAAAACGCTGCCACGGCTACTCTTTAGTTCCGCAGCACCAGAGCCCGGATTATGGATGGAGTATTTTTCACTGTAGAACATTAACGGGAAACCCCATATTGCACAAAGTCGAACCAACCGGTCAGCTTGACCGGAAGTGGATAATACGTTTTGATGCTCAAAACGTGCGTCATCAGTATATCGAAAACCAAGCGAAATTAAGCCGTAGTTACTGCGAAACGTGAATAGGAAGTCATAGGCTACCTATCGTTTGCCACGGTCAGCGGTATCGCCTAATCACCGGAAATGACCGAAATGGCCACCGGCGAGGTATATCGCTTGGCTTTCGTCAGAATAAAACCAATGTTTAGTGACACGCCCATATAAACTTTCGGTGAGAAAAACATCGCAGTCGAGACCGCTTACATTATCACTTACATTAGTACTTTTTATAAACAATAATTCATTACTGTTATTGTTTAATTAATGTGGAACTATTGTCAGTCTTAATCATTATTTTAATATGTATTATTTTCAGTTTCACGTAACGATTATTAGTAGTCAATTTTTGAGAAGTTATCTGCCATTTTCTAAAATCATTTAATCGCTAAAACTTTATTACAATTTTCTGAATTTACACACCACTTACAGCGATGGCGTTACGTGGGCCTCTGTGATAAAATGGCGCGACATTCGACTTAATTCATCGACTTAAAACGGGCTACGACGACGCTGTATGATATGCGGCAGTGTTAGCAACATCATAAGACCGTCGCAGACATGTAGTAAAGACTGCTGAACCTATAACGTGCAGCGAGCATTCGAGCATTGCCAGCATCGGGTTTTATTACTGACAAGTAACTGTAACTGGCGTCTGTCGTCGTCTCAGTCGTCTGTCGTCGTTTGTGCACTCCACGGCGCAACGTAACTCACCAGGGGGCAACACACGACGGCGGGCCAGTAGTGTTACGTTGTGTTAGGGCGATATTTTGTTTAATGTCGTCCCTGTTCGATCCAAATATAGCGCCACCTCAACCCCCCCCCCTTCTTATTTTTTCACTTTAGCTGTTTAAAGATGCTCTCCTGTGGATGTAGTGATGCACAGTGATGCACGAAAATGTCTACAAGCACCAGAAAACTATATTTTTTTTCAGAATCAGGCCCCAAATTTGCGTGGCCTTGTTCGAGAGAACCGTCTCTAGCCGCACATTGTGCAATACATCTGCCAGCCGTCAGATAATTGCATTTATTCGTTCATCAGCAGGCCGCGTGGTGGCAGCAGCGACATTAGCATATAGGCGGACGACAATATTGACGTAGTAGTAGCAATTCCAACCGAACCGTCGCTGACCTCTAGAAGCGCTCTGTGTGCCGTGGTCAACGTTCTGTGACGACGGGACGGTCCTCGCCAGCTAGACGACTGTGACGAAATGATTAATATTAATAGTATTAGGCCGCATCTCAGCGTTGGTTAGCAACAGCGGCTTATTGCCACACACGGAGTAGCGTGGTCTGTCTGTCTGTGTCTGTCTGTTTTTCGGTCACGTTCGTGAGCCGTGCAAAAACGTCTGAACCGATCGAGATGCCGTTTGGGTAACTGATTTATGTGGGCCCAGTGAATCATTATTAGATAGGGGAACAGACTCCCCAAAAAAGGGGCAATTTGGGGGTTGTGCCGCCCATTTGCAAGCATTTGGAGTGGCTGTTTATCGCGCCCACATCCTCGAACAGATTTTTAACAATCTAAACTTCATAAGACGTTTCTGCGCAAGGAAGTGCCTTTTAGGGGGTCGCGTTGATACTGCTCCTCATATTGGGGTGTATTCCCAAAAACCCATTTTTGGAGCGTTAATAGGCATTTTTAAACCTGACGCGCAAAATATATTCAAACTTGCATATTATCGAAAATACTGCACCGATTCCAACCGAATTTTGGCCCATGACAAAGGCCAACCAAATACTCTATCCATTTGCCCTTGCCAGCGAAGTCATGTGGCAGTTGGCTGTTCTTTTCTTTCCTCTGGTATTGCTAGAATGGCCATTTATTCCGTGTTACAGTCACATTCACAGCAAATATGATTTTTGACACGACTTCGCTGCAGTTGGTAATGGCGTGCTGAACGTTCTAGGCGGAGTCCTACTAAAGTGATTTCTGCCGTTTTTAGAGCTATGACTCTGTCGCCCTTACTCTCGGTTGTACGTAAACTGGCCAGTTTTTACCATTTATCTTTGTAGAACTCCGACTTGTGACAGACGGACGGACAAACGGACAGACACGCGATGACAGCATATATACG
>Ga0209780_1005155_pt1 | contig 10255 bp, 6 predicted proteins | sample WorMetexBAHAMAS2_FD_187384 | JGI IMG/M metagenome (GOLD analysis project Ga0209780, IMG submission 187384) | Marine gutless worms symbiont microbial communities from Max Planck institute for Marine Microbiology, Germany - Inanidrilus exumae... | ecosystem: Host-associated > Annelida > Digestive... | reverse complement strand
AATACAATAATGGTTAGTTTAGTGCCCAGCCTACAACAAAAACGGAACGGCTAGGCATTACAATGTTGATAAAAAATAAGTGATAAAAGCCGATTAAAATGAAATGTTGAACAGATACGTTTTCAGCTTTTGCTTATAACCAGAAAAAGTCTCGGCTGATCTAACAGATTCAGGCAGACTGTTCCATACTGTCGGACCGGCAACAGAGAAGGCTCGGTCTCCAAACTTAGTTTTTTTCCGTGGAACAATGTAGTCTAGGCTGCTGGCAGAGCGAAGACGTTGATGTACTGGGTTGCTGCTCGGTTTTGGCATAACAACTATTTGTGTTATGGTAAATATTGACTGAAAAATAAATGCTGTTACAGTCTGTTCTGTTTGCGATGTTCCATTATATTCATAAGTTCATAAGTTAATACAGTTCAACGCTTACAGTTATAAAAACATGACCAGCGCGTTACAAAATGTCACACACAATATAAAAACGAATAAAAACGGCCTATGATGAAAAACTATTGTGTTGGTTTTTAGTTAGGTATTATGGTTAAAGCTAGAGCGAGGGACATATTGCAACACGGATACAATGAGATATTGAACAGAATATGCCTTATCAAGTTAACAAGTGCTGTTACAGTTATGATACATGCTGCATGGATCACTAACTAAACTGAACCACTCAGATCACCTTACTTTGACCACGACCTGGTGTTTTGTCTCACCAGGATGACACGGTGGTCGTAGCGGACTTTGGTCTGGCACGGTCGGTTGCTGTCCGTAATCGATCATTCGTGGATGGTGATGGTCAGACTTTATCCAGCAAACGTCGAATGTTTCGACGTCACAAGTGCAAGACGATCGTCGGCAACGTGTACTGGATGGCGCCGGAAATGATCCACGGACTCACGTACGATGAGAAGGTGGATGTGTTCTCATTTGGAATGATTCTTTGTGAGGTAAGCAATACCAGAATTTTTGTCATAATTTTAACCAGTTCATACCAAACATGCGAGGAGTTCAACTCTTACAGTTAACAGAGTTAACATGGAACATGGTTGTGTATGTGTGTGTTTGTGTACACACATTGCCTTAAAGGTGATATGCAACGATTTTTTACCAAATTGATTAAAAGTAGTTTCTAGCTGCTTACTGCAATATAAACCCGTTTGTATAAGAAATTTTGATAAATTATGCCGTAAAATGCTAAAAAGTACAAGTTGGTATAGTTATTCTTCAGCTGTTTCCGTCACGTGTGACGTCGTACCAGGATACGCTTCGAACACTTGTTTAGTTTGCGTTGTTATGCATTATTGAGATTAGATAAGAAGTTATTTATTTTACCAATTTATGTTTTAAGAACCTATTTCTACGTTGTTATGCCTATGTATTGTGTAATGTCTCACTCAACACTCCAATAGCCTGTTACCTTGTTTGTTTTCATGGTATGACATCATCACTTGCAAAAGTAAACAAATCATCGGGTGCGCACTTTCGGGCGCTTTTCTAAAATTTCCTAATTTTTTTATGTTCTTTAATATTTAAATAGATTTGCTTATATTATGGGCAATTTACTTTAACAACCAAAAAATCATTGCATATCATCTGTAACAACTGTCTTCTGTGTGAGCCTGGGTTAAGCAGTTGTTCTGTTGATTTTCTGTGTTTACCACTTAGAAACCTGGCGGCCCTCTTTGGATAGACAAAAACCTTTCGTATTCTGTTTAACAGCATCAGACCATGTCGTCTTCAGACACGCAGTCCGTCTAATTACATCAGCCTTCGTCATTGTTTGTTGTTTTGTTCCAGTCATCATCGTTGTTATGGTTCACTGTCCAGACCTCTTACTTACTCTCCCTTCCTGCCCTTCCTGATCACCAGACGGACTGATTTCATTCCCAACAATTCTCTAGGCGTGTATTTATCTTGCCTTTTTCACAATAAAACGACATATCCTTATCAACATGCTTACAATGCCTCATGCTTCACTCTGACGGTTATTTATTAAAATTTTTGTATGCAGTGTTTTTGATACTGTTTTGTAATTGTGCACATTGATGGACGTGTTTGTTTGTTCAAAGTTCCGAAATGGTGAAAAGCAATAACATAAGGTCGTCATAAATTTAACAGTTGTTTTTGAGTTTTTTTGTTAATGGACGCTGTGCTTTGCCATGCGTGTTACGATACTGTTACTGTGGCGGGGAGGGGCAGCTAACCTGTAGAAATCCCACTGTGGTAATCCGTGTCGTGCACCTAACCACCTTTTAGTTGATGATCACAGAAAACTGACCAGTAAAACTGAAAGTCATGTTACAGTTTTCCTGGCCTCCCGGAAAGCCCTTAAAAGTCCTGGAATTTTTCTCCCAAATGCTGCTCCCCGATCGGACTGCCCCCGCTCGACTTTGATCACGCCGAGTGTTAAGGCCCTGGAAAATCCTGGAATTTTGGGGTAATAACAGAGTGGGAACCCTGAACATTACCTGTAGAGAGTGGAGCTGTGCAGTGTCTTGGTGATGCTGGTTGAGTAGATGGCTTGGAAGTTGTAGACAGTGGTGTAGCACTAATGCAATGTTCTCATTCATGGCTGGATTGAAGCTGAAGATGTGTGAGTAGTGTGTTCAGTGTTTACTGTATATGTACAGATAATTGGTCGGACGCACGCTGACCCGGATTATGTGCCACGTTCACGAGACTTTGGACTCAATGTTGCCGCATTCCGTGCCAAGTACGCCAACGAGTGTTTGCCGGAGTTCTTTGACATTGCTGTGACGTGCTGCCAGATTACACCTGACGACCGGTATGGGTGTTTGTGGTCTTAGTCTGTGGCTGCAGCTGCACAGTACAGAGATGATGTGGGAGAAGACTTCAGCATCTTCTCGCTAACTGAATGCATTAGATGCCATCTGCAAGGGGCTTCAACAAAATCCTCCAGTTCTGTTCTAGACTTGTGGTGTTTGCTAAAGCTTATTGACCTGTATAATGTTCGTGAAATTGTTGGGTGTTGATTGTAGCTGTAATTGGTGTTGCTGATCCATGTATAAGTTAGTTAGTTCGAGCTTAACGTAGTTTCATGTCCCTTTCAGCACAAAGATGGATGGTCGGGTGGAGAGCTATCACTACCCAGTTAAGGAAGGCCTGTGATATATTAACCTCAACCCTGGTTGCTTTTCTGTTCAGCAGCCACCAAAAAAGGGAAAGGGATCGAGAGGCTCATTTAAATGGAGTGGGACTATTCTGGTAGAATGGGAAGGGATAGAAAAGCAAGAAAATAGACGAAGCGAGTAAGAAAGGGAAAAGTAAAAGATACTAAAAGATAGAGTAGAATGTGAGGAAGTGGAGAGGGAGGGGGATTGCCATGGGCCCACACTGGGCTGATCTGTGACACTTGTATTTCTGTGCATCAGCAGAAAATTGCCTTTGATTGCATTTCAGCATTTGGAAAGATTCATTTACTGAAACCGTGCGTGGATAGGATGTCGAGTTTTTCAAGGAAGATGAAACTGCCAGGCATTGATGAGGAAGCAGATGATGATGATGATGAACCGTAATGTACAGTAGAACATAAAGAACCAGCTGTAGAAACCAAATGTAATGCAGCCGTTAGCATTGGCATTGAGCTGCTATAAAAGTGCCAGTGCTGGGTTAATCATAATGACATAAGTTACTTAAATTTATTTAATGCAAACCACAACAACAAATGCACACACACACAGGGTAAGTTGTGTCAGATTTTAAAAAAATATTTAATGATTTCTTTACTGTCCATTACTTATTTTTTGGTCCCCTCCAGGACTTGAACCCACATGCTTGCTGAAGAGCAGTCTGACACTTTACCAACTGGGTCATCTCTGCGCGTTAGCTGTTGCATCAGTGAGCAGTGTCTGATGTGATGTGATGTGATGATGACAGGCCGTCGTTTGAGGAGCTGGATGCTCAGCTTGGTGCTGTGCTGCAGCAGCTGACTGCAGCCAACAGTGAATACTCGGTCGATGCTTCAGCAACGGTGTCCGTGCAGTAGTTTAATGTGCTCGCCCGTCCTGCTCAGTACAGCCACCGTTCTTCGTAGTACTTTACCGCAGGGTTTGGTTACAAATCTAAATTATACAATTTTCATTTTGTCTGACTAGCAACCGTGTGTCGTAACCGTGTGACCTGGACCTTTTGACCTCTGGATCAGTGCATGCTGAGCTTCTGCTATAGAGTATATGTGTACCCAGTTTGGTGTTGATAGCTGAAGCCATTTTCTTTTTAGAGTGCAGACAAACAGACAGACAGACGCGACTGAAAGCTATGCGCACATCAGTGGCTATGTTGGTGTGGGTAACAACACATGTTTACTGATGACAGCATACGTCATTCTGTGGCATGTATTATTATTATGTGCCGATTTCAAGAGATTTGACTGTTTCCTGACATTAAGAAGAGCCACTGCTGCTGCAGGCCACCAGTGCTTAAGGTGTGATCTTGCTGAGTCGTTACTGATGTTGTGCTGCTTGCGTGGAACTACTGCTTCATTGCTCAATGCCTTGTCGTGCTTCACATTTCCACGTATATTCCAGATATGTGTTTGTATTTTGTATGCATTGTTGTAGACTGGGACTTATTGTATGGAGTTGAGTGAAAGCGTGATTATTTGACTGCTGAATTATACGGATGTGCAAAGCTTCAATCGTTTTTCTAGGTTTACTTCACAACAAGCAGAGGGCGTTTCAACCATGTCAACAACATGCATTGGCAATGCGATGTCATTTGCATGTTGTGTCACCTTTCACGTGTCTGTTATGGTTTAACAGTTCTCGTGAAAATTCTTCAAGGGAGCCCTGTGTTGGGCATGGTATGCAATATACCCCAACCACTACAGCCCCGTACTGTTGTCCTAGTCTATGTTGAAAGTTGGATGTAAACCACGACATACTCAAACAAAGACATAGACTAATGGATTCAGTGTCAGAGATTATTTGCTGTGAAGTTTGTTTCAGCTGAAGAATCAATGACTTTTTGTGTTCATACTATTATATTTATCTTGTTTATTGCCGTCGTAGACCTGTGTAAAACGCATTGTTTTTATGGGTATATTTTTGCAGGAATGCATTTACCCACATTGTACAGTGGGATTGTAGGCCTACACTGCAGGTTGGTTGCTGCTGCTGACTTATGTTGTTGTTATTGTGTGTCTGTGTTTGTCTGTGTTGTGACCTGTGTTTTCAGTGCAGTGATGTTTTTGTTAATCGAGAACAAGGACCGACAATGATCCAAGGTCCTCCACAACCGTTTTGTAGGTTCCAGGAAATAAATAAAGCACTGTTGTCCAAGGGTTGCCGAATTCAACATTTGGGAGGCTTTTTGAAGACAAGCTTGTATGATAGGTGTATTTAAGAACTTTATGATGGAGTTATTGCATGCTAGAAATGCTGTTCACTGATAGCACACGAGTGCAGCTGACTTTCAGCAACTCGCATACATTTTGTGCCAGAAGTTGTATAGGTTTACGCATTTTTGATTTTTGGTTTTTAAGAGATATAATATATTAGTTTGTTACTTTGAATGCAACGTGTCTGTTGGTTACACATCATGAAGAGCGTCCAGTCTATAAATTTCACTCTAGAACCTGTGAGGGACAACCAGCTTAGTCTGGAAAGTCACCGTGAAATGGTTTTGTGTTGTTGGTTGTCTGTAGTGTTGAACTGACTCATTTACTTTGCCATTACTGTGCAGGACTCAGGACTGTAAGAAAGGCTCCATCCATTTTCAGACCTGACATTATACGAGGCAACCGAACCTGGCTTTAGTTTTTTATGTTTATTTTGTATTATAGTATATTTATTGGGGGCGTGTGTGCTTTTGTTGTGTTAGGTTTAGTTTCTTCGATACCATACTAAATGGTTGGCTGCGAAGAACTTCTCTGAAATGAATTTTTTGTGCCAAGTGGGACGTAAAACCGTAACTCAGTCGATTGGCTGACAGATGAATAGTTTATCAAGTGCCTTGTGTGGTGTGTTGAGTGCACTGTTCAGCAATCTGCGGGTCTTTTGTCTGCTTGTAGTGACGTTAATGTGCTTCACTTCTTTCCATCTGTGTTGTTTAATCTATGCAGTAATTTTAACTATTTTTATACTTTGATAATGTTCTGATTTTTGGTAAACTTGTTGAAAACCGGTCGTGTTGCAAAGTGATGTGTAATGATACATCATATAATTAGTGATTTTTACAGCATTTAGTCTATGGTGGTATTTTGAGATGTTCAGGGTGGCCATGCCCAGGGTCTGTCACTCCCTTCTATTGATCCTCCTTCTGAAATCTGGCCTAAGCTGATCTCCGTGCTAACGACAGCAGATGCAAATTTGTTACCAGCAGTGCACATTTCGTGCCATTTCCACAGTTAGTATTGGACTAGTGTAGTGGTCTGCTGATGATGCAGTTACAAGGTTACAAGCTGCAGGCAATGGTAGACTATGTTCAGTTTGTCAGAACAGTGCAAACTCATCAACTGAATTTGAGTTGAAGAAATCACAGTGTGCGTTGGTGTAGAGTCCTGTTATCAAATTCAATCCTGTCATCTAATTCAACCTCAAGATGGGGTTCTTTCTTTTGTGGATGGGAGTTGCCATAGTTCACGTTGGGAGTTCTCCAACCCTCTGGTGGGGCATAGAAAAATCACTACTTATAATGCGTGTGAAGTATACATACATTTAATTTTTTCAGCATCAAATTTTAACTGGTTGAAACTGTAAACCTCGTTATCGAACTGCCCTAGGGGCGGATATTATTGACAGAAATAGTGTTGTTCGTGCATGCATTTGGCATTGAATGAACTTGTTAAGAACTGGCAACTACCGTATTTCCTCTAATAGAAGCCCCCGGCTTCTATTAGAACAATAGTGTCAGACCCCCGGCTTGTATTAGAGACCTGGCTTCTATTACAACCACCCGGTTCACCGATGAACATAACACTATTTAAAACATCAAGATTCTTGGTTTTATATTTATTACGTGCAAAGGGAAATAGCCGGTAGGCCATACTGCCGTTCTGCTAATCACGCAGAGGCCCGGCTTGTATTGGAGACCCGGCTTCTATTAGAACAAATGAAGTCTGACCCCCGGCTTGTATTACAGACCCGGCTTGTATTTGAGACCCGGCTTCTATTAGAGGAAATACGGTACACATTTTATTTCATTTATACTTCTGTGAATGTTTACTGTAACGTTTTTCAGTATTTCTGTTGTCATTGTTGTATGTCAGTCTTTGAATTCAGCCTTGCTGAACAGATGCTTGGCCTTCAATGGCATAGACAGCGTTGGGCCATTGGTATATGTCCCCCCCATCTTAAATAAAAATATTTTTGAAAGTCATAGTGAAGTCTGAACAGTGTTTACTGTTCAGCAACTGAAGTTGAACACTGTATTACGACGTAAATGGCATTATTTGTGTATTTTCATCTATTTCTTCAGTCTTATTTTCGACTGTTATCTCCGGCAACTGGGGGCTTTGCCCCTGGACCCCACTGTGGACTTCAATCCCCAGACTGCCTTTTTGCTCTCCCCTTAACAAAATTCTGTCCATCCATGCCCCTGTTGGCCTCGTAGAGTTATCGGTATTGACTTATCATGATATCTGCCATTGTTATTGCTTCCATGCTGCGTTGTAATGAATCAAACTGATTTACACTATGTTCTGTGCATTACATTTTGTATCATTATTGTATTAAAATGCTGTATGTTGGTATTTTTGTTCTTGGAACTCGGAAATTATCCTAAATCATTACCTACTGACAGTCTGCTGGTTGACTTTGGTAGCAGTAGTTGATCAAGGCACTTTGAGAGCAGTGTAAAATGTAGTAAAATTATATGGATTAACAGTGGCAGATTTTCTGCTGATTTACTGCACAGAAGAACATATCTGCAACAAAATGACATCTGTATGCATTGCTTACTGGCTGATACTGTAATATGTCGATTTTTTACATTTTATATTTATGTAATATGCTGTCAGGTTTCAGAGCTTGTGCGTTATTTTCCAACTTTTATTGCAATACATTTTATGTAAAGTGTCAGTTTGATTAAATTGTTATGAAAATTAAATAAATACGACACTTGTTGTGAGTGTGTTATTGACATTTTATTCACCATAACAGTTTCATTAAATGAGTCTTCTAATTATTGCCACATGCACTAGATTGTGTTGAAACTTGAAAGCCTCATTAAATTCTACTCAACCAACCAACCAACCCCTAATCATTGCTGCAGATTATTATTATTATTTACTGATGGCAGCATAGTTATAAGAGTTTGCATTGCAGTAAGATAACCAGCCACATGGCAGAAATGGAAGTAGACTATTATTGTTTGACTGAATTAAACAGTTACTATCAATTACTATCATCATTTAATCATTATAACTTGAAGCAAAAATTTGAAATGCAGTGTCAGAACGAACGACAATATTAAGTTAGAGATAGAAAAGAAACTCCACCGAACTAGCGCCATAAATTGTTAATAATCAAACCTGGATATATAATCTGAAGTGTATTTAAAGCGTCGTTAAATCCCAACCGTCCTAATCAAACCTGATCCCAAAATTGACACAGAAAGAAATAACACAACCCTTCACGTTATAATTCTGCTGAATGTTGCATATTTCGTTTATGTTGACTTCTTTGTTAAAATGGGACTTGGGATGATATTGGCAATTAGAACCGAACAGAACCATGACTTCAAAGAGGCAGAACAACAAGAAGCTCAGCTATCGCCGAGATACCCGCGCGACGCTCTGTGTCAGTGTGACACAGAGCGTCGCGCGGGTATATTGGACTGTCAGTTGAAATGTTATCAACAGATTGTACGAATAACGCAAACAGATCGTGTGTGTCAGCCTGAGACTTCTCGATCGGTCGAAAAACAGTTTTAGCCGCGCGACGCTATGCTAGCGCGATATATGCTGTCGTCGTGTGTATGTCCGTCCGTACGTCTGTCTTACATGCCGGCACTACCAAAACGGCTAAACGAAGGATCACGCAACCAACGTCATACTATAGCCCACGGACTCTAGTATTCTGAATTTCTGATGCCAAAAATCGGCGAAATTTTAACGGGGTAACCCATACGAGGGCGCCAAATAGAGGTCGGTAGGTTCATGCAAATTGACGATTTTCGACCATCGCTATATCTCAGAAAAAGTGCAAGACATTACTATGGAACACTAAAAGGAACTCGTATGCGCTGTATCGAGTGGCACTGTTTCCAGCGACCCTCTACTCCAAACCGCTCCATTTTCGACATTTTGTATCGCCTTTCATATCTTCGTAGTGCATGAAGAGAATTCAAATTTGGTAGGTAGGTTAATTGATGGGTAGCAAGTGCTAGCCCACGGATGGCAAATTATCCCAGAAATGGGCGTGGTAGGTCACGTGAAGTTGAACCATTTAGCCTAAATTTTGGTGGGCACCAACCACATGTCTGGAAGGGCTGATCGATATCGTCTCAGGCGCTGTCAACTAAGTTCGCCGGTAAATGTCATGTCGGACAACTCTTGATCACACCCACCGTCGAGATCTGTATTCAGCAGCTAGGCCGAGTAGAAGAAATAGTTTGATTACCATATGATGCAATACGGAATATTTAGCATGCGTTGAACCTCTGCGTCGCGCTGCATGGTATGTCAGCGGCAGTGGAGACTCTTGTCTTAAATTTTGCCCCAATCATATCTTTCAAGTCAGTGAATTTAGGCACTTCAAATGTCGTGTGCTGATGATACATAGGTGTACTAGTGCATGAATAATTGATTACCACCGAAACTTCGGAAAGGATATGTGTTCAGGGTCACGTGACCTCTTTAAGTTTTCGAAATAAGTGATAATATATCGGAAACGGTGCATGGGCATGGTTGCACTGGAAGTCTTATAGGAAATCGTATGTGGTCTATCGAATGGCACCATTGCCAATGCCCTTGAATGACCTTCAAGGTGACTTTTGCTGTTTGAATTTTTGAAATCTTTTTAGCTCCATACCTCGTTAAACATAGCACGAATTAACTTACAGGACATACAGCAAAACTTGCAAAGAATCGGTCTCGACTAGAATTAAGACATCATTTCTTTTCTGAGCGCGTCGTTAACAGATGGAACAGTCTTGATCAACGAGCTATTGATTCAGCTTCGATGAATGCTTTCAAGAATGGCTTAGCCAGATTGCGAAAGACATCGATCGGCCTCTTCACGGACTGAACGTCCGCTTGGCCGTAGGCCACATCTTGGGATGATCCATTCCG
>Ga0209780_1005154_pt1 | contig 10256 bp, 7 predicted proteins | sample WorMetexBAHAMAS2_FD_187384 | JGI IMG/M metagenome (GOLD analysis project Ga0209780, IMG submission 187384) | Marine gutless worms symbiont microbial communities from Max Planck institute for Marine Microbiology, Germany - Inanidrilus exumae... | ecosystem: Host-associated > Annelida > Digestive... | reverse complement strand
GCCTAAGGAATCATGTGTTAGAAACCGGTCCAGATCCGCTAAGGGGAATGGGCAATTTGGGGGTTGTGCGGCCCATTCAAAAGCACGGAGAGTCACTGTTTACTTTATTCTTTGTAACACGCCCATCCTGCATCTGTGGACGGATTTTAATGACCTATACATCTTTATACATGACGTGTTTCCATCCAAGGAATTGCTTTTTGGGGGTCACGTTGATACTGCTGCCCATATTGAGGTTGTATTCTCCCAATAAGCCCCATTTTGGGGGCGTGAATACACATTTTCAAGCCTAATGCACAAAATATTAAAACTTGCATATTATCAGAACTACTGAACCAAGTCCAATCATATTTTGTACTGTGACAAAGACCACCAAATACTCTTCGTGGGTGTTCCAAACACTCTTATAACGAATGCAAGATAGAGGATTGCTGCCATTTTGGGAAAAAGAAATAGAAAGTAGTCGTCATATCTCAGCAACAGCTTGACAGATCGGCGTGATATTTGGCATAATGATGCCTGTTTACCTTCCAAACTTTGTCGGCAGGTAAAATTTTCAAGTTTTTAAAAATCCAAATGGCGGACGACCATCTGAACAAGAAGCTCAGCTATTGCCGAGAGACCCAAGCGATGCTCTGTATCATTTGAGATGTTAATGAATTAGGCATACACATCATGTGTCAGTATGAGGAGCACTTTCGGAAATTGCCACTTTTTATTCATTTTCATTTTTTTTTGTATACGCATCATTCTACTAAGCCCAACTTCCGCACAACCAGCATGCGATGCTCCGTGTCACACACATAATTAAATGTGGGTGTCATCAACAGACTTTCATACGACCAACCTTGTTGATGGCAACTGGACCATAACTGTGATCATCAAAGTGTGACTATCACCAAAGTTGTTGATGACACAGCGTCCTCTTCCGCCTGTGCACCGTCGTGGACGCTGACCACTGTGGCAGATGGACACAAACTTTAGGCGGTAAGTCTGAGCCGAAGACTTCTCGACCAGTCAACAAATGCAATTTGGCGCCCCTTTTGTGGAACCTACCCTTGTGGCCGAGTGGTTAACGCACTCGGCCGCCATGTGAAGTAGAGTGTGACACTCTCAGTGTCCAGTGTTGGACTCTGCCCGGGCGCATCCGCCTACCAAAGAATTATTTCTAATAATTCCTATGCACATGATAAACAGGGAGTTAATCCGGGGCAGGCAAGAGGGTTCGACGGTGTCCTCTTTAAACTGTGATCGTTGCTGAGGCCTTGATTAGCAGCGTCAAGGTATCAGCCACACTGACGTGAGAGCCGAAGGGGATAGATGTGACTAAGCAGAGGCCAGTGTTACGAGGCTGAGGCCAAACGTTTGGCCTCTAGGCCGAGGCTGAGGCCAAAATTTTAGTATGGAGGCCAAGTGATGCTGAAACTTTGGTCTCAGGGCCATGTGTGGCCACAATTGTGGCCTCAATGCCGAACGAAAGTGTTAGCCTAGTGTTTTGTTTTGCAGTGGAAGTTAGTGTATTATTGAGTAAAAGTCGATCTGGGATAAAATTAATTTTTGTTTATTTGCGTGCTGTATTGGATTTGTGAATTGGACTGCATTAATTAAAAAAATTAGTCAAAGATGTATGCTGCACAATCAAGTTTTCCCAAATATTTGCCACTGTTTGCAGTAATTGCCTCATTTTAGATTGACCTACTTCATAATGAGGTCAAGTGTGACTCGAGCCAATTGTTTTTTGTTCTGCAGGCTGTTGTTTTGTGACGTTTTACACTCGGCGAGCAGCAATGGAAGCTCAAAGCTCTTTACATAACATAAAAACACTGCCTGGGGTATGTTACTCTTGTTTGCAAGTTTACTGATCAGAATTTCTTCACACTAAATGTTTTTTTACCTTTAGGTTCTCTTGTGTAATTTTTTGCTTACTACTACTGCTACATTCCATTTGTAGATTATATCTGTGTTCACCACAGATTAAACTGGTGTTTCGAAAGGTTGCGTTGTGAGACCTTTATGGATTATTGGAGTGGGATTTTTTGCTGGCATCCAGTTACTTAGTTGAAATGAGAACATAGATTATTTGTAGCAGATGGGAAAATGTGACTGAATGTGTATTGTGCATTTGTGACTGTCTTTTGATACAGATGCAGCATCCCATTCAAATGAAACCTGCAGATAGTGAAAAACGAGGCAAGTATTTTTTATGTTCGGTGTTTGTTACACATTTCTGATGTCTGTGTAATTCAGTTGAAAGCTAGTGTATGAATTGTAATTGTAACTATTTGATTGTATGTCTTTATGTGTTTACAGTAGAAGAACGGAAACTGTTTGTTGGCATGTTATCAAAGAAATGTAGCGAGAATGATGTACGTATGATGTTTGCGCCATTTGGAACAATCGAAGAGTGTACTATACTGAGGGAACAGAATGGACAGAGTCGAGGTCAGGATTGTACGACCAATATATTTGCACAGATAACAACAGCAGTAGCACTTATTTAACGGCCTATTTCAGGTCAACCTGGGTAAGCCGAAATTGGAAAGGTGTAAAAAAACCTCTTGATTTTAATTTTTAATGAAGCGATGGGTTGGCAGTGGAATCAACTGTGCCATATGCAAATCATTTGCACCTTGCTGCAGACAGATAACCATAACAGCATCTTATCACTCGATTTTTTTACAGGCTAGATGCTTTTTCTGACACCCCACCACCAGTGTCAGAGTGCTAATGACAATTTGTAAGTAGAGATAATGGACACATGTAGGTTTGGTCAGAGATTGCTGTGGCTTTTGTTTAATGCTCTGTTTAATATCTGCCAACGTCAAAAATAGGTCAAGGCCTAAAGCATGCTATGATCAAAAAATGATGCAATAACATTATAAACTTGAGCAGGCCTGTTGGATTAAGTTGAGTAATCTAACACTTGATTTTTTGATTACCTGCTTGAGATGCTTGGAATTTGCTATTTTGTCTTTCTTTCTTGCAACAAAATTTGTCAAATGTGGATGGATTTCATTGACATTGCTGACTAGAAGAAGCCAGCACTCACAAGAGTGCAAAGACCCTCGCTGGCACTGTTTTTGTGACTCATGACCTTGACCTTTGACCGTTAGACCCAGTAATAAATGGGTTTCCAGGATTCTTTGTGGAACATTTGTATGTCAAGTTTTGTGATCCTAGCTGCATTTGCATTAGTTTTTGAGATACCATATGGAAAGACAGACAAATGGCAGTGAAAGCCCTACCGGCCACCCCCATGTGACATGACTGCCATTGTCATGGTTAATGACGTTGAGTGACTCTCAGCATCCAAAACAAGCTCTGTTTGTAAATTTTAGGTCATCCTTCCTGTCTTTGAAAGGATTAATGCTATGCAGGTGTTCAAAAAGTTTTGAACTTGTTACACTTGCTGGTGCAGTAGCTGGAAAACTGCTTTCATTTTTAATAGTCACCATAAGCAGCAATACACTTTTTACATTGAGCATACTAAGTGGCTTTCAGATAGAAGTTTCTCTTCTGCTCCTTTAACCAGTCTTCTGTAGCTGACTTCAGTTCTTTGTCACAAAACTGACAAGACAGTTGCTTGCCCTTCAGGTAGTTTTCCAAATAAGAAAAACGATATAAGTCACGTGGGGCTAGGTCTATAGAATACGCCTTGTGAATAAGCTCCTGGAATCCACAGCAATGAATGGCAACCTTTGACAGCCAAGACATGTGCTGGAGCACTCTCTTGGAGAAATAGAACACTAGCACTTGATATTCCTTGAAGCTTTTCCTAGGTCAAAGCATGCTGTTGTTGGAGTAAGTCAGCGTAATAGGCATCTGTGACTGTGACCTTGTGTGCTATTATCAGTTAAAGCCACCGTAGAAAACTGCACATGATCTTGCTGGCACTGGGCCGAACTTTAAACTTCTTGGGCTGTGGGGATTCATTGTGTCTCGATTGATTTGATTGTTTTTCAAGGTCAAAATGATGGATCTAAGTGTCATCCCTATTACTATTTGCAGCCAAAATTGATCTCAATCCACATGCATCAACTTGAGATTTCCCTTTAAACATCAGACCAAGTTTTATTCGCATAAATAAGTGATGATATCTCGGAAACATTACAAGATACAGACATGGTTACAGTGAAGGACTAATAGGAAATCATATAGCCTGTCGAAAGGTGCCAGTATCAGTGACCTTGAAAGTCACTCCATTTGCTAACAACTTTTGCGAATCTTATACCTCGGAAAACAGCATCCAGTGGCGCAGCGCATTATGTGTTCGCTAGCAACGCAGCGATGATGTTAGCAGCACTGTTAGTAGTATGCAAATTCGCAAGTAGACTGAACTGTGCAATTTTGTCTATAATTTTTAGATGTCGACATTCCCACTAGGCCTAATATCTAATGCATGTCATCACTTTATGAGGTGGATTTGTGTGTGGTGCGATGCGGCTGAGATGCTGCCTTTCATCAAGTTACTTTGACCACTTGTTATTATTATCATTGTTATTATTATTAAAATTTTACTAATTAGATTGACACTGTCATGAATACACTGTGGGGCAATTTATGTAGTCTAAGCTTAATGTATTAGAGGAGATGGTACAGTGAGCTGTGTCAACTCAGTGGTCAACAGAACTCGAATGCCATGGGAATGTCTTCAGTGCAACTCTTCATTTGTGACAGATTAATAATTTGTTCCGAATGCAGTAATGTCTTTCTGGCTTTGTGTAGGAATGAGCACTCTGAGTGCCTTCTGGTTTATCTAACACATGCATCTTGAAAGACACCTTTAAGTTCAGTGTGAATAATTGCCCTACACATAGTAAAGTTACTTGAAGTATTTCATTCACTATGTAAGTTGATGATAGTCTGGTGTCACTGTGTTACAGGGTGTGCATTTGTAACACTTTCAAGCCGGCAGTGTGCACAGAATGCGATACGCAGCCTACATCACTCGAGAACACTTGAAGTGAGCTGTGCCACTTGTGTGGTCTGATTATTGTTGTGTTGCTGACAGTATGACATTGCCTGCTATAACTGACAGTGGTCATTGTTCTCAGTACCATTGTGCACAGTATTATGCAGTGTATTTCAAAGAAACAGGACTACTTCTATTTTGTGCTGGTTGGCATATGTCAACAAATTTGAATAATTATTATCTGTCCCATAGCTATAGAATATAGCATGGAACAGATTATAAAACCAGCTTACCTCTGTCCAAGTGTCTGCCTGCATGCGTGCACTCTCATGCTCGCATTACTTGATGGATTTTCACCAAAATGGACACAGACGCAAAAAACCCAAAAGTAAAAACGAGTTCATTGTGGGTAAACATCGCACTACCCTTATTCCATTTTGTCCCCAAAGTCCCCATTTTAGGCGAAGAGGTCCTTATAATACATGCAAATATTAATGACAACCCTATAACTGCGTTAAATGTACGCAAATCCCTGAAATTCTTGCATGCTACAGGAAATCTGGGTCAAGGAACATGATGGTGACATCAGATTTTAGACCGGAAGTGGAAATATAGCTATTTCATGCATGCGCAGTGAAAAATATGCATTATACTTTATTATATATTATAGGAATAGTTTGGTCGTTGTGGACTTGCTATGGGGCAGATACCACATTCCACAGAACGTATGTTTTAGTTTTTTCTATTACGGCCCACACAGACATCAGAAATGTATGTATATTTTGTTGGTATGTATGCAGAGTGCAGGGCCCTTACGACCAAGCGCTCGGATAAGATAAACAGTGTAACAAGTAACTTAGCTATCGCTAAGAGTTGTGCATCAGCAGCAGTGGAAAGATGGAGATTCCACTACAATAAATGTAAATGTGCATATCATGTACGACTTACTAGCATTTTCGACATAATTATTAACCTTACAGTAATGTTGATGAACTCTTTAAATACTCAACTTGCAAAATTATTATTTCGTCAAAACTTATAACTTTTTATTGTAATTGGTTCTGATGTTGGAGAGCCAGTATAAAGGGAGCACCCGGAGCACAGATTAGGGTTAGCACTTTGTGTTCCCTTTAGTGCATTCATACAGATGATTGGATTGCAGAAAGGACACATGACTCGTAAAAACCCTGCTGCACCAATCCCCAGAGGTTCTTTTCTGAAACAGGAAACGGGCATAGTACATAGTAGACTAGTAGTGGTGATGGTCGTAGTGGTAGTGGTAGTACATTTGCTGTCATCACGTGTCTGTTTATCTGTCACATGTCGGAGTTCTACCTAAACAGCTAAACATAGGATCGTGCAGACAATGCCGCACACTAGAGTCTTATGATGCAAAAGTTCTCTATGAAATTCCAGTGGATCACCTTCACTGGAGGTGCCATATGCAGGTGGCTGGCATAGGTAAAAGCTGCGTTTTTCAACCAAAGTCTCCAGGTCAGGCGCTTTCCTGACAAAAATTTGTGACCATCCACAATGGTGGTCTGTGTCCATGACAGTGCGCTGCCAGAGTAGTATGGAGTGATTTTCAAGGTCAATGCTTTTTCAGTCTAATTTAGAAGTAATGAGGATAATGATTACTACCACTACCGTGGATATTTTCAATATGGTGGTGCATTTTTAGCAAACATGAACTCACGTTCACGATCACTATATGCTGTCGCCCATACGTCTTTCGTCTGTCTGTAACATTCGTGTGCCCTACTTAGCCGGTTGAAATTTTCGGAAATGTTTCTACGCCATTTGGTACCTTGGCCATCTGTTGACATCTACGGAAAATTTTAAGGAGATTGTCCCAGGGAAACCCCTCTGTCTGGGAGTTAAGAGGGGTAGCCAAATATAGCGATTTTAGACCTATCGAAGGCTATATCTCGCCGAGGAGAGGGTGCAAGATAGGAGGTAAGTTATTATTAATCACTAATAGGAAGTAGTATATGAGCTTTCGATTGGTACCAAAATCGGTGACCTTGAATGACATAATGGCTTCTATGTTTTGTTATTTTACCGAATTCGGTAGCTTCCGAGGTGCATTGCATATAAGTGGTTGAAGATATACCCAAACTTTCTGCGATAGAAATGTAGCCCAAACTCCAAAGCATCTAGGTTTTGGCGATATATTACTTACAATGATATGATATACTGAAGGTCCGTGTAGAAGTATCCACCATACGCATTCTTATTTGAGTCCCGACTGTCACTAGCACCATTTGGGGAATATGGGCGTTATAGTTGGTGTTTGTTTGCAGTAACATTAATATCAGTGAAGTGTAAATAAGTAACTAATTTAAGAATGAAAAAAAAAACATTATAAAAACTATGTGAAACATAAAATGACTGAAAGACATACAATGTACAGTATAAACATAATTTGTTCAGATGATAATTAAGAGTTGAAACGTTTTAGAAAGGTGAAGTCAGTTACCGGTATACTGTGCGTAAATGTAGCAAGAGAACTAAAATCTGGATGTGCGTTCTTGTATTGTGAAGTACGTGTACTATGTCGTCGTAAAATAGTTCACATTCACTATTTAATCTCCTGATGAGTTTCTTGTTGTATCACATATTCATGCATTTGATGTTAGCAAATGTAATGTAGTAATTTGTTAATTTGCAATGTGGTAATTTGTTAACAAATAGTTAACATTTACTAGCATGATATGGTAATGCTGTTGATACTTTACTGCAGGGTTGTCGGTCTCCACTCGTAGTGAAGCTCGCCGATTCACAGAAAGAGAAGGAGATGAAACGACTGCAGCAGATGCAGGCACAGCTGTTGAATGGTGCTGGTGCAGTTGGGCTTGGTGCACTCAGCCAACAGTATCTTGCCGTTAGTAACACTTGTGTCATCTGTCATGTTGTGCTTATACATTTGGCCATCCAGATTTTACCCCTGTTTAACCCCAAAACCTCATTATTTGCCCTATACGGGACTTCATTTTTGGTATATCTTCCTTATCTTTGGAATGGATGACTATATGCATTCCAAAGTTGACCGTGGGAAGTATTGGCTAAAGGATGATACATTATCAAGAGGGGACATGGTCAGAGTCTTGTGATGTTAGACAGGCTTAGCAGCTCAGTTTTATGGTGGCCTTGTTTATATCACGTATTATATGCTGCAATGATATTAAGACGGGGTTACTAAAATCTATAAGAATCTGAGTGCTGCTGCATAGATTTGTATTATGTGGATTATTTAAGGTGAATTAAATGTCGTAGTTAACCTTTCAGCAAATACCAAGACGTTAACCAAAAGTGACTTTATAGCCCCATCTAACCTAAAAGGACGTCTGTTTTTAAAAGAGGACATCCTGGCAAGTAAAGCTAGTCAATGGAGGTAGCTGGCTTAGTGACATCATTATCAGGCCTGACAACAAGAATAATCCATATAACAGTCCTTTATCCAGGATGACCCAGGTGAGCCGGTACCACATAAAACAGTCACTCACTCACCCTACCTTTGTGGGTATTATTGTGGTGAATAGAGTTCGATGTCAGCCATTCTGACTAGGGCTGTTGAATTAATGTGTTGATTAACGCCATTAAGGAATTAATCGTGATTAAAAGAATTAACGCATTGCAAGCACTAAAATTGTTAGCGCAAACTCGTCACACCAGTAGTGAGATTCAGTACACACCTCAAGATAATCGAACTTTACTTCTCTAATGAACAAATATTCACTTTTTGGTTGAATCACTACTCTAAATTTTGTTTGATTTTACTATTTTATGATGATACTTTCTGCTAATGCCATTTAACTGCTATGCTGAGACGCCATTTACACAGATGTGCGGACGCGGATATTTTGGCCTCCATGTCCGTCCGCCTCCCTCCGCAGAAATGCTGTCCACAGCTGTCCAACGACAGGCGTCCACGGACGTTCAGTATCCAGTCTTACCAGCAGCAGTGTCAGTAACATACTATTCTGTTTTGTGATGGACTAATAAACCAGTGCGAAAGGAATGAGTGATGTTACGAGTTATGCAAATTAAGCCTGTAGAACGGTTAGTTGATTCCAAATTCGAAACTGAAAATCAACCTTCGTTAAGCACACACACTACGCGCAGTTTACGATCTCAGAAGGACTCGTCGGTGTCTGACCGTTTACATACGTAGCTACATGTAACGTTGCGTCCGCATCTGTCCGCGGATGTGCGAAAAGCTCGTGGATGCATCCACACATCTCTGGTCATTCATTACCCCCTACACCTGTATCGCAACACAAAAATGTGCGTTATAATGGCGATTAATGCGCGATTAAAATCATAGATCACGCGATTAACGCGATTAAAACATTAATTGCTCAACAGCCCTAATTCTGACTCATTCCATTGAGTATGTTGGACAATCAGGCAGACAGTATTATGATAGCATATTCTGCACTTTGAAGTAGTGTCATCTTGAAGATACTAAGCCATTTTGGATTTGAATCCTGGACTGTGTGAGCAGTGTTATATATTAGGTGTAGAATAATATGTGTAGATTTGTCTTGTTACAGAGTAATTTAATGGTGAGCTGGTTTGTTAAAAATGACTGGACATGAATTGGTCAGGTGTGCAGTGTTGTTTGATGTTCAGTTGTTACAACAGAGTGGCTCTGGTCCAAACACTGGTGCACTTAGTAATCTTGGCAATCTCGGGCTGGGTGAGTCTGTGTTCACCTTGTTAGTTATGAGACTAGATAAATCACATAGACCTCGTCATCCACTCCACACCTGTTTCAAACATGTCTTTGATATGTAATTTCTTCAGACTTGAAACTTACGTGGTGTGAGATGTATTCAGTTGTTAGTGTAATGATGTTGGAGAGCTGGCATAAAAGAACCAGTGCCCATTTCCTTAGTATGAGGCTATAGCTTCGAGATTACTTCAGTTCTTTGACACTGTTGGTTGGGTTACAGGAAGGGAATTAACTAATCCCATGAGATTTCTTCTGCCATAAGCCAGTGCCAAAAAGCCTGTGCCGGTTATTGCCAAAGGTTGTCTTCTGGAGCAGATGGAGGAGGAGAACTGAGGGAAGACTGTCTAACCCAGGCTTACCTGGCAAATGTCCATTAAACACAGGTGATGCTAGCAGTAGATGTACATTTTAATTTTCCTCCACAAAAATATACGTGATCGTTGCAATACCCCACCGTCCTGCTCACGCAGACGACGTTCTGCGCTGAACAGCATCGCTCAGCCACTGACATTGTTTGGCGTCTGATGATTGAAAACTCATGCAGCAGACAAAACATCGAGAATATTTGGCACGGCATGCTGCAGACAACATCCCTTCCACAGCACA
>Ga0209780_1005152_pt1 | contig 10257 bp, 4 predicted proteins | sample WorMetexBAHAMAS2_FD_187384 | JGI IMG/M metagenome (GOLD analysis project Ga0209780, IMG submission 187384) | Marine gutless worms symbiont microbial communities from Max Planck institute for Marine Microbiology, Germany - Inanidrilus exumae... | ecosystem: Host-associated > Annelida > Digestive... | reverse complement strand
ACTTCGTGCAGCGGTGTCTTGTCTGGGAGCCGACCGAGCGCATGACGCCCACGCAGGCACTGCGCCACGTCTGGCTTCGACGGAAAGCGAACCCGGCGGCGAAACCGGCCGACGAAAACGCGGCGTCGCGGCCGTATCGGCGTCTATCAATGCACGGACTTAGGTCGTCGTCGGCAACCAAGATGAACAATGACGGATCGCGACCACAGCAGCAGCAGCAGCAGCATGTTCAACCGCCTCTGATGAAACCGGTGGAAATCGCCAGCTCTGGACACTAGACTTGACGCACGATTATTTGCCAAGTATGCGTTATTCTTTTGTTTGCTGTGTACTGTATAATTTGCCAAACTTTATTAATCAAACTTGTAAGTCAGTACAGCAGTATTTGCCTAATACTAGTCACTGGCTACTCTCATGTTGCCTGTTATTGTCGATCTCTGGTTACACACCCACTACTCCCCAGGAAATACTCTGAAAAAATGTCTTTAGTTTCTTCCAAAATCATCTCTGGCAGTCTGGTACTATATATTTGCATTTTAATCATTACACAGAATAAAGAAACCTGTTTTGCCAACGGTGAGTCTGCTAATTTAGTTTTCATTTGACCCATCTGTTTATTTTTACTCTGACCAAAATTGTCATATACAGGTTGGTGACAGTATACTAATAGTTGCCAAAGGTGCCTATTAGTATCACGCCTTTATAGACTTTGGTATGGTACTCATTTCGTTCCAAAAATATTGCAGCTTTTCCCATACTTTTGAATCCCTCTCTAGACAGTGTGTAACAAATTTTTGGCCAAACTTTTTTTTGTAGGATATTTTGTTATAGTCATTGTGGTGATATTTTATCTGTCTTTTATTTAACTGTAACCTCATGATAATTTTTATTTGATTTAGCCTGCATGGCTGGAATGTTACGTTTTATGGCTTTGTTTTGACTGTATGATAGGTAATAATTTTTATTGCGTAATATTGCATTCCCTCCTGGATACATCTTTGCATAATTTGTATATAATATTTTAGGCAGTATTATTGCCACCTTTAGCATAAATGTTTATATTAATGTTGAACGTGTTGTTGATAATATAATTATTGGTTAAAAAGTTTGAGAAAAAAAGGCGAATCTGGCCCAGTTTTTGATCATGTGTACTATTTATACAACCATGCTGTGTGATTAAATTTGGTCAATACTTAATGGATTTCGTCTTGAAAAGCGGACAGTGTGGTTTCGAATAAAGTGCAGCAACATTATAACAATACTTAGTGATATGTCACAGTGGAAGGGAATTGCAACAAAGCTGATGTTAAACAATATCAGCTTTTGTTTGCATACTTTTGAACATGACAGCAGCGCTTTGAAACTCAAATGTGGTAACAAAGGAGCATTTGGCTATAAAAAAATGGTTTGACTGAATCAGTGCCTGCAGTTGGTGCTTTTGATGACCCTGTTCGACGTACTGCAACAGCTGAAAAATTGTCAGTTAAATAAATGCTCAATGTCTCACACGTTGCGGTAGAATGACAAATTCTAATATTTGTATTTCGATCAAGTACCAAAAGCTGTACTCGTTACAGGTATAACTATTCTATACAGTTTACATGCAATTGCCTTGTATTTTTATGCCTTCGACAGTTTCGGCAGAGGCATTATGTTTTTAGGCTGTCCCATTCGTCGTTCATTCGTCCAGTCAGATATTGTTACCACAATATGTCATTAACACTTTTTATAAAGCTGACAGCTGACACAGAAGATTTACTAGCTCTACTGATGACCTGAATAGATTCTGGAGATCAGAGGTCAAGATCACACCTTGGTTCAAGTATATCGTGGCAAAGGCATCCATGCAACGCTGAGGCATCAATATCCAGCTTCTAGTTGAGTTAAGACTTTAGGAATTGATGCTAGATGCTCTTGCTGTTGCCATACAAATTGCATTAAAGCTGCATTAAAGGGCATTACACAAATAACAACATAATGTGGCATATCACGCTACCTGAATGTTTCTGATCGCTGCATTTAGTCCAGTGCATTTACAACCAAACTATTCATTTTTAAGAATCATGCTGTGTTGTGTTGGTATGTTTTGAATGGATAAACATTCCATTTTGTATTCATGATGACAATTGTATATGTGAAAATGTGATTAAAATATTACGCTTAATAATGTGATGTATACAATGAAATTGTATTTGTAGAATTATTGTTGAATGCGAATTTGTATTTGTACATGTGTATTCAATTGCGATTATTATATGTATTTAATATTAGATGTTAATAATGCTTCCAAAAATGTAGACATCATTTCCATATGCCAATTCTATAGGCATTTTTTTCAGTTTGCTTTCCTTTTTATGTATCATCACATGTTATCTACTTGTGATATTGTTGGCTTCTGCAAATATGTGGAATCAAACAGGATGACCACTTTTCTGGAAATCCCAGAAAACTAGGAAAAGGCCGATAGCAAGAAAGAGGTCAGAGGAATATCTTGCAATTACAACAAGGTCTTGAAATGCTGTGGTCCAAAAATTAGATAGTACTATTTCTGCAGTTGTTGTGAGTATCTTCTCAGAATGTCATTGACGGTAAGGCAGGTAAAACGGCATATTTTACACGTTGGTTGTATAGATAGATTGGTGATGTTCAGATATGAACAGTCTTTGCACATGCATAGCAGAAATTTGCAAAGAGCACCTGCACAAATGCAGAAGTTTGCTGCACGTATCTGTTGATGCCAGTGGAAGGGGTCAGTGAATGACAGGGTGATACGTAATAGGACATTGTGACGATGAGTCTTTTATAGCAGTCGTTTGCACATAACTGCAATCCTAGCTTACAACAACCAAGAAAAAATATGCCAAATAACTTACCCAAACACAAGCAAGTTGACTGCAGTTAAAACAGCAGAAAACCTCTGTGGTCACCCTGGACATCGAACGTGAACTGTGGCTTTAATTATTACAAGAAGCAGTTTTCAATGTAAATTATTGTAACATATCCGTCGGTGAATTAATGGTGTAATTTTTTTCACTGGATTGCCCAATGACATGACGTTGTCTGGGATTGCGTCCATTTTTCAGCGTTTTTCACCGTTTTCCCTCAGATAACTCTGGGAAATTTTATACTGTGATTGTCAGTTTTTTTACTATTTGCTACGCTAAGAGAGCTTCATTTGTTGGTTACGAATCTGCCAGTAGTTGTTTCCCTCTGTTCCAATTACTCAGTCCCTGGGAATATTTCTTCCAGCTGCTTTCCAAATGTTGTTTTCAGTTTGTTGTCTTCAGTTGGTACAGCTGTATTGGGCATTGGGTAGTGCGGACACTAAAACTAGTGTGAAATTGTCAAAAAAATGTAAAATTTAGCCAAAATTGTTGAGGCTGAAGTGGCCTTCATTTGCACCATTTTGCTCCTCTAAATGTAAAAACCGGGAGTCATCTCAAAAAAACCCTTAAGAAATGGCCTCTCAGTTTCTTGGCTTCCTTGCGTCTGTACACTTTTTTAAATATTTGTTATTTCTGTAAGGGCTGTGTACTACCATAATACCGATGAACATTACTTGAAGACATTTGCTGGAATGCGAAAACGTGGTGCAAAATGAGGTGCTACAGAGGTTGATGTATCTTGCATTTTGTGGTGCATTGAGCCGTACAAATTCAAGGAACTTATTTAATCTTTGAAGGCTGCATGAGATGAAGGGGACGGGTATTGTGCCCCCTTGACTCCTTGATCCAATATTACTGAAAGTGGGAGGCTATGCAAGCAGTAAGAGCAAACGACGGATAAATGGTTACTTTAAAAGAATGGCTTCTGCATTATAGCATTATAAATTCTCGAGTACGGTATTGAGCTCATAATACACTAACTGCAGCTCGTTTGTTTGGCCGTTTCCGCGCTGCAGACTGATCAATATCTGGGCATCATATGAGTCGTGTCCTCCCATTCCTCGGCCTCGTCACTTCGCTTTAATCCTGTTCTTGACGTGTATTTAGTCTTGGCAGCTATATAAGCCTACACGACGCGTGATATTCAAGCCGTCTTATTTCATCTGGCGCATGCGCAGTCGCCGCAGGCAGGTGCGCTCGGCAGTAACTCGATTAATTAGCCACGAGAGGTGGGGGAGTTAGACAGGGGAATGGCACTAAATTGAGGGGAGAAGACCTGGCTGATGCGCTGTTCGTGTTTTGTGCGTGTGTGCTTGTACCCTGATAGAGCCATTGCGTGTATACGTCGCCGTCTGTGTCGACTTGTGTGCCCCTGGGCTGTTTATTCCTCCTCTCCTAGCACCTTTATTAAGCGTTCTCTTTTCTCATTTTTGTCCCATTTTGTCGATCGTAGTCGCGGTTAAGAAGAGCACAGGACAAGGAAAAACTACACAGTTTATAGAAATTCGAAATAGAGTTTGCACGAACTGGGGGAGAGAAAATGAATGAACTGTATTTTCCACCGCTCTGTCACAGTTTATCTTGCCCTTCGTTACTAATTTCGTGATTTGATTCTTCGATATTTTGCATCCTCATTTACTGCTGTCGATAGATTCCGCTTTTTCTGACACTACAGCTAATTATTTACCTACGTTTAACAACCATGGTGTTATAGGCCTTATTTTCCATTTCCGCATTTACTCTACATGACATATTGAAGTCGCCACCCGAAAATGGTTTATTAGTAATTTTTTCTTCTTCACATTTTTTCTCCAAAGTTCCCGGTTGTGATGTGCTTATTTGCTGCATGTTGCAACGTACTGCTATGTCTGATATAGTCACTGTTGGTGTTGCCTAAGCTTATATTCGGTCTTAGTAGCCTACTTTGATTTTTCTGTAATTCTGTCCTCATTACCCATGCTGACGGTAGTCGCAGGGTAGGTTTTTCGTGGCGTTTGTCTGTTTGTCTGTCTGTCTGTTTTTCCGCATGATCTCAAAAACCGCTGCAGCTAGGATCACCAAACTTGACATGGAAATGTTCCACCATGAGTCTTGGAAACCTGTTCATCTTGAGATCAAAGGTCAAAGTCACCCGAGACAAAACAACAGTGCTCGCGTGGGTTTTTACACTCTTATGAGTGCCGGCTTCTTCCAACTTACTTACTGTGCGCACGGGTAGTGGGTACTCCAATATTTTCCATTTCCTGTCGCTTTGTTGCCAGTTCTATCCATGTCCTGTAGTTTGAACGCTCTGGTGTCAGTATACTGTGCTGCTTGCGTTACCGTATGTTGCATGCTTTCTCGGTGTAAACACACCTAATGAGCGGCATGCGTCGCTTCGTTGATCCATACCTCCACCGACACTTAACCTTTACAGCGTTCGCTCTGTCAACTACAGTGTCATATTATTGAATAATGTGACGCTGGTGCAGTGGTCGCTGATGGAGGTCAGTGACATTTAGTTTGGCGAGGAGGGCCATGATCGGGGTGTCCATCTGCCTTGGCTTCTCCCAGTCGATGTATGAAATGCGATTGCCCTTCCGTCGACGTACAGTGTGCCAATCATTATATGGTTCCTTAACGTCCCTGCTGCATGAGTTTATGTCCACCACATGGTCATAAAACTTACGTAGGACATACCGTCCCATGCCCCGTCCGCTGCTATTCACTAACTCGGACGGCAGCGTTTTGACTGAAATAAATACTTCCAACAGAATCTGTCCTGTTACGTTGAGATGTATCGCGCTACGTTTGTACAACGACGAAAGGGACAGGACTGAGCGAGTCGGGTCACCTCGGACGCCGGACCTTTCTGCACTGTCAGTCTCACAGCATTTCATTTGAAAATAGTGAAGCGACTTAAATGTGTCTGCCGCCGAGCGTTATTGACAGTCAGTTCAAGCAATGTATGTATATACACCACAACCACGTAGTACATTACTTAGGCCTATACGTCCCTCGCAAACAAAACTTTGTCTTCAAATTCAAAATCTGAGTTAAGTCTATAATAGATTTTCGCCTGACGAAATGTTCCCGTTAAAGTCACTGAGCTCAAAAAGTTTGTGAAATAGGCCAAAACAGGTATTTCCAGGAAAAATGTTTTTCCCGCTACCCTTGCCTTTACCCAACCATCCCGCTCCCTTTGAGTCTACGCTTCTATGAGCTTCAGCCGACCTAAATCGAAAATTGTAAATACGAAACGCATTGTCTACTGTGTCATGTCGGTGGCTTGTAAATGTGAAGTTTTGTTGGAAACAGTCGTTGGCATTAGAACGCAAATAGTTCGACGAGCACCTGCGTGTCTTTGTCCGCGTCTGTTTTGATGACCGCGTTTTTTCACCCGCCGCCGGTGAGTTTAATATGTATGTTGACGTATGATTGTAATTGTTTATGACTTGAAAAAACGACGTTGTGATATTACGGTTGAATAAAGTATCATGTACATACGTTAATCCGGTGTGCTGATTTGTTTCTTTACAAAAGCTTTATGGTCCTGTCTGTCTTCTGTCTTTGTGACAAGGGTGCCGACCGGCACAAGGGATTTGAAGGGCTCGACGGACCCCCTATAATTTTTACATCAGATTCTTGACTCCCTGAAATTTTAGGCACACAAAAGTAATCGACAATTCGTGTTTAAAAATTTGTTGTTGTGAGGTTGATTTATGCTAATGCTGTGTTCTGTGGTAGGAGAACGCAGTCCAATAGGCTTAAATGTTGTGAGACTGAAATAATTATGTTAATAGGTTTTTTTCACCTAAATCATCAAGAATGGACGATTTTTGTGCATCGTGCGAGTAGATGACGCAGTGCACTTTTTAAAATGCCAACTTATTACTGGGCCACCTACACAAAGTGTGGGGGCAGACTACAGTGATGCTCTCTGACCATGGGCGGCTCTAGCGGGGGGCAGGGCAGCTGCCCCCAGTCTGTACCTGAATGACATTGATGTGCCCTACAGGGCCTATACCTTGCTTCCTTGCCCTCGTCCCTGCCTTGCTCTGCCCCCTCTAAAAGAAATTTCTAGAGCCGCCCATGTCTCTGACGTCTGTCGTCGTCGTCTTTCGTCTGTAACACTGGCGCATATGCAACGCAACTCACCAAGGGGCAGCATGCTACAGCGGGCCAGTAGTCTTACGTCCTGTTTAATCGTTGCTTCGTGCCTGGCAGAAACAGATTTAAGAGTCTAGTGAGTCGAGAAGGGAAGCTGAAAAGGCTGTATTTTGAACAACTGTTAAGAGAATATACCTAAGGCAGCGATAAAAGTGGACTGAAAGACCAGACTTTCTTACTCTGCTGGCAGTTATCGCTCCTCTATCCCTGGGGCACTTGATACTCGGGCGGGTTTGACACTCGATCTCACAATGTATAAACTTTATTTAGAGCAGTTTTAGCACACATTCGCCCAGCCGGTACGTCTGCTACGGGACACTGGTTCGAAATTGGCACGGCTTAAATTCAGTGTGAGTCTGGCTGCTGCGGCTGCTGGACCACGTGTGTGGAACATGCTGCCAATCCATCTACGGCTGTGTGACAGTCTTGAACAGTTTAAACGGTTGCTGAAGACCCATCTGTTTGGTGTTTGAGACGGCGGCGCTTTGTGACGCTCTAGTTAGGAGCGCCGTGTATAAATAATCTTACTTACTTACATCATGAACGCAATATTTTGAAATACGTCTCACCAGATCTATTTTCCGGTCATCAGTTTCCGCGAAATTCATTTATGGCCGGGGCTCCGCCCCGGACCCCACTACAGGAGCTTACGACACTCCCGCAGGCAGGCATGATGTATTTGCAGACAAAACTGTGTGATCCATGCCTGAGCGCTTTGGGATATACATAGTATGCAAAAGGCGCTATATAAATACTCTGCTTTCCTTTTGTCCCCGAAACGGCCGAAGACCTGTAGCGCCCAATAATTGGATGGAAATACATATGTAACGGCCCTGCACACGTGCTGTTATACACCGTGCAATTAAGGCTCATAGGTCTGCATGTACGAACAGTTCCATTCACTCTCTGACGCCATGAAATTTTATAGGTCACGCTTTCCATATAACGCCCGTTTACGCTCGCCGTGTGTCGTCTATTCCATATAACCTGTATTCAAGCTACATGTATATGCAGTTGTGTTCGATGTTACCAACAGACAGAGCCGTGTGAAGATGTTCATTACTTCGCCCCCGTAGGGTGGTAGGTATGGCGATTAGCATGTTTGTCTGTTTGTCTGTCTGTCTGTCTCTCTGTCTGTCTACTCGCGTGTCTTAAAACCATACCTACAAGTTTCACCAAATTTTCTCTGTAGATACAATAGGGGCCTACAATGCAATACAATAAAAACATTTGTAACGCGTGTATGGTCAACCGAAGTCGAATCTAAGGCGCCGGCAGTCGCAGGTGAAAAGATGGCGAAGTGAGTTTAACAGGTCTAAAAATGGACGGGGAAAGTAATAGGTTTGATATTCCTGTTGAAAGAGGCAAACAAAGAGCTGTTGCCATTTTCAAGAGGAAGCCCATTCCATATTGAAAGTGCTGCATAACTGAAGCGCAGACTGCCTATGATGGGGAAACTGCAAAGTGTGAAAGGAAGTGTTTCTCTTGCGAACGAAGAGTACGTGTTACCTACGGCCGTGGCTTGATCCTCCTCTGATGGCTACGCGTTATGACTGCCGGACTGCCGGTTTTATGGATGACGTCATGTTTTCACATAATGGAGCGAATAGGCCAGAATCAAAGATGGCGCGTATGTTTTGTCCAGTTCGCTTGGTGGCGGCACCAGTCGGACGTCAGATAACGTTCGCCAGATTGGCGGCACTGGGAGCGAAGTCTGCCGTTTCCGAATGTATTTTGTTGCAGGTGTTTTTTTTTGCTTTCCATCTGTACGTAAAAGTAAATGCAATGCTTACATTACTGAAATCTCAATATCAGGAGAAGAAACTCATCCTCAAAGCCCTCCATTGCAGCTATCAGCTATTCAACCACTCATTAGCTATCTGCCATATGCGCTTCTGTAGGACTCGCACGTCTTTCTCGAACTAATCTAACCACCCACTGGATATGGAACCGAATTATACTTTGTGACTTGCACGCCAACAAATCCGTCCAAACAGAATTCAGTTTCAGGCAAACTAATCGATATTAAGCGAGAGATAAGCCTTAACTGCAGGAATGCAGAAGGCAGCAGAAAAATCTATTCTATGGAAAAATTCTAACAATCGAGAAAGCCAAGTGTAGATCACCATTCACTGTATAACACTTGAGCAAATCAGCAACGGAAGCTATAACCCCAGCAATTAAAAACATTTACGGCGCGACGATATATGGTAGAGCAAACCCTATATACGCTTCTGTTAGGGTTCCCACACTCTTCTCCAAAAATGATATCTGGGTATGAAACGGAATAGATCCGTCGAAACAATTCAGATGATATAAGACTACGAGTATTATTTGTTAGTGTCGGACGGAGTTGTCGTCCGTGGTGCCGGGTCGGTCTGGTTTGGAAGCGTGACCCTGCACTCACATAGGGCCTAATTGTGACGTAACGTGCGTGCATGACTGTTGTTCTCACGACGAACGAGTCAGTGCGCTAGCTCAACATGTGTCTTCGTCGTCGCCGTCGCCTACTGCCGGCATGCGACGAAAGACGCATCACTACTTCTCACGATATTTTCTCGGCGTTCCTTCGCGCCGAACTGTCGCCTACTCGACCAGACGACACGCATGTACACTCAACTGCAGGCGACACGGATGTCACACACAGACGGACAGACAACTGACGCGGTGGCCGACGAGCGAGCTGGGGGCGTGAACATTCCGGACGAACGAATGCCGAGAGCGGCCAGCGCGCCAGCGCGCCATGGTGACCGATGAAAACATTGCGAGCGTAACGTGTAACGTAGAAACTTCTTTCTGCGTGGACATTTCTAACCTACTTCTTGCTTGCATCACCTCCTCCCTAAACCAAAAGAACACTCGATTACTTCGACGCTCGGAAACTACGAGAAAATAATATCCTCGAGTGTTCACTCGTAGTCTCGATCGTGGTCCCGTGCCAAACGTTAAATCTTTCATACAGTACGCGCAGAACCACTATCAAAACAGTAGGCCTATAACAAATTGTTACAAGAACTCATCAAAAGATGAGATAGCAAACGTCAACTTTTTACGACGATATGGCACGTACGTACTTCAAAATACTAAAAAAAAGAACCTACTTCGTTTAACCAATTAGACGATAGCTAGCCAAGTACTGCGCATTAAGTCTTGAATTTATCAATCTGCTAAGAACTTATACCGTGGGCGTCGCTCGGTCTCTCTGCAGACGTTTACTACTAGA
>Ga0209780_1005151_pt1 | contig 10261 bp, 13 predicted proteins | sample WorMetexBAHAMAS2_FD_187384 | JGI IMG/M metagenome (GOLD analysis project Ga0209780, IMG submission 187384) | Marine gutless worms symbiont microbial communities from Max Planck institute for Marine Microbiology, Germany - Inanidrilus exumae... | ecosystem: Host-associated > Annelida > Digestive... | reverse complement strand
TATGTTAATCCAGTGAACGGTTGTCAGGCCAATAACACTGAGGTGCGCTCGAATGCCAGTAGAAGGTGAATTGAGTTTTCCCTCATCTGCAGTTTTGACCCATATATTGGCTACTTACACGGCTAAATCATCGTCATCACCAGCGCCAAACGGCCTCCCAACAATACAACCGCGAATGTTCACAGGTGTTGAGCCATGCTCAATACAGTGCACATGGTGCTCGCTAACAAGGGTCCATCGTATTATAAGCCCGCTCAGTCATCCATTTCTCGTCAGGCCGTCAACGCATCGAAACGTGTTCCGTTCGCAAGTTACAACATGAGTCTCCCATCTTCGCAAGACGTCAGCGATATGTTTCATGAAGTCGACCTTTTTATCCAAGCCGGCTACGACAACACTGCTGGTAAGTCACACTTATTTTAAACTCGTTGTGTGGCCGATCTTGTTAATGTAAAGTTAAACCGTTCCTGTGTTTTTTTTCTACAGACCGTCTCAGGGTCTCCGCACCTCGCGCGGTCTCTCCGCAATACTTGTTGGTTTGTTGGTCTAACCTTAGTTTATAAAGCGACGTATAAAGTTTATAAGGCTCCATATTAATTTTATTTTTGCCGTTCGCCATACAAAACTCGTGAATATCAGTGGTTTATACCAACGTCGGCTTGTGGTTGGAGTCGCCATACTGTATTACATTCACCGCTTCAATATTGGGACGTGTGTCGCGCGCAGCGTGGTCTGTCAGTCTGTTTGTCTGTCTGTCCAACAAACTCGAAAACGTGCACTTTATTATTATTATTATGACCAGTGTGTATAATTATGGTTTATAGGCCACACTCATGACATGCTTGCTGACGACGACGACATGTGGTCACAGTCAGCGTCCTAATGTTATGGACAAATTTTATGATCATATCATGACCGAAAGAAGCCAAATTTGCGACATTTTAAACGACAAGCCAAAAAGCCTATGGATGATTTAGATGATGAGCAACAGGCAGAATTCGATCGGGCCACGGAATGCTACGATTGTAACGAACCATTACAAGGTCAGACATCACGATCACGTTAGCGGGAAATACATCACTCCGGCGTGCCGCGATTGCAACATTGACGTGCTAAAATTTCAACAACGCAAATGCAAAGCCACGCAAGGTCAGGAAAACACTAAAAAGGCCAAATTTGACAATGAAGTCACAGAGGAAAAGTCAAAGAAGGAAGAAAATTATGTGAAAACTTATTTCTGCCTGTTGTCTTCCACAACTTGAAATGTTATGATGCGCATTTCATCATCAAACATTTCAAGAAAAGGTACATTGAAACCGAACTAACACATCAGTATTTTGAGACACTGAAAGACGTAACCCCCTAAAAGACAATAATGGCAAAGAAGTGCGGGTAAAGAAAACAAAGACAAAAACCGTGTACAATGACGTGAAGGTCATGCCACTGAACAGTGAGAAATATCTCTCTTTCAGTGTTGGTTGTCTCCGTTTCCTGGAATCGTTCCAGTTCCTGTCCACTTCTTTGCAAAATCTCGAGGATATGCTAAAAGGCAAGGAAGACGATCCAAGCAAACTCACTCACAAGTTTGTGCACACGTCGAAACATATAAAAACCCAACACCGTCTTACATACGCAAAAGGTGTATATCCTTATTCGTATGTAAGCGGACCGGAGAAATTTGCCGAGATGAGTCTGCCACCTATCGAGTCGTTTTACGACATGCTAAACGACAAGCCGCTGTCCACTGAGGACTATGAGCGTGCCAAACAAATATGGGAGGTGTTCGACATAAAAACATTGCAACAGTACCATGACCATTATCTGAAGACAGACGTTCTGCTGCTAGCAGACGTCTTTGAAAATTTCCGCAATTCTATTTATGGCGAACACCGTCTCAACCCATTACATTTTATTACCTTACCGTCGCTCGCATGGACCACGGCCCTCAAACGCACCGGTGTAAAGCTCGATCTCATTACCGACCCCGACATGTATCTCATGATCTAGAATAACATGCGGGGCGGTATTGCCACGATATCACATCGTCACGCTGTTGCAAACAATCCTTCGATGAATTATGAGTACGACCCGTCGAAGCCACACTCGTTCATCACCTACTTAGGCGCCAAAACCTTTATGGCACGGCGATGAGCGAACCCCCTTCCCACGGGTGGATTCATTTTCTGAACATTCTTAAAACCCAACAATCGACAAGCAGCGAATTTTGCAAATTCCAATCGACCAACCACGTCCTCCAGACAGTCAAAGACAAGAAAAAGTGTTTGGATGCTTTCGACGACAAACGCTACATTCTGGAGGACGGGGTCACGACACTGGCCTACAGCCACAAGGACATTCGTCATCGTCGTGTGAGCAAGTGACAGACTGCAAAGTTTGCCGATTGATTGTTGGTGTTACAGACAGTGAACTGTATCAAATTATACTTCATGTTGTACTATCTGACGGTTTTTTCATGTATTTGGTGTTATCGTAGTTGTAGTAACGGAAACACAAACAAATAAATAGGGCACGCACACAACCCACCCCGTCATTCAGTGTCGAGATGTCGTGCAAACTACAACACCCAATTACTTGATCCATTAATCATTAAAACAAAATTACATTTTTTGTTTATAAGTTTTTAATGGTTTAAAATTTAGTGTATATTTTTCACGTTTTTAAACATCAGTAATCTACGCATTTGCCGGTTAGATTTGTTGAAATTACTGATTTAACCGTATCTCCTGTTACGAACATTTGTTCTTTTGTATTGTGCATTTTGTAGCTTCAGTTGTCATTATAAGTTGAAGTATAGTCTGCAACAGACTTACTTCTGTTATGTTTTGTTTAAGGATGAAACTAAAGTGGTTCAGTTCACAGTCTGTGACAACAAAATTCATCGCAAATAATTCATTAATTAAACCTAAATATTACAGGTTAAACGATTTTAAAAAATACTGTGATCAGTTGTACAATACAGTTATCGTGTACATTTTTCTGCAATTGTTGTGTAAAGCAGGAAGACAACCAAGGCACTGGAGTTGACAGCAAAAGCCAGGGCACCGCAACTGTCAACCAAGTAACTTGATAGGTTTGGTTTTTCATAGATTTTATGATTAGTGTTTGCTGCACATCGGATGTAAGTCATACAGCAAGGTACTATGCATTTTATTCCATGTATATGCCGTGCTATGAATATAACAGTTCTTATAGCAAAATGTGCTGGTTCCAATCTTCCCTTTGGATTGATGAAAAAAGAAGACGGACCATTGTGTTTGTTAGGCAGGTACATTTCGAAGGATTGTCTGGAACGCAGACTTTGAACTTGGAACACAGATTGTCATCTGTGTTTAACGACAGACATTACCACTGCATCGTTTTGGAAATTCGGTCGAATGATTTCTGTGACTTGTCTATAACGGCAGATATTGTGGCAGGCAGCATTTATCAACTGGGAATAACAGTGAAGGAAACCTGTGGCATCAGCCATCTTGTTCTTTATTAAATTTTGTCCATAAGTGTCGACTTCATGGGACTCAAGGGGCTCAAACCCCCCTCAGTAGCTGCAATTGGGGCCATTCTAGATAAAAATTTCATACAGACGTCACTCAGCTATCTATTCTGCTGTACAGGATGCAAGAAGACCTGGAAGGAATTGCCGGCATTCTTGCAATAATCAGTGATGGGCAGTAGTTAACTACTTTTAACTACTTTGTAGTTAACTACGTAGTTTAACTACATTTTGGTAGTTAAAGTAAAAAGTTTAACTACTTTTCAAGTAGTTAGTTGTTAACTACTAGTTTAACTACTGTTTAAAATAGTTAAACTACTAAGTAGTTAAACTACTAAAAAGTAGTTAAACACATTAGTCACATTACCAAAAGTAATATGTCAAAAAATTCACTTTGTTGTCCTGATAGATTAGATTACGGGCTGTAATCTAATCTATCGGAGTGTCATGTTCTTCTGATTGCCACGACCGGGCCATATAGGTCATACAGTTAGTTAGACGGACCATTTTGCAATGGAGTCACGCTAAACAGTCAATTAGATAGTCTTTCCCTTTTGTTATTGTAATAGCGTTTGCGTGATTTGCATTGTTAAAAGATTGTGATTAAAAATGAAAAGCGCAGTTGTACTACAACATTATCATAACGCAACGTTAAAGTCTGACAAAGAAGGCGAGAAAAATTTTCAGGCATCATGCAAATATTGCGCCAACCGAACTATTTGTGGCAATGTGATGTCAAGTACAAATTTCATCAAACACTTGCGGGTGAGTTGAAACCTCAATATATTTAATCTCTGGTATCAGACGCCCGTTAAACTCTACGTACCGATGCAAATGGAGTTTGCCGACATTTGTTGCCAGTTTTGATGCTAATTTTGCCGTGTATATTCTAGTGCAGTACATGTTGCGCGCCGATCTGTTCCTAGAAATTTTCTGACTCTGACATAGAATAAAATTATTCTATGTCAGTGATCGTCACTCCTGTGTTATATATTCTATCCACCTGGCCTACGTGTCATATCAAGTGCATCACAAATACGTCAGTTTCGAGTTGTACGAGTTGTAGTTCTTTGTGGTATTTCTTCTTTCTTTTCTTATTCAGCGTCAACTTTCGTTCCAATATGATATCAAGATTGATATGTATATTTATGGCTCTGTTGCTTATAGGTTGCAAGCAAATTAACTAACTACTAGTAACTAAGCGTGCTTTAACATGCACTCAGTCAAAACTCGAAAGCTAGTTTAAAAGTAGTTTAAAAGTAGTTAACTACTTGAAAGTAGTTAAGCGTATGTAGTTAAACTACTTGTGCCAAAAAGTAGTTAACTATGTAGTTTAACTACTTTTTCCACAACGTAGTTAACTACGTAGTTAACTACTATTGAAGTAGTTAGGTGCCCATCACTGGCAATAATGCAAAAGGACACATCGAAGATAGTTTTATGATGAAACACCATACGAAAAAGATACTCAGCACAATCTCTGAGCTAAAAGTAAAAGTAAACACCATGGATCGCAAACTCACAACCTGCTCTAAAAAGGCACAAGTTCTCAGTAAAACACTACAAGATAAAGAGGAGTTGAAATGCAAAGTTAATGTGTTCTAGTGTTACTTTCGTTGTTTCTGGTTTTGGTTGCCATGGTTGGTAAGTCGCCGATTAAAACACTAAGCAATGAAATGCATTAAATTTTGTCACTTTGTTTAACACAGGAGTTCAGCGGAAGATGCGCCATTACCAGTAGTGAAACCAAAAGAAAGGCGCCGCCGGCCCAAGACGAGTTGGTCTGAGGAAAACACCAGAATGGTCAGGAACTATTTTGAAGGCTGGATTTCACAGAAGGAAGAGTTCTCGTCCCTACCAGGCAAGTCGGACATCACTGAAATATTTTAACATCTATCTGCACTAATAACTGATGACATGCGTACATTACAGACACATTCAGCGGCACGTTTAGACATCGGTTTATAAGAAGGGTTCGTTGCCATAATATCTAAAATTACGCTGTAGATGTCTTTCACACTGACTTCTATTTTCACACTGTTATTCGTATTTTAGCTCTGAAGCTCACGTCATTACTGTTGCGTCTTTTGTTGGCAGGTGTTCCTCTTCATGAACAGCCGAGCAAAACTGAACGGCTGTGGAAGAAGACGCACATTCCCAGCAACTTTAACCTTATAGAATTGGAGGACTATATTGTTTTGCTTTTCCGCGAATACCCCAGCTTGCTCGTGTTGGCAACAACACTGAGGCAGTTGATGCCTGTTGTTGGTACTACTGTGGCTGAAATGAGAACTGAAATAAAAAGGCGCCGGCTGTATGTGCAGCCGAAACGGGACCTGAAGCGTGTTTTGTCGGCAGGTGATCAGCCAAGCAAAACTGAACGGCTGCGGAAAAAGACGCCGATTCCCAGCGACTTTAACGCTATTAAATTGGAGGACAATATTGCATGTCTGCCACTGTCGCCAACGCCATGCAGAAGTACCGCTGCTTTGATGACAAGCTGAAGTCGAAACACAGCACAACAGACTGTCGTTCAAGCTGTTAGGTCAGTACATGGTCGAGTACTGAACTTCCACTACGCTACACCGGCGAACAGCCTCCGACAATGACGCCAACGTGGATCAAGTCGAGATGAAGGAGCTGGTCGAGGAAGACGACGAGGGCTTCATGGAGGCACCATGCCTCACACCATGCAGACACAGTTGAAACAGCCAAAATGCCAGCAAAGTTTCACAACATTGGTGAAAATAAGTGTCTCTGAAAACTGCGTATCCTTGGCAACCACAAACACAACTGTGATGTTCTAAAGAAAAATGAAGGGATGTTAGTTGTTGTCTACACACCAAAAGATGCACAGGTTACTCCAACAAATTCATCAAACTTTGTGCCATGTCCACACTGCTATGGGTACTATGAGCGAAAACAACTGTGGAAGCACAGCAAATATGAATGTCCATTGAATACACCAAACAATGACTCTGAAAAAGATGTGCTTGTGAAAGGCAGCTATCTGCTTCCAATTCCCAAGTATGTTAGAGGCCAAACCAGACAAGTTCTGAGCCACATGCATCGTGATGAAATCTTCATGGCATCTGTCTATGACACGCTTATCATGAGATTCGCTGAGAAGCTGATTGCTAAACACGTTGCAGACTCTCTCTGGCACAAACATGTAAGGTGCAAAGTCCGCATTCTGGGTCGTCTGGTGACAGTTACGCACTTGCTTTGACTTACGTGTCAAATATAGAACAGTTAGATTGACCTAGAAATAAATGTGATTTCAGATATTTTGTGCAGTAATTATACACGTACGTTGCACCCTTGGTACCGTGATGATTTCTCCTGATAGCTGTGATGCAGATGAGTCAGGTCTGAGCAATTGTCACAGCCGAGAGCGACGACACACTCCACACTCCTCGTCTGGACGAGTTCAGTGCGCAACTGAGGGACATGGAAAGACGTCAGCTGGGTGCTACTGACACAGGCAGCCAAGACCAACCAACTGAAGAAATGAGGCAAACTTAGTAGCTACTATCTAATCATCAGTACAGCAAGTAAATGACGGCTGGCAGGGCGCAGCTGCCAAAATGTCTCAACTAATAATCTTCATCCACGTCAGCTACTGCACTGATGTATCATTTAGTGCATCTAATCTGTCTATTTATAACAAACAGTAACTGTTACAATGCGACGGAGATGAGATTTCAAAGAATGACATTGTCTGAATTACAATTGCAATGATTTCAATGTGAATTCTATGCGGAATGGATGTGACAAAATGGGAACGGGTACTCAAAGTAAAGTAAAGTAAGTAAAGTCAACAGTGTGTAGACAGTTAGCATCAACTTAGCTCTTCACCGCTACGGGAAACTCACATGACATATGGGATCACACAGTGTTACCTGCCATCCACAGAGGTGAGAATCCCGCCTCTACTCCTAGCTAATGCAGGTACTTGATTTAGCGACCCTGGAGGGATGCAAAGCTGAGTTGACCTGTTACATGAAAGCGGATCGGCCGGGAACTAAACCCGCGACCTGTAAATCGCAAGTCCAACGCCCTACCGCTGAGCCACCATGCAACAAAGTTGGATGGGAATAGGAATAAATCTTAAAATACGGAACTGGATCTTTGTCAGTCACCAGGACGAGTGCAATTGGCTGACAGGTGAGCCATAGAGACGATGTCACACCTGTGCGTGTGTGTTTGTTTGTACCTGGAATGGCTGGTAAGGTGTGTGTGTGTGTGTGAGTGTGAGTGAGTAGATTCTTAACTGCACCATCAGCACAGAGTAGGCTATTCCATGCCAGTACAACGTTAAAACCGATACAATAAATTAATTTTAAAAAAAAAGATAAAGAGTTTTGGCGGTCGTCCATGCTGGACGGTTTTTATTAAATGTTTTTACCAGCGTTTTTGCTGTGGGACCGCAACACTGATGTATTTGGCTTGATATATTACGATTCTTGAGCCCTCATTGGTGCTCTTTCTGCTATCATGGATTTTGGATGTTAACCTGTATATTTAGCTATATTTTGGTTTCTGGTACACTATCAGCTATGGAATCTACTGTCACACTGCATTGAATTCATGCCGTGCACCTGAGGAAGCCGCAAAGGCGAAACGTCGTGCGTGCATCTACATTACTACTACCGCTCGTCTTGCCATCGATCTACCATCTACACAGCTTCCACTACATCTAGTTCAGCTTCCATCACGAGCACTTGAGCGACGTCACACAGAACTACATCATCTTCGTCTGATGTTGTTGATCATATGGGACTCCTCCACTGTGGAGTTGAGCGTCCCTTGTGAGGTAACAAGGCCATTAGAATCTGATGACAATTCATCACAATGCAAGGTCAGTGATGGCTAAAGACTCAGCCAGTGCAGTAACTAGCAGGAATGGAGTCCATGAAGACTGGCTTCAACCTCAAGGCCAACTCCAGGACAAATATGCGTGGTGTTGGCCTCAAAGATGCCAGGACTTGACCTTGAACATCCTGTCCTCGAACACATTACCGTAGCTTTTAATGTGTAATTATATTTTTCAAATTCAAAGTAAATATTGAGTGCTGACTGCACTTGACCACATCTGGTCAAAGCGAATGGTGATTTGACGGCCATTGTGTGAAAAACGTATTGTATGATCTTTGCTGCAAACTGAAGTAATCAAACAAAAAAGTCTTTCAGAGTGAAATGCGATGGCTGGTAGTAGTAATGTATTAGTAATGTAACAGAACCTAGTGTTGTGAAGTATGCTTTTAAAGATTTCCATGTCTTTAGCGTTAAGGAGCAGACATTGGACTGTGGACAATAAACAAAATACAATTTGTAACCTGTAGACATTTACTTTTCCACACAGTACTAGCAGTTCTCATGATGCACTTTAAGCATGTTTTGTCGAATATTCGCGCCAGTTTTGTTGGCGTGGGTGGCCGAACACTGAGGCCAAGTTTACGTTGTGATCGCAGATGCAAGTCTACACCGCTTATTTAAAGTCATTTGCAAGTGGTGGCTGCTTATCATCCTAAAGTCATCATTGTACATATAGGTGAAAATGACCCGGGATACGTGTCAGCTGGTTCCATTAATTACGGAAGAAACTCATCTTCTCGTCAAGGATTTGTCACGTCATTGTCACTGTCCCGTGTATGTTAACGCGCTTTTATCTTGGCCACGTCACTCACCAGATAGAGTTCATGACATTAAGGTGATCAACTCTGAACACAAACGTAACCTTCCCGCATATCATTTCTGGCACCACCAGTGTGGTTAATTTGACACGTACTACCATGTTTTTGCCAGATCGTGTCCAACTGAACAACACTGGCATGTCCTCAAGCACAGTGACGCCCACATTATCCACTTTGTGCCATTGTTGCCCGTGTGTGTGTCTGCTGACTGTGACTGATGTTCCACGAGAGGAGACGAAGCCTGCTGCTGTGTTGCTTGTCAGCGGCATTGACGATTGTGACACTGTCGTTGTTACTGTTGATGATGGTAATCGTGATGCCATTTATTTCCCAAAAGTATCAAATCCGTCATTTTCTGAAGGCAATACAGTTAGCAGTGGTGGTGATCAGGATGATGATGATTTTGACGCAACATACACCGTGTTTCAAAAAAAAAACATCCACTCGTATTATGACACCTATGGTGTCATGGCGGAAAGTACTGTTTGTTTCAGAGTTGCTTCGTTTTCTGTTGAATCATTATGTTAGGACACATATGTGAAAAATATTAAAGATGTGACAGTGGACTTCTACAGTAGCTATGACATTTATGATGCAAAGTAGATTCTACATGCAAAGCTTAAGAAGCTAAATGTCGACAACCTGCCGCGCATCAAGCAACGACAGCGCGATAATAAAGCAGACAAAGAGGGTGCCGACTTAATGGAGTACGTGGCGTTGGGGGATGAGCATAACGTGCTTGGGTCTCTCTACCTGTGTTCGTGGCAGCCAAGGTTGACTGTGTCCCGACGATACAGCCGGAGCAGATGAACATTTGTTCGCTGCTGACATCGGCATCAGGCTAGAACAACACGGTTTTGGAGAGTACAAGAACAACTTTATCGGTGAATTCTAAGCAGCTATTTGTAACTTTGTAACAACGGCTGCAGCAGCAACAGCATTATTATTATTATTATTATTATTATTATTATTAAAAATGTACTTATTTAAGTGACACTGTCACGCAGAACGCTGCGGGGGCACTTTACACAGTCAATAAGATACAGGCATAAAA
>Ga0209780_1005150_pt1 | contig 10262 bp, 6 predicted proteins | sample WorMetexBAHAMAS2_FD_187384 | JGI IMG/M metagenome (GOLD analysis project Ga0209780, IMG submission 187384) | Marine gutless worms symbiont microbial communities from Max Planck institute for Marine Microbiology, Germany - Inanidrilus exumae... | ecosystem: Host-associated > Annelida > Digestive... | reverse complement strand
GTGCTACACAGAGTACATTATGTATGTATAAAAAGGGCCACCTTTAGTTTTTGCAGTAACTTTGACAGCTGTGGGCAGATTTCGACAGAGTTTGGTAGTAATTTAGCTTAATATAGTTGCAGTGTTAAAAGCAACTATTATGTCGCCAGCAAACTTGTATTTACTAAATGAAACACCAGCAGAAAGGCAATATTTTGATTGCAAATTACGTTCAAGGTGTCCACTGTTAGATGTAGCACAACAGTGAAAGTATTTGCACACTCATCGATGGCCTCACCAATGACTTGCTGTTGTACATCTTTCTGACTTAAGACCAACTTGTCGACACTTAGCATTAGACGGTTTTCAACGTGAACACATTTGCTACCGACAGCGTTGTTGCTTTAAATAGCATGACAGAAGTAGTGGAAATGCAGTAATATGTGGAGTGTTTTTGCTATGTACAGTAATTACACAAATTATAGGTGTGGTGAGCAATGTGGATACTGCCGTGTTGCGAATTTATTAAGCTATACTTCTACCAAACATTTTGGAGATTTGTTGACAAAAAGTTATTGCAAAAAAACTAAAGGGGTCCACTGTTTATCTGGACACAGTGTAGAGTTAAGTTCTGTCGACATGCTGTCATGCTGCTTGTTGTTAAGGTCTTTTCAAGCACAGTCAAGAGTTGTGCAAGGCATATCTTGCTGATGTTGTATCTCGTCCACAGCATTCGCATGTTTTTGGTCGGTTTAATTCCACCTCAAACATCGGATTCATCGTTGGTCCAATCATCGGTGGATATATCGTTGATCATCTCGGTGGCTTCCGTGTTGTGGCTCTGTTGACTGCTTGCGTATTCCTGCTGAACTTTGGTTAGATGATTTGATATTTCTCTGATTTGATATTTCTCATATTTTTCTATTGCACACATATGCGTGTGTACATGGTCAGTGTTATCTTAGGTCTGCAATATTTGATTATCTGTAGATTAGTATTGCATTAAGTGTACTCGTGATACTAAAACTGTGGTAATGTTTGCAGTTGGTAGACAGTAAGTAACATTTGTTATTTTCTGAAACTGATTCTGCTTCAAAGTGTGACATTTGACACAGATTTTTATTGAGAGATTGTTTATTGCTTATTTACTCCATGCCATGTAATTATGACTTCGCCAATTGCCACCCAACAGTGTTGGCAAAAACATTGTTTTTGAGCTGTTCCACTGTCCTGTTTGTTTGTCTGTCCATTCGTGCGTCTCTTTGTCCAGACAGATATCGTTATCACGATGTCTCATGAACACCTTGAACAATTTTGATAAATTTGACAAGGAATATCTATTCAGTGGCCCCTATTGATGATCTGATTAGATTCTGGAGGTCAGAGGTCAAGGTCACAGCAGGCCGTCGAGGTGGCAAAGACATCCACATCGATGCTGGGGCGTTAAAGTTCATCTTCTAATTTTTGTAGAGTTGTATGCAGCTCAGTTTGCCTGGCACTGATAACCATTTTAGACTAATGCAGCTGTGACTGTCGAGTACAGTGATCAGTCACAATAATTAACGGAGAATGTATTCTGTTAGTTACGTTCGTGCAGTTTGACTGATTGGTTGATGTTTGGTCTGCTAGTGTTGGTTCAGGCAGTTCTACGATTGGCTGACAACCATGTTTGTCAGACACAGACAGCAGCTGACGAGCACTTGCTAGGTTCATTAAATCATTCCACTCAGCTACACCAAAACAGAAACGAAGCAGGATCATCGGCTGATACGAGACGTGTAGACTGGCAAAGTGTCTGGGAAATAATGACGGCTCAGTTTCTGCTCGGTGGTGCTATGCTTCTCTACCGTGCAGACTTTGCGGTCACTGTCAGTGAGCGCTATGGCACTTCCAACACCACCAATGGCTACATCACGTCTCTGTCAAGTACGATGGGCACAATGGCAGGGTTTGCCGTGGGCCACATTGCCGACACTTACTCCGGAAACACGCATCGACTGTTCCTACATACTGCTGTTATGCAGTCCGTGTGTTTGCTGGTGACCATCAGTGCGCCAACTTTGATGCTGTTTACTGCAGGCCACGTTGCACTTGCCTTTGTGACTGCTGTCGGTCGAGTTGCCTCCATGCAAACACTATTAGTCCATGGCTGTCAACAGCACACTGGTACATTGATCGGCACAAGTGCATCTGTGTTGTCGGTAGCCAGGATGCTTGCGCCGACTGCTAGTGGAGTTTCACAGGAATTATTGAGCTATCATGGCCCTGCCCTCCTGTCTGCCGTGTTGTCTTTAGCAGGCACCATTGTTTTGTTAGTCATACCTAGTAAAACTGGCAGAAAAGCACATGCAGACTAGCCACTTGCATGTGCTTTATGATGATGTATTATCCCAGTGTGGGCCGGGGGCAATTCCCCTCCTTATCACTTTACTTACCCAATTCTCCACCTTGTACTGTATCTTTTAGTATCTTTTACTTTTTCCCTTTTTCCTTTCTTACTCGCTTCACTTATTTTCTTGCTTTTGCATCCCTTCCCATTGTACCGTAATAGTCCCTTTCTGTTTCCCGGCCAAATGTTGTAGCAGGCGACGAACCCTGGCTTTAGTTTTCTTTGTTTGTTGATTTTGTGTTGTATGTATGTTTAGTTAAGGATGCATGTTTTTGTCGTATTTGATTTAGTTTTGTCTTGTGTTGTGATACTTGTCTCCCCGTTCTGGGCGCTAGCATAATGATTTAAATGAGTCTCTCGATCCCTTTCCTTTTTTTGGGTGGCTGCTGAACAAAAAGGCGGCCAGGGTTGAGGTTAATATGTCACTGGCGGTCCTTCACAGTGTAGGAATAGCTCTCCACCTGTGACCTTTTGTCTCTGATATAGTTGTATTTGTGCTGAAAATGGACGTTAAACTCCAACTAACTAACTAACTGATGATGTATTATTTACTTGTTTGTACGTGTACTGTAAGTATTTACCTGGCTTGTTGTAATGATGGTCATTTTCCAGGTAAAGCTACATTCTGCCTGTGTTTACAGGCCGGATGTCCTTCCTGTCACCCAACCAACAGTGTAAAAGCACTGAAGTAAACGCAGAGCACTGACCCAAGACCAGTGGCCTAGCCCAGTGGTTAAAGTAAGCCGGAACGCCATTCTGGGACCCCTGAATTTGTCCAGTTAGCGTTCTGGGGCTTCTAATCAAATAGAATTAAACCAGAATGCATGTTCTGTGCATGGTCCGAAACATGTACAGAATCCGCTGTACCATTTGATGATTTGTTTCTTGCAGTTGTCACATTGTTTGCAGTGTACATATGCCACAGTGTGTGGCCTTTGACTACTAGCATACAGACTGCGAGAAGCAGTCTGTGTCGTAGGTAACTCCGCCCCGGGGCCGTCTTGTAGCATTGTGGCCCCCAGAGAAAGCAGGTGCCCAACATTTTAAGAGGGTTCCTGAGCCCCAAAAAGTATACTTTAACCACTGGCCTAGCCTCATCCTTTTCTTCATCCACCATCATACTTACAGTGCTGCATAAATGCATTGGCATTATGGCTTCCTTTCCTTTCTTGCAGGGGAAGAAGAAATGTCAGCCAGACTTTTAATTAGTGATTTTTGGGGCCACGTTGTTAGTGCACTTTTGCCGTTGATTGTGAAGTCTTCTTAGTAGTTGTCATGTGAGCATTTATATACTTTTGCCACCCTTTGCCTGGACCGTTTCTTCTGAGCTAACTCGGTTATTGTTTTTAGTTTTTCCTTATTTTTTCATTTTTTGCCGTGCGCTAGACTAAGCTGGCCATATCGTCAGTTTTTGAGCACACATAAATATATCTTATCGTATCGTATGACAATGTTGGTGAAGGCATTATGTTTTCGTGTTGTCCGTCTGCCATATTCGTTTGTTCGTTCGGAGTCTGGACATATCTTGTTACCACAATATCTCATGAACGGCTTGAGCAGTCTGTTGTATCTGTAGCTGGAAGAATAATACTTAGTGAAGTTGAAATGTGACGCTTATAAGCAGTGCATGTTTAGAAACAAAAAGATGCCAGTATGCATGCCCAATACTGGCACTGAGGCCGCATGCCTTACATTGATTTGCAGTCGTACATGCAATTCATGCCTTCCTTTTACGTTTGTGTAATGTAGTATTAATTTTTAATTTTATGGTGTAGAAATCGCTTTCCTATTCTATTTATGTAATGCAGTATTAATTTTGAATTTTGTGGTGTAGAAATTGCCTTCCTATTTCGTTTGTTTAATGCAGTATTAATTTTTGATTTTATTGTGTAGAAATCCATAACATGTGTTAATCCCGTATTAATTCCATTAATTTCCATCAGTCATTATATGCAAAAATACAGTCGTCCATTGCATTTCTTCAATTGCACTCTATTGGAATGTGAAATCATCTTGTCTTGTTCAGAGATGCGAGTACAGTGCTGCAATTACTGTCTGTACACTCTGGAAAGGGTGTCAGTACAGTGTACTGGCATGTCCCATCACAAAAGGTATTGCTTGTAAGCAGCAGTTACTTACTGTCTGTGATTTTGGATATTAATTTATATGTAGTGGTTTTTTGGATTGTTATGTTGTTAACAACACACATTGGGTTCACTAGCATATTAGCATATTTAGCCTTGTCCTTGTGCCAGGACGACTTTTGAAAAGTTCTGAACAATTATTAACTTTAAAAGTTGGTAAATTCGTATTCAGAAGTCACGTCCATGGGCAGGTAACAGAACTAACACATTTGACTTCTACATGGTGCGGCATAATTACCGGACCCCTTGATTTTTATTGTGTAGTGTTTGAACAAATAGACAGAAATTGATCACATGTAGCAGAAATCTCTGGTAGACTATTCTGTTATACTCGGCTACAACATTGTAAACTAATGGCTCAGTTCATATTCAAAGTGTCCACCTTTTGCTGTAACACGTGCACGAAGACAAGTGTGCCACTGCCTGGCTGCCATATCAATAGCATGCTGATCCAGTTCGTCCCAAGCTGTCAGGATACGTGAATGTAGTTCATCGACGTCCTTGCTGCCCCTTTTGTAGACCTTCTGCAATACTGACCTCACTTTGTAGTCCATCTGGGCTGTTTGGCAGCTAAAGCGTGGGAAGACTGAAGTCTCTGGAGTCTCCCTTGTCAACAGATCAACTGTCTCACAAGCCCTATGGGCGGGCGCACTGTCTTGCTCTGACAGATGACGAATATCTGGCACAAGTTTCTGCATCAAAAGGACTTCTCGGTAGTATCGGTTGTTAACTTTGACATCAGGCTCGACCAAATGGATACTGGTTGTTTCGAGATCCGACACCCCGACTAACACCATTAAAGAACGCTGAAGGAATGGCGCGTTGCAGACGAGGTCTAACACCTTGACGCTGCTAATCAAGATGTCAGCAACGGTCACAGTTTATAGAGGACACCGTCAAACTCTCTTTTTCCTGCCCGGGATTATCTCCCTGTTCATGTTTTCATCATGTACATAGGAATTATTTGAAATGATTCTTTGATTGGTGGACGCACCCGGGCTGAGGTTTGAGCCCCGGCTCCTAAGCGCGTCACGCTCTACTGCACATGGCGTCTGAGTGCTTTGACCACTGGGCCACATGGGCAGGTCGACAAGTTGCCAACATGAAGTTCAGTTTTTCCAGACGCTGGTATACAATAAGCAGAATACTGCAGTTGCGAGACAAGTTTTTTAGTGAGCGTATTGTTAACATCTGGAATAAGTTATCTGTTGATTTTAGTTTGCTTGCATGTTTTATTTTTTCTGTTAAACACGTCGATTTGTCTAAGTACATTAGATGGTCATAGTTATATTCTTAATTCGTAACCTACTTCTGGATAAATGATTCCGTAATTTGATTCTGTAACATCATGTATTGTTATTACATTCAGTACTTAATTTTTGTATTATTGTATTAGATTTTCCAAGGGCAGTTGTTAGAGCACTTTGTGCCTTTCTGTCCCACTCTCTTTTATTCCTATACTGTTCGCTCTCTACGTGCTTGTTTGTGCAAATAAATGATTATGATGATGATGATGATGTTATATTAATTACGCCTGCCGTGTCTAGTGGAAAACATTAATGTAACTGGGGCAGCATGCAACGCGGCCAGCGTACATTTCGGCCTGACAATAAGGAAGACAGAGGACTGGCATACTTGTTGTGATGGTGTTGTTGTTTTGCCTGTGAATGATGTTGGTTTTTCCAGACACAGTGTCGATGTTGTTGTATTTATGGTGATGGTGCTGTTGTTATGCTAATGATAGATGTTATATTCTCTGCGTTTTGCATATAAATTTCATGTATGCAATTTTTGCATTGACATATAAAGAGAGCAAGTAAAAAAGACAGTGAGCAGTTCGTATATCACTGAATGATAGATAAGCATGTACGTAAAACAATGGTACATTGTTGTTAATGCAGACTGTGAGATCAGTACATTATGGAAATCTCGAGGTAGCTTTTTGCATCACTTTCTGTGTATAGGCCTACTTTTATGTTGGAGTGCTAACTGTCCTGGTTTTGCCAGGACCGTCCCGGAATCAGCATGATATTGTCTCACAAATCACTAGATTTTGATCACATTATTAATACTTGGGCCTACACTAAACACGAACAGCTAACATTTGCCAGTGCCACATGTCACGTGAACAGCTTTTAGCTTTTCTCTCGTGCATAATGCATACCAAACCGAATACAGTTTAATATGCGAATGCCAAAACCTAAACCCAAAAACCAGTTTTGAACCGCCCAAAACCGAAAATCCAGCTTTGGACAAAAGCACTCGGTTTTGCAGTCTCGAGTTGAGGCAATATAGCTATGTGACAATTGACACCGGGCACACAATCTGTGTTAACGGGGAGTGATTAGGGGGTCTCCAAAATGATATTACACCCATGTTGACGGCCTGCGTGTGGACACGCATAGATTATACCGAGCGTTACACTTAATATTGCACGGAAAACGTTTGGCGGCTGAGCTCTGGGATGACTGGAGCACTGTCCGTTATTTTCCCTGGCATTTCTGAACTGCAGATTTCCGGTTTACTATAAAACAAAACGCTCCGCTATTGCAGACGGACGGCGCGACGCACTGTGTTAGTCGAAATCTTGTTAACTGCTGTACAGCTGTAGAAAAATAACGTTTGAAAGGCATACAGCGGGAGTGACCTTGAAGGTAATTCAAGGTCATCGGTATTGCCTTTATTCGATGGGCCATATATCACTTCCTATTAGTGGTCTGTAGTAACAACTACGACAATCTGGTACCGTTTCCGAGATGTTACCACATTAACAGTGTACGTGACTGGCTGTGACCTTGAGAAGTCCTTCGATTTTTAAAAGATAGTTGAAATTACTTGCCACGTGCGCTTTTCGATTCGTGTGTAAACGTATCATAGATAATACACGCTGCATTTTCCGAGGTGTGTGAGAGAAAGGTTTCAAACAGCAAAGTGACCTTCAAGGTCACTGAAGGTCACCGGTAATGGTGTTATTCGACAGGCCACATACGATTTCCTATTAGTCTTCCATTGCAACTTTGTCTCTTTCTTGCACCGTTCATTAATTTCCAAAAATTTAAAGAGGTCACGTGACCTTTAACACATCCCTTTCGGAGTTAATCTATCATGCATGCACTAGTACTCGTCTGTGTCAATCAACACACGAAATTTGAAATGCCTAGCTTCAACTATATCTATACCCAAAGATAAGATTGGTGGCCAAAAACGGGTCACGCTACCCAGACCATGCCCATTACGGGATAGTTTGTCATCCCAAGGCTAACACTTGATTCTATGAGTGCTACATTTGACAACGCTAGCTTCAGCCGTTCCAGAGATATCATTGGGGGCCCCAGAATTTGAAATGGATCATGTGACCCTGACATTTGACAGACAGACTGACGGTCAGGCAGACACGACGACAGCATGATCGCGCTAGCATAGCGACGCGCCGTAATAAACGTATTTACATCTTTCAAACGTTAGAGGGGCCGAGCGAAGCCCAGTCTCCACCACAGGCGCTCGGCCCCTTTTGTGCGTAAGACCTACAAAATGGCGGATCTTGCTAGGACGAGTTCTAGGGCATCATTTTTAGCCTCTTCGAGACCAAGGCCGAGTTGACCTGGAGGTCGAGGTTCTTGAGTAGATTTGTCTTCAGCAACATTTGCAAAACTGACGGGAGATCTACGTTTGTAGAATATGTCAAAGATCTAGTTTATATCAGCTGCCACAGTTTGAGCAAATACAATAGGCAGATGACAGTGTCTTGTGCATTATTACATGCTAGAAAAGCGTGGCAAGGTCCAACGTGTAGCCCGCCCGGCATTGCCAAACGCGATATGCATTTCTTACTAACGTACTTACTAACGTACACAGCCAGTTTACTGGCTGTGTTACTGCCACCTAGCGAATGACCTTTTTGAAAACCGACACCCCGACAGAGACCATTAAAGAACGCTGAAGGAATGGCGCGTATGCAACAGACGATCTGCGGCAGACAATACATAGTAAAGGCAGTAAGTAAGGCGGGTAAATTTAATGACACTGCATGCAGCATTAATCTGAATTTCTCATGCTTAGTCGTGCAAATGTTTGTGCTGAAAAACAGCATAGTAACAAAGTTTTGCCATTTGACGCTAGGGGGTCCGGTAAAATACGGTAATTATGCCTTACCATATTGTTCAATGCGCATTTTTGCGTATGTGCACGCACCCACAAAGTGGCCAAAAGATCTCAGAGGTTACTGCACCAAAGTTTACGAAATTTTTACAGGTCCATCGGGAGTAAAAGTCTCTTGTTCGTTATGCTATCCGACAGTTGTCGAATGCCAGTGCACAGACTGAAGACGGGGTGTGTCAATTTCCCCCAACACGCCCTACAAATACGTTACCAACGTCCCTTTAGCGAGCCGTCCCAATTTGAATATACCTACTCATATGAAGCCCACTAATCGCTATATATTTGCTGAAAGGTTGATTAATCAGTCTATAGACTGTGATGGAGACAACACAGACGTGCATATTTTTGCGCATGTGCATCCACCCACTTTCTACAAATTCACCACAGATCAGCATGTCTGTGTCTGTATTTATGTCTGTCTGTCCGAACGCATATCGCAAAACCCACACGACCAAACTTCACGAAATTTTCTGTCCATGTTACCTGTAGCCGTGGCTCGGTCTTGTCTTACTACAGTGCAGTGCATTATGTACTTCCGGTTTTGTGGATAACGACGTCATATTTTCACATAATGGGGCATATGCATCTAACCTCTTAGAGAACGCATCAACGTCCGTCACAATTATGTGTTGTTCATTACGTTTGGTCGAGTTCGCTAGATGGCGGCACCGTGAGCGTGGGCGAAGTCTGATGTCTATGATTGCCTTGCGTTGGCGTCGCCGGCTATGGGGCACTTGGCACTTGCCTCCTCGACTTACAACAATTCATCTTTTCAGTGTAATTTGACTTACACAAAGTCTGACAGCGACTATGTCGACAGTCGCCTCGTGTAAACACCCAGTAACTTTTGTGCCCCTCCTGGCACCAAAGCCTGGCGACCCCATTGTTGCCTTGTAGTGTACACGTGTACTGTTATTTGCTCGGAGTCGCAGGCTGCAGATAATAGAACGTGGTGTTGCGCTTTGCAGCGGCAGCGCGCAGTCATCCCGACGTCTTGCAGTGTGGCGGCTGCATGCATCAGCTGCGGCGACTCTATGCTCTGTTCCCACATTCGCCGGGAGACGGTGTCTGCGTCGGACGAGCGAAAATCAAGTCGCGGTGAAGTGCGGTGTTCGACGAGCGAATGAGTCTCCATCGTATTTTATTTGTACATCTGTGATTGCAACTTCGCTGAAATACTGCGGGTCTTGAAGAACGCTGGATCAGTGACTTGGTGCGGCGCAATGACGTCTTCGGCGACGGTGCTTGTCGCCTACGCGACCGTGCTACTGTGTTCCCTGATTCAGCAGCTGGGCGGCATCACTCTGGCGCCCGTCTACTGGAACATGTCGAACCCCATGTGAGTAAAGACGTGCGTCCATATACGTCAACACAATATTATTATCGGCTAATTACTTCGGCTTCGGTAGCTGGGCGAAGTATTTCGATCAGCGTGTCTGTATGTCTGTATGTCCGATCGCATATCTGAAAAACAACACGTTCAAATTTCATCAAATTTTCTGTACGTGTTACCTGGCTGTGGCTCAGTCCTCCTCCGGCGACAGTGCAATGCGTTATGTACTTCCGGTTTGTGAATGACGTTATGTTTTCAC
>Ga0209780_1005149_pt1 | contig 10262 bp, 6 predicted proteins | sample WorMetexBAHAMAS2_FD_187384 | JGI IMG/M metagenome (GOLD analysis project Ga0209780, IMG submission 187384) | Marine gutless worms symbiont microbial communities from Max Planck institute for Marine Microbiology, Germany - Inanidrilus exumae... | ecosystem: Host-associated > Annelida > Digestive... | reverse complement strand
GTAATTATGTGAGGTATGAGCGACAGGCGGAAGGAGGCGATGAAGAACATGGTCTGGGTAATGCAAAACTTTGTTAAATAAATTTTCATCGGCTTGTATGCATAAGTCGTCAAAACTGGCGAAATCAGTCGAATAAAAACCAACCCGGGCGCTTCTTCGAAGAAAACTATAAATTGATTGTTGAACGTTGTCCAACTTGAGCAGCTTTTTTTAAAGGATTTTCGCCAAATGTTGTCAAAACGTTTACGGGCATAATATCTCAGTCAAATTCAATAGTTATCCAGATCTGATCCAAACGTCAAATTTACCCCAAAGTGAACCTAGTTTATGGTATGCCATTTATAGCATCAACTATTTATAGTTTATCAACCGCTGAACGGTTGATAAACCACCCCAAAATGGGCGTGACGACGGTATCCTGCTATGCTTTGTGGTTACCTTGTTATGCCAAGTTTTTACGCGTGTAAACATACTGACAACTGCTGTTTGCTGCTTGCAGAAATTCATTCCAGAAGTTTTATCAGGAGTACTTAGCCGCAATACATCCAAGTGAAGATTTCTATCTTGAGTGACAAACCAACTCTGCCCGCACTTTGCATCCAACACAACTGGTGATTGCACTACTGAAACCTGCTGAAAGTTGCCCGTGAAATTCTCGTCAACAGACGATGATATGCCAATTCAACTGAAGCTAAACAAACTGCTTCTAATCTCACTGTCAGTGTCAGCCACATCTGTTAGTGTTCTGTCGTTCTTCATCCGTATTGTAAATAGGAGATCTATAGCATCCTACTTTTGTGTAGCAAAGGTTTTGTCGATGAATACGCGGTATTTTGTGCCTACAGAGTTTCTTCTCATATGATATTTGATAAACAAATTGCCTCATGTTTGACTGTGCATACACATTACATATTCATTGTAAAGATTCTGTATGCTGTTTAACTACTGTGTAGCACGCTGTTCGGTACTTTGGTACCGTATCAGAAGTGAGGCGTTGGTTTAATGATAATATGTTCAGATCCTATTACATCCTGTTCACAGCAACGATATTTTTATATTATTATTATTTTAGTTATTATTATTCGGCTCGAAGCTAGGCTTCGGCCGAATATTGGATTCACCTCATCTTTGGCGGTGTTCACGCGTTCGGTCGTAACTCCGCCGAAAGTGAACCGATTTGGACGAAATTTGGAGCACTATGAGCACATTGTTGGGGCTGGCAGATTTTGGGTGTGATCCGCGCAGTAGCGATAGTTTGAGAGGCATGCGAAGTTTTGTTTTTTGTCCACTAAATAATGCACGGCTAAATTTCACGAAATTTGAACACAACAACGTCGATTGGTGTCGCGATAAAAACTTTCGGAACAAAATTGTGAAAATTTTCCGCAAGGGATGTTGTTTTCCATAAAAATGCATAAATTTCTTACAAAATTTTAACGTCTTGCGATTTCAGGCCGCCATAACTACGCAATGATTACAGATCGCCGAAAATTTACTAGCAAATAATCCCTCTACGGGATGTCTAGTTTCCATTATTACCGTTAGAATCAATTCAAAATCATTCCCTGGGCTGTACGCTCCATACAAGAAACCTATCCAAATTTTCGGCTGCGACTCACATAGCTTCTGTGCTTGAAGATTAAACGTTTACAGATAAGGTACAACACTGTAGTCAGCCACTTGGCGTAAATATGCTTCAATAAGTGATTTTTCAGTAACATTTATTATGCACACACTGTTTCAACGGTCATTTCCTTATGAACACGAGCTTTTAACCGGTTGCCTCTTGACATCATTTCTTGTATTTTTCTGAGAGAGAATCTTTGTGGATAATTGGCACAGATTTTAAAGGCCAGATTCCCTTCCTGTCACCCAACCACCAGTGTTGAAGCACTGAAGGGAACAGCAAAACTCGTGTTACTGGGAAATCATTTTCATTGAACTGTGAGTCATTACTGTGTGTATGTTCGTGTTTTGAATTGAACTCTTAAGAATATTTTAAATGCAAATAACATGGAGATTGTCAGAAAATAATGTTCAGTGCATATGAGTGAAAGATGGCTGCATCGTGACAAATAAAACGAGACGATTTCTGCTTTATATGTTAAGTAATCAACAGACATGAATGTTTCTATGATAGCACATCATTCATTACTCTATTCATCATCAGTGAGCTTTCTATTGAGTCAACTGTGGCTTCTTGTTTAGTATAAAGCGCATAGTTTAATTGCTTTTGCTTGTGTTGTCTAACTTACTGTTTGTATATAAAACTAATTTGTTGCAATTTAATTTATTGTATTCTGCTTTTACTTGAAGTGATGCACGCATACAGTATTGTTAGCGTTAGAGATGCTACAACTCGATTTAGTCTGTGATTTCCGTTCGGTTTAATGATTTAATCAGTATGAAATAATTGACGTTACTCATTATTGTGAAGTTGGATGTTACGTTCTTGTACATATTAGTTAGCTGGTGTACCGTGACGGTTGGTCAGACATACAGAAATTTAGTATAGAATCTGTTGTTGTTTTGCATTTTCATTGTCTTCATTGTTCAACGGTCAGCTGTGTTGCTTAGACTTTAAACATTCAACTTTCAAAAATATTGTAGATTTTATCAAACGTATAGATTTAAATAATGAATAAAACTAAAGGTGTGATATAACCTACGTTATGTTGAAAGCGCCGTTAAATTTTAACAGAGTAACCGACCAGCCAAGTACCTCTTTTTGCAGTTATATTGCACTATACAGTATGTGTCTCCAACAAAACAACTCACTTGACTTTTGATTATAACTTTGTCAAATGTAGACCAAAATTCTTTTACGGTCAGATTCCTGAAGAAATTTTGTACATAGACATTATCAAGATTTTTTACCTCACCTTACATATGTTTCTACACTACCTTGTGAAACTTGAAAACCACAATTGCTGCTAATTTCAATGGTCTATTGCATGTGAGACCTCAGAATTCATCTTGCAAGATATGAGGCCGCCTTAATAGCTCAGATCTGAATCTTGTGACTATACAATTTGGAATAAGAAAACAATGCAGCAGTGCTGAGAAGAGGATGCATGATGTCAGTGAACTGAAGCAGTGGATGATTGATGTGTAAGATGAGCTGCAGCAGACAGTCATTGATGAAGCTCGCACCAGTGAATGGCGTAAACGTCTGCGAGCTTGTGTTCGTACTAGAGATGGACGTTTTCAGCACTAGCTTTATCTTTCAAGATTTTATCAAGTAGGTGGACTGCAGTAGGTATTTACCGTTAGTTACAAACGATACAAACAATTCTCCTTCTGATAATGGGAAGTCGTTTGTTGCAGAAACTTCACGAAGTTCGTCGTCTAAATATTCAGAACGTTCTAGCGTTATCTGCACTTTGTGCTTCATCTGTTGCACGAAAATTACGTAAATTATCACTGTGATGTTTTTGTAGCGTTTGTTGTCTAAACATTGTTCAGTTTTGTTCAGTTTCAGGTAAAACTGATTATTAATTTTGATGGTGTGAGTTCAATAATGTTCAGCCATTATTTTAAACTTTTGAATTTCGCAAGGTGGTGTAGCAACATAGTTAAGGTGATATGGAATAGATATTGTAGTCGTAACATGGAGAGTTTCATGAGGAATCTGATAGTGAAAGAATTTGAAAATTGGTCTACATTTGCCGACGTTATGATCAAAAGTCAAATGTATTGTTTTTGAGACACTGTGTACGTACGTTTTTGACAGGAAGACGTCTCCAATTAGTTCAATAACGCTTGTTACCAACCTTTTCACTTTACGACTAGGCTACAGACGCGTTATAGCGCAGCTTTTGTAAGAAACATGTGATAACTGTATGAAAAAGCATCAGTCCGGCCCCATTCTATCTTTACGACATATTCGCTGAATTTGTGCAGTAATTGTATCATTCCACCGACACGCACGTGCTATGTCGACTTCAAGCGTGCATCTGTGATAGAAATTCTGTGTAACACGGCAACATTTGAGTGATTGGAAAATCGACGACATTCTGAGAATACGTGCTCGATTTTGCTTATGAGTACATGTTGTTTGCATTCATCATGTGGATTTTACAGAATTACTTTTATCACTTCTGTACTTCAATTTCTGACCGGCCACTGTTATGCAGTAAATTAGTTGCAACATATAATATTTGTATTGATGATCTCAAAACAAGCCGTGCATAGTATTGTGTTAGGCCTACATCGGCCCATACAGTATGATTTCCGTTGTCATGACTGTTCGTGTGTCGAGTGATTTTAGTGCATTATGCTGATGTGCAGTTTGCTGATCACAGTGATCAGTCAACAGCATACATTGTCTTCCAAACAAGAAGCGACCGTACTACTGTCCGTAACTTCGCCAAGATGCTAATCGATTTTCAAAATTCTTTCGGTGCAAACTCAGCAACAACATTGTAACAAGGTGTCGCCCTAACGGAACGTAGCCGTACTGGCCCGCCGTGCAGTGTCGACCGCCCACGCGCCCGGCGGCCGGCCGGCCCGCCCGCCGGCAGCGTTATAGACGACGACCGGGACAGACGCCAACGATCATTACTGGTCTGGCCCCCTTACACTATGTGTAGGCGGGCCAGTAATAAAGTAGTAGCTAAAGATCCCACAACACTTTGAATACGTCGCCACACTACCTTGTGATTTATCGTTCTTTGCAATACTCGTTTCAGATTGTCACTAATCTGACATTAATATTTCCTAATGCATTGCAACGACGCGTTTGAGGTGCGATGCATCTTTAGTTATCACTATACTGCATGTTTACTGCTGAATCTGCCAATGAAAGATCTGGGAAAATTGGTTAATACTTGGCGAAGTTGTGGACAAGAGAATGGTGGCTTCCTTTTGGGGACACAGTGTAGTTAAGCAGCGATGCAGTCTTGTTTCGTTGTTTCTTAGAACAATAAAAACGTCATTCGTTATCGTCGTAGGTTGCTGTTTACTGTCTTTGCTACGTCGTTCAAAAGTTATATAGTGGCATCTGAAGTTAGAGGGAAAGGTAGGCTTGTGATTCACAGATTACGAAGATTCAGCCAATGGTTGAACTGGAAGGATGGAGCAGCAAGTTGGCTGACATGTTTCTATATTGTACATAGAAGCCACTGGGGTCCTCCCGCAGAGCAAACATTCGAGTATGGGTTGTTATACTATTTACGATAATGATACTAACAAGTATCCTTAGTAATTTGGCAAAATGCTTATTCCCCGTCTTGTCACCTATGTCCCTCCAAAAGTGCTCCTTCTCATGGGGATCTGGACCCAATCTAATACATGGTTCCTTGGATCCACATGAGTCAGCCCCAAATACCATGCCAAAAAGCTTTCGGGCTCTGCCTATTCGCTGGCTGTGCTGCTCTAGCATCAGCTCTCAGTGTTGTTCAGCAGCCTTGCACCGGCGCAGAGCTGAAGTCTGCTCTCGTGCGACACATTATCTGGTACACCTGATTAGACCTAGGTTTAGCGACAGCCAGCCAGTCAGTGCATACCAACATCAACAATCCTGTCATCCAATATTTTCCTGCACAATACCATTGTCACTACAGTAGGAAAAGGCATCTACGAGTCGTCTCACATCAGAGCACACTAAATGATTATCACACATTGACCGAGTGAAACTGTCACGAAATCTAGATGACACACCGTACTTACATTATTAAAATCGCCAATTACAATTAAAAAAGTAGCTTCAGGTTCACTAAACAGCACATCTGTTTTCGTGCACACATCTACATATTCTTCGACACAGTCACAAGTTCCATCGTCTGTTGGCATACACGTTTATTAGTAGAACAGGGCCATGGCCAGTACGAATCAAGGTGGCAGTCATTCGCGGCTCATTTCTATCCACCAAACTGACTGTATTTGCAAGGCACTGTTTAAACAAGATGTCGCCCTAACGGGACGTAACACTACTGGCCCGCCGTGCAGTGTTATCATGGATACTGGAGGCGGCATAACGTCATCGCCTGGCCTGCACGGGTGAAGCCGCCTGCAGGCCCGCCGTGGAGTGTTACAGACGACAGACGACGACAGACATTAAACCGTTACTAGTCTGCCACCCGCCAGTAACAAGATTGCTGTTTCACCGTACAGTCGGCCTGTTAGCACATCATTATCAACAGCAACAGCCGAGGTAGCGGATGAGACGGGGTGGGTTTGCGACATCATGTTCAGCTCAGCAGGTAAAAGCCAATGTTCTGGTAGGCAGACAATGTTATGTGATTCACAGAGCTGATATATCTTAGGCAAACTGCTCTTAATAGAGCGACAGTTAAACGAACAAATTGATAAATCAGTGTTCAAGTTCGGCATTATTAAAAATTGTCGTACTAGCAAACCTGATGGCCAAACTTCAGTTGACATGAGACGACTGATGGCACCGTGAAAAACCACGGTGTCTACTGTAATAATAGCATGGTATAAAGGGTATGATTCGTACTCTGTAACAAATTTTTCACGGTGGACAGCGACTTTCCTTTCCTCATCGTTAGAACCTGACTTCAGAGAATCTAGCACACAATCTTTGATCACAGTGTCAGGAACCGTATGATGTACTCTGGCTACTCTGTGTTGCGTTGTGACTCAGCGGTAGGGCGTTGTACTGACAGGTCGCGGGTTCAATTCCCGGCCGGTCTGCTTTCACGTAACATAGGTCAACTCAGCCTTGCATCCCTCTGGGGTAGCTAAATCGAGTACCTGCTTCGGCTGGGGGTAAAGGCGAGACTCTCACCTCTGTCGGGTGGCAGGTAACACTGTGTGATCCCATATGGCATGTGAGTTTCTCGTAACGGTGTGGCAGAGTTGTCTGCGAACTGCTATACACTTACTTTACTTTTTTACTTTACAAAGAGATCGATATTACGGTTGGTAAACGTGGCTATGTGATTTGTTGCAATGGGCGGTAGGCTTGCAGCGAAAAGCAGAGGTCGCAGCATAGTGTGCAAAGTTAGCTACATAGTGCCGGTCCAGGGTATATGTGCGTCTAAATCGAAAATGGCGGAAGGGAGTTAGCGCGATAGCTTGTACGGGCGGTCTAGTTCGCTTTATATTCACCTTTATTCACCAGAAAGCTGGTAGCAATAATAGAAAAGCAAAAAAGACAAACGCACGAAAAAATCTAACACAAAAACACAGGAACATGGTGCAAAGAGTACACAAAGTGCTACAAATTAGCTCGATATTTACAACGTAATGTGCGTGCCAGTTGACTAGCACTGCGAATGACGTTTCGTTTGTATTTGCCAAATATACCATCAAGCCGCGTGACTGCACGCTGTTTGAACAACAAGCATGATGTATTCTTCGTCGTAGAAAAGGCCTGCAGAAATTTGGCTGTTCTTATCTCTAACTGCTTTATGTCGGCTGCAGTTCAGCGCCTCTGAATGTCCATGCATCCATGTTATAATCCCAGTGAATTGATTTAGGTCGTTAAACCGGCCTCCGGTGAGTGCGGACGGACTGGCGTTCGAACTGATTTAAGCAGTTAGCTGTTGTGCGGCTATTCACGTCTGCGCGTGGGTGGTCCAATCAATTAGCACAATAGACGCGCGAGAAATTTGGGTCCGTTTGATATGCGACGGCTGTCGAGCACGTGTCAGAGTGTTCGCAACAATGTCGCTCCAAATATAGCGATTATCATATAATTGTTTCATTGTGCGTCGGTGGCGCGGGATGCGGCTCGTCGACGGCTGGAAATAGCCGTTCAACGGCGTATATTGGCCGCGCTTTGCGTCACGCCTGATGCCCTATACAGAAACGTTAACGCACGAGCGTTGTGTCACCGCCACGCTACGTGGGGTCCATGCTAATTAACACGCAGACACGCACCGAGCCCGGGCATTGTACGACCAGTGAACTATGGTCATAAAGCGGCAGAAGCACTACGCCCGATTCGCCATTCCACGCAGAAAATAGCTGTGCGACGCCGTCTACAGCGTCATAATCACCGTCTGCAAATTGTACGTTTCTTACTGCTCACTGCAACGAAGCTTCAAACCATTCTTACAGCCACTTCATTGCTACCTAGCCTAACGATGGCATTGATGGTTCTTGGGATGGCCACCAAGGGAACGTTTGCTGACATACACGTATTTGGAAGACACTGAAAATGGACAGCGCAGGATAAGACAAGGACGGACCAGATAAAGACGGGGACTACAAAAAGACGGACGTGATATTGGCGAACACAGCCACTAGTCAAACAACGTATAATTCGTAGAAAAGTATACGGTATTTTATTAATTATTTGATGAATCGATGTGCTAATGAACAAACTAAAGTTGCGATGATTACATACTGAAACAGTGGTTATATAGTTAATTATTTTTAGATGTATTACTGCGTGTTTTCTTGAATTAAACTTCATTTCAAATATATTTGTCAAAGCAATATGTATTTTTGGTCCTTTTATACTTCATATGTGTTGTCAGACCAATATGTCTTAATTTACGTTCACTCAATCCATGCTTATATGCCAATTAAACAATTGATTATTTACTACTTTATTAGTTAATGAATTACTTAACGTTTTGTCTCTATACAACATTTTGCAATAAAAGAACGGAATTGGAATGCCAGAGCTTTATTTCCATCGCCTCAGTGATGTATGAAGAAAGCGACACTTGGATAATGTCCTTTATCATTAGGTCCTGTACTTTCAGTCGACGGAATTCGACGGAATTAATAAGTTGCCATAAAGCTATACAACATCGCAATAATAGCCTTAAATCCGAATTACTATGGCAATTTAAAGTAAATGAGATTGGATGCATACTACAATGTGTCCGGAAAAATGCCACTATATTTTTGTTCGAACTTGGCCAAATGCTGACCGATTTTCGACATTCTTCCATCCGCAGACTTATCAATAAATTTCTGCCGTACATCAGCTGCGTCGCTACACTACCTTGTGAAATCTTATTGTCGGAAAAAAAACAGCAACAACCTGAAACATGTACTGCGGTTAATTATACATCACAAGGTAATGTAGCAACTTGATGTGTGGCGGAATTGTTGACTATTAGATGCAGTTTATTATAAATTTACCGCTGAGTCTGCTTTGAAAGAATTTTTAAAATCGGTCGACATCTGAGGAAGTTACGGGAAGAAAGTTTGCCACAAGCGCCCCGTGCGCAGGGGCTTCGTCCTGCTAAAAGATGAAGAACTCTCTTGAGATCTGGCGTGTGGCGGACAGAAACTGTTGTAACAGCATCACGTTACCTCATTAACCTCGGCTCCGTGATCGACAAGTATCAAACTGGGTGTATTATCGACCACTTGTGACTCGCCGACTGATGCCATCAGTGACTGTCTGAACGTTGATCCTGTACGCAGGCGTTATGTCGCGATGTCTTTCTTCTTGCCTAGTTGATGCAGGTGCGTACAGTTGGTGATTCTTTGGGCTTTTCCGTGTGGCCACTGTAATTTTTTATCTTTTCATCAGTTGGCTGAGTCTTGCATGGCAGTTCGCTCCACTCAGCTCCGAAGCATGGCGATTGTTCAGCACAAACATTTCACAAGATTGTGTAGCGACGCGTTTGATTATAGCTTTGCCAGAAATTTACTGCCAAGTTTGCCGAAGAAGAAGAAATGAAAATCTGTCAGCAAATGGCAAAGTTAGAGGCAAGAGTAGAGTTGCAACTTTTTAGACATAGTGTAACGAAATCATCAGCAGTTAACCAATTAATTTAAACAATTAACTAAACGTATTCACTGGATTAATTAAATTATGACTACAACCCTGATTCTCCTATTTAGTTCTGGCATAGTATGCCATCACAGCGGTTGTAGCAGTGAAATCAGATGGCATTATACTGATAAATCATATGGTACACTTAAACTGTCATAAAATAGCGAAAAACGGTCACATTCTATGTTGATTTAGCTGAACATCAGCTGCCTAGAGTCGGTGAAAAGTCGTCATTGTCAAATAGAAAGGCATCGCCGACCAGGTGACGTATGACATCGTCGTCAGCGGGTTTTAACGACGACGACAGTTGTCGTAAGTTGTCGTAGTTGCAGTTGATGTCGAGCATCAGCGAGTCGTCGTCTTGTGGCTCCAGCGAGCAGGACGTGCGCACATCGTAGATCGGTTGTTGAGCAGCTGGTGCCGTGAGGCGGGACAGTCGTCTCGTCGCGCCGTGAATGTCGACGTAGGACGGCGGCGTGTCGCTGGAGAGGTGTTCAAGACGCACGCATGCTGACGCCGCCGCGTCCGCAGCGTGGAACGTGGAATGTGTCGG
>Ga0209780_1005148_pt1 | contig 10264 bp, 10 predicted proteins | sample WorMetexBAHAMAS2_FD_187384 | JGI IMG/M metagenome (GOLD analysis project Ga0209780, IMG submission 187384) | Marine gutless worms symbiont microbial communities from Max Planck institute for Marine Microbiology, Germany - Inanidrilus exumae... | ecosystem: Host-associated > Annelida > Digestive... | reverse complement strand
GGTGGATGTACCTTTGGAACTGGGACTACTTCCGCAGATTTCCAAATCGGTGGTAGGTAACCCTCGCGCAACGAGGCATTGAAAATCGCGGCTAAAGGTTGACTCAGCAACGGAGCCAAATCTCGTTCGCTAAAAGCTCTCTCTTCTTTCTCTCATCTATGTACTAATATGAAGTACTCTTTCTTTAACTTCCGTATAGATATATTTCATCATTAGTTTAAGAGATAATAGCTCTCTTTCCTTGAGTTTCAGTGAATCGGCTAATTGTTCGGACAGGCATGTCGAACATTGACTATTCGACAGTAAGGCCTCCCGTACTTTATAAATATTTCACAATTTCTGTTTAATATTCTATGGTTGAAAGCATATGTCAGTTTTTTTTCTATTTATTAAGGTAAAACAACGTATGTATAGGGTTTGAAAGCAAATTCTGGGCGTCAAAGTGAAGAAAATATGTAAGTGTGTATGCTGCGTAATTCTTTGCTACAACTGTTAGTTGTGGACAATACGATACGATACGCTATTTACGTGCGCTTATCAAAAGCAAGTGCAGTCATTATATTATGAAATTCGTTCTGTATGTCACCTAGAAAAACAGTATAGAGACGGAATTAATGTTATTCGATACCTAACTGTACAAAGATTCTTATGTTAAAATGCACCATTAATGGAAGAGAGTGATGGAGCAAGAGAAGAATCAGAAGAGGTTATGACCAAGTCAAGAATGTAGCTTTTGTTGTGGGTAGGAAAATTCACGTGTTGACTGAGGTTGAAAGATGAGAGGACAGATAGAAAGTTAAACTGGGAGGTGAGGTGATCTGTGGGATGATGATGATGAATGTTAAAGTCGCCAGTGATGATGAACTTACGAGGCGTGGTAGCAGCAAAAGAAAGGAAAGAATTAGTCTTCAAGAAAAATGGGGAATGGTTTAGAAAGGATGGATGACAAAGGATGGCGATAGATATTAAATATGGATATTTTAGAGCGAGAAAGCTCGAGAGTAATGGAAGATGATTCAAAAGAGGAGAAATCAAGAAGAGAGGTAGGTAACTATGTGTAAAAAGTTTGCGGATGAGAAAGCCAGTGTTACAGGTGGAGGAAGAGTCGTTGCCACAGTGTTTGTGTGGAACACTGAATAAGTAGTAGTTTGGCTGCATGCAGTGTGCTGATATGTTGCCAAGTTTTGTTTTAAGTCTTTTCAAGTGTTATAGGATAGAAATCCTTACAGTATTGGATTGTTGTAAATGGCTGTTATCTTTGCAGGTCAAAAGTGACGTTCAAAATCACGCTAACTTCGGATCCAAAGTTGCCATACAAAGTGTAAGTAGCAGGTTGTTTAGCTGAATGACACAATTTGGTAACACTTTCGCTTTATATATGTGCTGGTCAAGCAAGCTATGTAATCATGTTAGACTGATCTCTGTAACAAATATGTTCCAGTTTTGCAGCGGACATGTGCCGTTTGTGTCAATGTGTGCTGCAGATTAAGTGTTCCAGAGACGACACCCTTCACAGCTGTATTAAAATTTGCTGCCGAGGAAGTAAGCTCAATACACTTGTCTCCTAGTTTTCACTAGTTTTTACCGCACTATATGTTACTTAAGGATGTTAATGAGTCTCGGCAGTCGAGACTTATAATTTTAGATTGTGAGATGATTTTCTCAAATTCCAAGAATTCGAGAACCCATCAATACTCAGCACACTTGAATGCTGATTCTGCCATGGGCATACAATTAGAGACATATGGACCACATAGCTGGTTAGGAACATACAAAGGCCATGACTATGCATGGTCTGCACGAGATACGACAGACTGCGGGGTAGTGTGAGCACCAGGTGCAGTGACAATAAGAAGTTATGTGCATCCGTGGTCTGGCAGCAGTGTTATAGTCTTGGTAGAGGGGAGCCCAGCTAGTAATGCTGGCAGTGCAGCACCAGCACTAAGTCAATCAAGCCATTAATTGTTGAACATTTTGTTAATGCCTGGTATTGTAACCACACTGGTTGGAATGAGTATGATTCGCATTGGGGCATTATGTAACTTAAAGGCAGTTGCCAGTGTGCTCAACTGCTAATACACCGTGGCTCATTCGCAGGGTGCAGTTTTCTACTTTCCTGCAGTCAGTTGGCAGTCAGTGGTGGACAACCTCATCTGTACTCTGATCGTAGGGGTGAAAGACCACCCTGGCTGACTGATTGGCAGGTGGGCCAAGCAATGACTTTTCAGTTCAATAATTCCAGCACACGGGAGCACAGGTAAGCGATAGTGCCAGAGTTAATTGAACCGAAAAAAACTGACTGCCAAATAGTCTGGGTCTAAATCCTGTGGATTATTTGGCGTGGGGGCATAAAAGATAGTGCATCATCACAAAATTTCACACATCGATTAGCAGAAAAGCGTACTAATCGATTGTTTGGCTCAGCTAAGCCAGGACACACTGAACCATGCAGTCGTTCAGCTGCCAAAAAGACTGATGACAGCTATCAAGGCGATGGTTGTCCATGTTGAATTTAGTCTGGATCAACTGGGTGTCTGCTAATTATCGTTTTTGTTACTTTTACTGTGTGTTTCAGTGAAAATTGGATAAAATCCACATGTTGTTGTTAAATTCAGCATAATTTCAGGTGTAGTGAAGATATAACAAATGTTACTTTTGTGATTTTTGTGAATTGATTTGGCTGTGATTAAGCTATAATGTGCTGATGTGCTATTAAGAAACTACTCACTTTTGTGTTGATAAGTATATGTCAGTCATCATACATACCGTAGTTTTGCTACTACTACTAACACCATCGGTTTCAGTTTTTGTTTAACTGCCCTACTTTTCTGAAGATACCGTGTTGGTTCTGGTTCCGCAGGAGAGGTTTGATGAAAATGAAGAATTTTGAAGATGGAGTTTCTCTGTAGAGGTTAGATGACTTTCCTGTCGCCCAACCAGCAGTGTCAAAGCCGTGTCATTATGGGACACTGAAGCACTCAACTCATGCCAACCAAGAAAAATCCAAACCAGTCACTGGCCTCAGTGAACCACCAGTCATAAGGGAAGGGATGCCCCCTGACAATGCCCCCTTAAATGTCCGTGTTTCATCAGGATGTTCTTGTATGTTATGTGGACCATTCATGGTACAGTACTTGAGAGTCAACTTGAAGTTGGACTCACGTGTTCTATGCAATGCATGTGTGTTTGTGCGCTGTGTTCACTGTCAGTTCAAAGTTCCTACAGAAACGAGTGCCATAATCACTGATGACGGAATAGGAATTAACCCAGCTCAGACTGCAGGTATTTCACGATGTCATGCGGATGAGAGTTGCTGACGTCTGTGAATGTTTGTTGTGTAATCGATGTCGTCCACTCTGTGGTTGATTGTACTTGTCCAGTTATTCTTTTTCCAACTGTGCTACTGCAACAGCCTTTAGAATTTTGGTCCCGTGTGGGCCCGGGACAATCCCCCCTTATCCCTTCACTTCCCCACCTTCTACTCTCTTTAGTGTCCTACTTTCCCCTTTTCCCATTTCTTACTCGCTTCATCTATTTTCTTGCTTTTCCACCATTCCCATTCTACCAGAATAGTTGCACTCCATTACCTGGCCAGATGTCAAATGAGGCGACTAAATCTGGTTTTAGTTTTTTTCTATGTGTTGATTTTGTGTTATATGTATTTTTAGTTAAGGATGCATGCTTGTTTTTGTCGTAGGCCTATTTGATTTAGTTTTGTCTTGCGGTGTGATAGTTGTCTCTCCTTGTTGTAGGCGCTAGCATAATAATTTGGGTAGTGATAGCTCTCCACCCCTGGCCTTGTTAGTTTACTGTATTAGTAACATTGGTTCGTTCACAGTTATAACTAGTGCTGTAAATTTTTCACAGCCAAATATAAGAAAATTCACGGTCCACTCGTGGCAAAAAGCGACAACACAATTTGTGGAGAATCCGTGGTCGCAATCATAGCAGTAAGCAACACAAAAGAGCCAAATTCCTCTTTCAGATGTAAAACTAAAACACCGTTTTTGTTTTCAATAACAAACTTGTCAAAACAAAAACATTGACTAGCAATAACACAAAATGGTCAATGAGTGAGTAATGTCCCTCAGTCAGTACATTTCAGTTTCAGTCAGTTTTATATTGAATTGTAAATAAAAGTTGTATATGTTTATATCATTTCTAGGCTGCATTTTATAACACATGGTGTTATTTAGTCGCAAATGGATAAAGCTAGTCAAATTCGTGGCATTTTGCGGCAACATGCAAGAATTCGTGGTGGTAGGTTTAATTCCTGAATCTAGAATTTGTAAATACCACGATGGCCGCAAAAAAATGTACAGCCCTAGTTATAACTGAACGTGATGAGAGTGAAATGTTGGTTTTCAGGAAACATTTTCTTGAAGCACGGTTCTGAACTCCGACTTATTCCTAGAGACAGAGTTGGATCATCAGTTTGACTGTCAATATGCCACTTGTAAATAACTGTAATGTAGGTACATTACATCGGTAGGCTGCTATGAAGGAATTAGTGCATGAATGGTGTTTGTTTTTCTTGTTGTGGAAATGATATGTAAATAATTACTTGTATAAGTGAAACCTAGTTACCACTAGCCACTGGCAGCTGTTCATGACTGCTAGGAACCATCACGGTTACCTTCCCAGCCGCAGAGCATCACCGCCTCTTGGCCGGCACCAAGTTACATTGCTTGGTCACAAAGGCACATGGGTGTGAACAACTTGCCCAAGGTTGTTATGCAGCTTTTGCCCCGAGTAGGATTTGAACCCACGACCTGTTGATCGCAAGTCCAACACTCTACCGGTCTACCCGTTGTGCCACCTAGAACTGAAAGTATTACAGAGTAATTCTCATGTGATATTACATAACTGCAATGTGTTGGCTAGGTGATTGTATGTTATATTTGTTATATGTGGATAGGAGGTGGGTTGAATTTGGGCAGTATTAAAGAATGGATAATCCAACAATGCACACGTACTAAGTACTGGGAGTAGACTGTTAACATGTTGTGCATAAGGTGATTCTCACATAAAGTCGAGTTTTGAGCTGATCGAGTTCTTGAAATTTCAGGGCAAGAACATAATAAGATTCTGCGTTTATTTGACAGATCTACAACTGACTGGCGTTCAGCAGTAATTTTAGTTAAATATTTTGCTCTCAATTTGCATTCTCTGGTGGTAGCTGATGGAACCATCAGCATCACCCAGATCTCGACTGTGATAACTGAGTTAGTAAAATAGGACATTATGGTGTTGCAGGCACAAGCAGTAGATGTGTGTAAGTAAATATGTATAATTAAAATTTTCTCCCAGGAGAAGTAACGAACACTGTATTTTAGTTTCAGAACAACTTAAAATGTCATCCGAAACCAACAGCTAGTGCCAAAACCCTTAAACGAGTACTGTCAACCGGGGTGACTTTGATAGGTTTTGACACTTCTCTTTAATTATAAAAGTTGTGAAAAATTTGAACCAGATTTAATTTTCTTTGTACCAATGTGGTTCTTGGGTAATATTATTATATATATTATTTGTAAGATTACCCTGTAATTTTTTTGTGTTAAACAATTATTAATCTCACCCCGGTAAACAGGGTGACTTTGATAGTCTGTGATAGACAGCATAGTATCAAAGTAAACACTGTAATGGGGTGTCATTGACAGCAAAAAGTGTGTTTAAAAAAATTTGAGACAATGTTAACTAATAATTACTTTACTGTACTTAACAGGGTCAAGTACCCAGTATGCAAGGAGTTTAATTGTACGAACATGTCAAAATGCGTACAAAAAGACTGGTTGACTTAGAATGTAAAACATGTCAGTCGGAACACACATGTAATGCAACATAAAGCACAAAACTATTATATAAAATGATTAAAAAGAAAAGAAAAACTTGCAGAGATAATTGTTTCTGAGCATTTGTGATGATATCACTATCCATGACAAGTGACAAGATACGTAATGAACCGGTAGATTGTGTTACCGAACTGTTACTACAACAGCAGTTTGTGACTAATACAGACTTGTTGCCGGTTGTTCACTGGCGGCTCTGGCAAGACCAGCACAATGTCATTGAAGGCCAATGTGTCAGTGTCAGCAGTTTCAGGGAATATGAACAGACTTCTAGATCCTGCCTGACGCTTCACAAAGTTGACCGTCAGCTCATCCGAATCATTATCTACTTCCGTGATTTGTCCTGCAAAGTAAGTCACCGATTTCTTCCCAGCATACTTAGCAATGACCCACTGTCCAATCTAGAATGCTATCGGTGGTGCAGGCGTGTCTATACTGCTGCTACCATTAGCTGCTACTGACAGCTTGCTTAAAGGTGTATCATCATCAGTGTCGGTATCGCAACTGTCATGAGGTACTGGTACCGTCTCAGTTTTCTCTTCTGACCTCTCTTGCCAGTACTGAGTTTGGTATTAGACAACACTTCATTGTTGTTATTGTCCACTGGTTCAACATCTGTGCAGGAACTGTCATCAGACTCTGCATCTAACTGACCACTAGACCTGGTACCGGTATCGACAATGGAACCAGAGTCTTACCGGCAGTGGTGTGAGAATCCATCTGTGATGTGGTACCAGTACCAGTTTTCAAGAGATCAGATGGAGCCATACGTTTTCCTGGTGTGACCTTGTGTCCCCGTGTTCTTGATGGCGCCTTCTGGTGCTACAGTGCTGTTGTAGAATTTCTGCAACAGATTCATTGAGGGCACTGACAACGGTTTCACCTCCAATGTCTCTGTTCTGGCTTGGCATTCGTTTCAATGCCTGTTGTCGATCGAGCGGGAAAATTCCCGTTGCACGAAAACCGGACAGAATGTTCTCTTCTTTCAGCTGATTATGAAGTTGGTTCAGAAGTTTTGGGAAATGATTCTTCGGAATTGAGCCTTTAACTCGGGACTCCTTGTGCCAATGCTGAAGAATTTTTCTCCACTCACGCTTCATCGGACCGAAGACAGCAGCATCTAAAGGTTGAAGAATATGTGTAGAATTCGGAATTATTCAAGTGAAAGCAATGTTGTTCACAACAGAAGACTCGATGACTTCTGGTGTAAAGTGTGATGCCAAGTTATCTCCTATGATTACCTACAGCCCTGGCTTGTCACTGACGTGGGGCAGGAAAAGTTCGTTAAACCAACGTTCGAAACATCTGCAGTGAAACCAGCCCGACAAAGTGTTGTCATAGAATGTGCCTTTTGGACCACCAATAGTCCACTCATTATAACAATTTTGTGATTTGTAAACAACCACTGGAGGCAAGAATTGTCCTACAGCATTCCCACAGTACATCAGACTCATGCATGTTTTTGAGTGTTGGATTTTGCGCTCCACTTTTTAGACCTCTGTGTGTAACAACAATTTTGGCACCAGGATCATCGCTGACGTTAGTTTCGTTAGTATCTCGTCTAACCTTTTTGCAACTGGCTTTCTGTCTTCCTTGATTCTCTTTGTCAATGTCACCACTTACTAATTCCAAGCTGTATTATCGGTTCCATTAGTAGGGGTTGCAGATGGAGAATTTCCCCCACACACAAGTCAGTATTATGTGCCATCCGTCTGCGATTGCGAGAATTTTGTGTATTTTCACGCCATTTGCGGCGCATATTCTTTGCTCGCGTGCGGTCATATTGCCAGTAAGTTTAATCTTCTTTGCCTCTTTACGTCTGAGGTAACGGGCATGCTCTTTTTCCTTTTGTTCTTGTACTGATAATGGGTTTCCCGTTTTTCTGGCACGATACCTTTCTTTTCATTTCTCTTTTCTTGTTGGCTCTGACTTTCTATGCACCACTGACTCGTGAGAATGCTTGCTTCACAAATCTGTCTGGCGTTGCTGGTTCTTAAGTGGCGGTTTATTCAAGTTCAGCTGACTTTGCGCGTTGTTGTTTTGACTGGAGTTGGCTGTATACTTTCTCGTTTCTCCAGTGACTCATAAGAACGTTTGCGTGTCGAATCAGTCTGGCGTTGCTACTTCTTGTGTCGTGGCTCAATCAAGTTCAGCTGACTTTGCGCGTTGTTGTTTTAGTCGGAGTTTGTTGTAGTTTCACATGCCATCTGTTTCGCCTGCTTGTCTCCTGCTCGTCATAATAATGCATCATATTCTGCCGCTTTCAACTTCAAAATAAGCTGCTGTTTTTGTTCTGCATTCATGGTACAAAAGACTTTTTGTTGACAATAGTGCTACCTATAACAAAAATCATGGAAATTTCATAGTATAATCAATCATGAAATGCTTGTGTCACAAGTTGTGAGTGTCATTACCGTCAGGGTATTTATTTAGAATAGCTTGGCACGAAAACAGTTGAGGCTTATTCATCCTACGTATATACGGCATGCCGAGTTATTCTAAACAACTACCACCATCAGAATAGGAGTTGATAAGGAATGGTTTGACAGCATAACGTCGCAGTTACTACACAACACGCCATCGAACTGCTCGTAATCAATACCAATTATTAAATTACAATTTGTGACATGAAATACATTGGATGGAATGACATGAATATGCATAAAACCTCATTTTACAACTTTAAACAACTTCTGCACACAAACAAAGCATTATCCGAGAACAGCTCAAAGTATCCACTGGGATACATTTCTGGCAAGCCAGTAGTGTCATGCTGTTCCAGGTAAATCTTTCAAACTGCGTAGATTTAAAGTCAGCCTTCTTCCAGCTGCGTGGTAAACTCTCGTGCAGTATCACAGTTGTAGCAGGTGGATATGATGCCACACTTGCAGAAGGCCTTGCAACCACAGCTGTCACATCAACTCATGGTGCCACTTCTGCTTGCTGTTTAGGTCGCTTTAATGTCACACTCTTCCGCTGCCTTTTTGTACTCGTGACTGGCAAAGTATTTGGAAAGAAGTTGCAGCATCAGCATTACCACCAGCTATACTGACAGACAACTGCTCATCGCCATCCGCCGTATCATTCCAAATTCCAAGTTCGTCTCGACCACCTTCATCGAGGATTGCCACTGGCACACTGCCTTCACCTTTGAGGATCTGAGGTGCCAGATGGTCAGCAAATGGCCTAGCTACAGACTGTTCATCATCACTGTTCTCACTATCACCATCACTCTCATTGTTATCAGGTGGCTTGATAAATACATCTGCACTGTAAAAATCCTCTCTGTCCAGTTGATCGAGCACAGCATTCACTGACATCCCTCTGCAAATATACCAACACATTTCAGTCTGACTTATTTCTGTATTTAGGCTTAACTGCTGATATTATATATATTTTTTATTTTATTTAAATGGTTATATACCCGCATAAACTAGAATTGGCAGTCAAATACCAGAAGAAAAAAACGACAAGGAGTGGGCTGATATTGTTTTTGGTACTGGGTGTGCCCAATGTTCCACAAGTCGAACACTCTGGTCTTATTAAATAAAATTCTAATGCCTCCAAATGGACGTCCAGTATTTAAACCAGGTTGAATTTTATCATGCGTACTAGAGCAGATACAATCAAACTGAGCATTAAATTTTCTGAGTTTATCCAGATTATAAGGGGTTAACCAGTGTTCTTCAACAGCAATTATATCAAATGTTTCACAGAGATCAGTAAGTGCACAGTAACCATTGTCAACAACCATTGTGTTCGTAGCTGACGACGACTCGAAAAGCTGCGTAGTTGTTGTGCCATGCCTGTGTCTTCGGTAAGTCAGTGCAGCTGGATACCGATATTGCCAGCATCTTGAAGATATGATGATACATCCTCTGCGGAAGTCGTTGGGTGTAAGCGACCGACAAATAAATGCCACTCCCTAGGCTTGTCTCTGGTCACAGATTTTATTTTAGACGTTGTGCGATCTGATCCTCCTTTGGCAATGATTTTGCGCACGATATGTTGTGGTTCTTGCTTTTTGAGTCCTTAGTAACCACAAACCACTTCCCATCTGCATCTTTCATCTTGAAAGCATCCGCGTAAGTTATGGTGGAGGGGCCAGATGGACCGGCAGTCTCAGTTTCAACAGCCTGGTTTACATCGCTATGACCGTTTACCTGAAAATTGCCCACCAGCTTCCCATTCAACAACTGCTTCATCTCACTGACCTCAGCACTGAGTGACTGCATTTGTCGCTTGAGTTCATTAACAGGCTCCGCCATACGAACAGTGTCAGCATCAGGCGTCGATACATCTATCCGGCACTTACTCGACCTCCCCCGCAGCTGAGTTTCGACGACCAATTCGCGTTCCGACCGACAGGTTCTACGACTGCCGCGATCATCGCTTTGCTACATACTGTGCGGTCA
>Ga0209780_1005146_pt1 | contig 10264 bp, 7 predicted proteins | sample WorMetexBAHAMAS2_FD_187384 | JGI IMG/M metagenome (GOLD analysis project Ga0209780, IMG submission 187384) | Marine gutless worms symbiont microbial communities from Max Planck institute for Marine Microbiology, Germany - Inanidrilus exumae... | ecosystem: Host-associated > Annelida > Digestive... | reverse complement strand
GTGTTCTACTGTTCTTACTTTTTACAGCATGTTGTCCATTTTAATGGCACTAAAGGTGTACTTAGCAACGGTTATTTGCAAGGTTGTATGTAAACAAGTTTAATTTTGGCATTTTGCAGTGCCTGGCGTGCGATACTTGGTCAGTTTAAATGTTGTCTTACTGTTGTAGGCATAAATAATGCAAAGAGATCACGTGTCAGCTCGAGAAGCACTTTCAGCAACTGCCACTTTTTATTCGGCTACCTGCATACTTTTATACACGCATTATTGCAATAGGCTCCATGCTCCGTGTCACATACATGTAACGCTGAGGTGAACCGTACGTGCGATAAACTCCCACGACAACTAACGTTGTTATGACGACAGCTGCTAGTGTTCCTCCTCCAGCGCACAGTCGTGGACGAGGACCACCGTGGTGGCTGGACATAAATTTTCGGCGGTAAGGCGTCTGAGCCGGAGACTTTCTCGACCGCAGTTTTCACCGCGCGACGCTATGACATCGCGGTATAGGCCTATATATGCTGTCGTCGTATGTCCACGTACCTGTCTGTCACACGCCGGTATTGTACCAAAACGGCTAAACGTAGGATCACGCAAACAACGCAGTACGATAGCCCACGGATTCTTTTAAGTTTTCATGACGCCAAAGATTTCAGCGAAATTCCAACGGGGTTACCCCCAACGGTGGCGCCAAACAGAGGTAGGGTAGGTTCAAATTGACTATTATCGACCAGTATCTTTTTGCTGTATCTTAGAAACGGTGCAAGATAGGAACATAGTTACTATAAAACACTAATAGGAACTCGTGTGCGCTGTATCGAACGGCATTATTTCCAGTACCTTTGAGTGACCCTAACTACCCCAAACCAAGAATAGTAAATAACATGTTATTTACCATTCTTGCCCCAAACCACCCTATTTCGATATAATTTTATATTGCCTCTCATATCTTCGCAGTGAGTAGAGATAGAGACTTCAAATCTGGTAGATAGGTTGATCGTAGCAAGTGCTAACCCACGGATGGCAAACCATCCCTGAAAGGGGCGTGGTCAGGTCACGTGTGCCATAAAATTTTGCTGGGCTCCATCATGCAACCATCTCTCCGGAACGGCTGAAGCTAGAGTAGTCTAATTTTGCACGTATATAAGCTATGTCAAGTCACAGCATAAGGATGACAAATAATCTTTAAAGGGAGCGTGATTAGGGTCACGTGACCCAATTTAAATTTTGTCGGCCCAGTGGAACGGCTGAATTAGCTAATGCCAATGCCATTGAATAACCTTTAAGGTCACTTTTGCTTTTTTGATGTGAGAAAGTGCCCTTACCCTGTAAGCTATGTGGAATTGTGGATCAGAGGGTGACACATGTGAAGAGGAAAAAATTAATAGAGAGTTTATTCGAGTAACAATGCATATCGAAAGCAACAATTTGTGATGTGTAATGCGTAAGATGTGAGTGTTTGAGCAAGGGTAATTTAAGGTTTATAATTGTTAATAACCGTGTATTCTACTTTCCATTATATTGCATTTTTTCTCGAAGCGATTAACTATTTTGTGATAAAAAATCGTTGTTTGACCCAGCTCTTTAGCCTCTTATGGTTTATTTTTTACGGAAATGCATGTAGATATTCTATGTTGTATGTTTGTGATTTATTATTCAGTTTAGTTGCGGATTATTCGATTTAACAGCTGGTAAGTAACACTTCCATGCGATCTTTTGACCACTTTGGATTGCTGTTGAAGTTAACTGACACACAGAAGTGTGTTTGAATCTCGATTTACTATTGATATACCAATATTGGTCGTAGTTAATACATTATTACTGGCAATGTGCAGTTGCAGCCAAATCTGCAAATAGAACTTGTTGAAGGCAGGTGATATTCGTCCGGTCACCGTAAACATAGCTCACAGGCTAATGTTCCGGCAGCCGGAAATATAACTGTAACTGCGGCAGATGATATTCCTACGGTCACTGGAGTACAGCACATCCGTTAAGTTAGCACCAACTGTATGCAGATTCCCCGATATTATATACACAAGCTAGTGTAGTATGCAACAGATTTATTATATACGCAACGGATCAAACAACGTTGTGCATATGCAACTAATATCTTATATACACAACGTCGGCAGATGGCGACACTTGTCGCTCCAAAACTGTTAGTGCTAACAGATCAAACTAAACTGACCCTAACCGTAACACTAACCCTAACCGACACAGTAACGGTGATATTTTTTACGCGCATGTCGTAGACACCGATGAAAAGGTTGTATCGCAATAATAAAAGAAATTTTTGCGGAGGCTCGGTAGCGGGGTGGGCCCGTTTTTTCCTTTTTCTAACTTTTTACCCGTTTGCTGACAAGAATTCGATAGTAAGTTCATAATTTATCGTTGAAAAGAGGGTTTTTGTGGGGATATATAAGAAAAAGGGGCTAGGTCTTTTGTGGGCATAACAGAAAGACGAAATAATAGAGTTGCGAATTTTTAGTTTAAAGCGTTGTGTATATAATAAATCTGTTGCATGCTACACAACGTTGTGTATATAATATTATTCATGCGGATTATGCGGACTTCCGCATAATCCGCATACCGTTGGTGCTAACTTAACCAACGTAGTAAGAACCACGATGTTGTTTTGTCCGGCAGCCGGCATACTAATGGCTTCAAATGCGCAAATTCGTCCGGTGATTGGATTGACCACTTCGACGCTATTTATACGGCACTGTCCGGTGATCACCAAGACGACAGTGGAGCAATATATCGACCAGAATTTAACAGAAAAAAAGTAGCAGGGTACCAATTCTGTAAAAAAATCTTAAACTCATCTCAAGTCTTGTACATACATGTTTCTTAATCTGGACATCAGGAAATCTTCAAAAAACATTGATTGCCGTGAATTACGCCCGGTTACTTATCTTAGACCACATGTACTATTGCTCAGCAACGCTACCCGTTTACACCTTCACTTGTTCGTGTTCGTTCTTTGTACTACTAATCTTAAAAATGATATGCAATGATTTTTTTGGTTGTTAAAGTAAATTGCCCATCATATGTCTTTAATATAAGCAAATCAATTTGAATATTAAGGAACATCAAAAAATTAGGAAATTTTAGAAAAAGCACCCGAAAGTGTGTGCCGGATGATTTGTTTACTTTTGCAAGTGATTACGTCATACCAGGAAAACAAACAAGGGAACAGGCTATTGGAGTGTTGAGTGAGACATTACACTACACTACACTACACTACAGTAGTAACAAGTAAAATGTCAGTGTGCTTAAAACAAAAACTGGTGAAATAAATAGCTTCTTATCTAATTTCAATAACGCATAACAACGCAAAAAAGACGAGCGTATCCTGGTATGACATCACACATGACGGAAACAGCCGAAGAATAACTACACCAAAAGACCAATAAACTTGTACTTTTTAGCATTTTATGGCATAATTTATCAAAATGTGTTACACAGACGGGTTTATATTGCAGTAAGCAGCTAGAAACTACTTTTAATCAATTTGGTAAAAAAATCGTTGCGTATCACCTTTAAAGCAAGGGGCATGGCTGGCCATTATGGTCCAGCTTAAAGCGTTTGGTATTTGTATCTACTTGTAGTCTAGTGCAATATGTATTCGCCCGTTTGAACACATTTCTAGTTTTTAGCGAACGTGAACTCCCGTTCACGTTCGCTATATGCTATCGCTGTTACGTCTGTCTGTCTGTAACGTTCGTGCACCCTACTCAGCCGGTTGAAATTTTTGTCAATTTTTCTTTGGTACCTTGGCCATCCATTGACATCCACAGAAAATTTTACGAAGATTGTCCCAGGGCAGCCACTCCGTTGGGGGGTTTAAACGCAAGAGGGGTAGCCAAAAATAGTGATTTTTGACATTTAGAATGCTGTATCTCCGAAACATTGCAAAATAGGAGGTAAGTTAGTATTAATCACTAATAGGAAGTCGTATATGAGCTTTCGATTGGTACCAGAATCGGTGACCGTGAATGACCTTGAATGGTGAAATGGTCTTTGTTTTGCGTTATTTTACCGAATTTGGTAGTATCATTGTGTAAAAGTGGTTGCCATAACTATGGACAATTTACGATTACTATGTCTAGTAGTAAACGTCTGCAGAGGGACCGTACGACTTCTACAGAATAAATTCCCAGCAGATTCAGAAATTCAAGACTTAATGCGCAGCACATGCCTAGCTATTATTTTGATAAGAAGTCGTATATGAGCTTTCGATTGGTACCAAAATCTGTGACTTTGAACGGCAAAATGGTCCTTACTTTGCGCTATTTTACCGAATTTGATAATGGCCCTTACTTTACATTATTTCACTGAATTCGTGTATGATGTCATCGTAAAACAATTATTAGACTTACCTCGGTTTCTTAATCTACTTTTGATAGTTTATGACCATATTAATACAATCTGCGTAACTATTCAGCGATTATTTTGGCAAAACTAACTCTGATAACTCGGTTTGATGGGAGTAGATGCATAGATGACTGGATGCATAGATTACCATTGACGCTTAGTTATAGTAGAAATTTGGAACTTAGTTCAATGGGCGTAGGCGCTGGTCTCTACATGTACGATGTCGTCGTAAAACGTTCACATACGCTATCTCATCTTCTGATTAGTTGTTGTCTAATAATGTTCTCTGGTTTGTGCATGATGTTTGTTTCATGGGCTTTATGCTGTCTGAATTAAATGATTGAATGAAAACTACAGCAAGAATGAATTGTGTATTATGGTGTGAACTATTCATATTCATATTGCCTCATTTTCATTTGACCGGCTGAATAGATGGCATGCTATTTTACCGGCAGCCGGATATTAGCATAATCGATATTGTTCCGGTAACTGGACGAATAGTCACTGCGGTTGTTAAAAATGTACAGGTCTCTTGAACGACTGAAGTTAGTGTTCAAAGTTGGTGTCCATGTATAAGAAAAAAACCTCTACATGTTTAATGGTTTATAGTAAATCTCTTTCATACCATGGAAGATTAGATGAGTTAGGTCTGACAGTTTGGAGACTAGAATGTTGCATGGTAACTTATTTCAAGTGTTCAAATTTTTTTTAAAGGATTTGCATCTGTTGACTATATGAAATTCTTTCAGTTATTGAATACCAGTTAAGGTGGACATTTATATAAATTATTCAAGCCTGTTTTGGTTAGATGTAAGAAAGAGTTTTTTTTCAGTTCCGGAGGAATTATCATAGTGTAGAACAGTGGAAAATTTTAAGATTAAGTAAGTCCAAAGATTTAAATTAGCTATCCTTTTCCCCGTGTTTATAGTTAAGTTATGTAAAAAAAATTACATTCTTATTCGTCATCTTCATCAGACTCTGCTGCCTGCAACCAGGTGGTAAATTACACTGTTTGTTATTTGTCTGACATTCTGAATGCAAAGTAATATAATGGCGTGTAACACTGTGGTTGTTGTATGCAATTGCATACAGAAGTTGGCATTTTTTGTAGTGACTTTGACAAATTTGTGTACTCAATGGCGTATGAAGCAAAGCAGTATGCTCAGCGTAACAGACAAGGCAGTGACTGGTTTAGTCATGACAGCAATGCTATAAGTGCAAAGCCTGCATGCCCAGAACCGGCACCAGAAACCACCGAGCCAGCACCAGTCAGTGAAGATGTTGTTGATAAGTCACCCACTGTAGAATCTGCTGCTTCTGAGCCTACTGCAGAACCTGGTGCTGCTTCTGCACAGCCAACACGTGCACAGATGATTAAACCAAAGTGTGACAGCAACGATTGGTTAGTATTATTATGTATTATTATTGTTATTAGATTTATTATTGTAATCTAAGTTTGTCAGTTGTTTTGTTAACAGAATTATTGCCATTTCAGTATCAGCTGCAGAGTAAATGGTTCAGTGAACTTTCGTTGTGCAGCTATAAAAACTGGTGATACTGCTACTGCTAGTTTCACGTTATTGCTTGCTACCTACTTTTCAGAAGTTATTTGAAATTAGATCAGGTTTGTCAAAGGAAACTTCTGGAGTTGCTGTAGTAAGATTTTTTACAGGCCATTTGCACTGTAACAAGCAGCAGATTCTATCTGTTAAGATTCTTATTACCGATATAATGATTACATGTCAGTTATTATTTTACAGTTTGTTATTGCTTTATAGTGGGGAGAGTTTTTAATTAGGATAATTATAAGGAATAGGTATAATCGTATTGTAGTGTATTTGCCCAACAAGCAGCATCAGTGTGGAAAGCAACTGAAGACAGATCATGATATACTGAAAATGACTGAAATACTGAACAGTAGAGATGGCGCTATACAGCATATATGGAAAACAATAGATGCAATATATAGTATTAAGTCAAATGTTGCGATAAAACACACACACACACACACACTTTTTGTAATCAGAAACTATTTTACAAACAACTGCTGTCACTGCCAACGTTAGCTGTAAATTGTCTGGGGACTGTGTGAATCACACACTTGCACATGAGAGACAATTTAGCAGGCACTTGTGGCAACATGCTATATCACACATGTGTGGGCTGATATTGTCTTTGTAGTCTTAGTGCAGCAGTCCATCTTGGCTACAATGTGATGGCTCACTCAAGAAGCCAGTAACTGTTAGGCATTTAGTGCCTAATGCAGCGTGACTCTAGACCTAAATTCCTCCATCTCCCCCTCTCTGCAACTGCCTTTGTTGATTTTGCCAACAGCAATTACTGCAACCATTTGACCATCTAATTTTGTCTGTTGCTGACAGTGTCCATGACAGAATATCATATTTGTTTGAGGATAACATATCCCAATTTGTGTATGATACAATAAACATTAATATTGTGATATTCGATACAATACGATACATTATGCTGTCTGTAGTTAACAACTGCCAAGACTATTTTTGATTTATCCAGAATTCATTATGTTTTTTATACAGTGTGCAGTTAACATTACCACTAATACATGTACTTAATGCCATCTCTGATGAAAATCCTGATGCTACCATCTGGCATTGATTACTTTGATGATCAGTTGAGTTTAGTCATTCAAGCTCAATATAAATCAGCTTGTGATGGATGGTCAGAATGACAGAACTGCTATGTCAGTATCATGCTCTGCCAGTTTGTGCTATGCTAACACGTGTTAAAGATGTAATCACCACTGTACAGATTTGACGGTATGGATGGTGATTGGTGATGAAACTGCTGATGATGGCGAATGACAGGTACAAATATGAGCATGGTGCCAGCGGCGAGGAAGCTAAGTCGACGACGTCTGGTGCTGAGACGAAACGAGAGAAGGAAGGTGCGGCGTACTGTCGTCGTGACAAGACTGGCAGTGCTTCTGAGTGGTTCAGTCATGAGCATGACCAGAGCGGAGCACAGCAGCAAGGCAAGGCCGTCAATTCTGGTTCGGCGAATGCGGCTCGTATGCGCAATGAGTCTGATTGCTGGTACAGCTATGACAAGGCTCCGGCTGAAGAGATGACCACCGTGCACAAGAAACGTGCTGCCGCTGTTAAACCAGGAGGTAATGAAATGCACGGCATCTTTCATCATGCCGCCGCTGACAACTGATGGTGAACGCAGCAAGGCACGTTGATGGCAATGTCGATTTGTATCAGCAACATGGCACTGTGTATCATTGTCAGTTTGCATTGGTGACAGTTGATGTACTGTAATTGTGCTGTACGCTTGCTGTCTGCAGCACTACTTTCTATGTCCTTCGTATATTATGAGACATCATTCTTGTTTATATTTTAGTTTTTTTGCATATTGCTGCAATTTGCAAGCATTGGTTACAAATTACATGACATCTGGGGAGAGGGTTTCGGTTCCAGTGTTTGAATAAGAGAGGAACTGAAGCTGTTGTTTTGAGCAAAAGTCTGTGTGGAGAATGTAGCTAAATCAAATCAAAAGAATATAATTAAATCATAATCAAGCTGCAGGTGTGATGTTATCTGAATGTGTGATCTGGCAGTATTTTACTAAAATGCACCTCAGTTCACTCTGGAAAGTGCCAAGTGAGGTTTGTCATGTTTTCAACATTTCTGCCAATTTTTTTATCACGTTTTATGGCTGTATAATTGGCGTTTCCATGTTTGTGACAGTTTGACATTTTACTGTTCAGTTTTCTTTGAAAATTGCTAGGTTTTTATGGCCCAATATGGGCACCAGTGCGCTAATGTGCCGTGATTTGTGTTTTGACTTTGGAGCTATATTTATCGTTTGTTTTTGTGTTTATTTAACTTTCTTCCTCACTTGCTTTCTTACTTACTTTCTTCTTTCCTTATGCAATCTTTTTAGATCGACTCCTCAGATCGACCTACTAAAGTGGGTCTCAAATGTCCGTTAGCCCATCCGTACGTCTGTCTGTCCATCCACAAGAAGTTACTTAGATTTCAATCTCAGTTGGTATGTAGGTAGAGGTCGATGACTGATGCATGATGGTATGCAGTATGACCCGATCCAAGGTCGAGATCAAGGTCACAAGCTCTTCAAGGTCGGAAATTCAGCCATTTCCAAAGGCTATCTCCTCCCCCCATTTATAATGGGGGCTGGCAAATTACCACGGATACTTAAATTAGGGCACAATACCTAAAGCTTATCGGGGCCGGATTTTTGATTTTTGGGTCCTAGTTTTTTGTGTCACGTGACTTTGAAGTTGGCAATAAGTAGGAGTCGATTGTCAGACCCGTATGGGGCTATTTTATTTACTTATTTACTTCCTTACTCGTTTAGTTCCTGACTTGTCTGTCTACTCCTTTCAGAATTGACCTGTTCCATTTCTAGGCCAGCAGTTGTGGGAGGCGACCAAACCTGGCTTTAGTTTTTATGTGTTATGGATGCATGTCTGCTTTGTGTTTGTTTCAGTTTTTCAGATTAGCTTAACTCAATCAATCAATGATGCAAGGTTTTCGTGTTTATATGTTGGTGGTTGGGAAGTTTCTAGATAGACTGCAATGCTGGAAACCACATAAGTGGTTTTAACACTAAAGGATATGTGACAGAAGTAATTCTCATTAACGTTTCTTGTATAAAATGTTAATGTTTTTTTAATGTTAAAAGTTTTATAATGCTTCTGAGCCTTGGAATAGATGCTGTTCAATGCAGATTCAGTTTACTGACGTTCAGTGATTTGGATTTTAATGAAAACAAATTAAAATATAATCAGCATGAATATTATAAGGCAACATGAACATATCATCACTCAGCGTCTTTGGGTGAATGCATTTATTGGACCTGTGGACGTTAAAGTGTTGATTGTTAGTTCAGCTGTTTTTGGTGATGTTTGGACTTGGTTAATTGTTGTATATTTTATGCACTGTGGAGATGGACTCAGCAACATTTTTTATTGTCAGTGCCATGTATATGTCTGCAGTCTTTTGATATTTGGTGGAGTTGTTGTGGTCTTTTTTCTTTCTATTCCTACGTTACTTGATTACTTATTTTTGTGTAAGCGTTCATTGTTCATGTTCCTTGTTACAGTTGCATGCTGTAGATATTGAACGTAATGTCATACTTTGGCCAGTTTTAAAGCTATTTTCTCAGTTATGTACTTTTTTTTGTTATTTCCATCACACAAAACGTGCTGTGCATGTAGAGGAAAACAGCATTTAAAGCTGACAGGTGAAATATAACTATGTCTTTTTCATAACACATACTTCATTTTTTCTTATTTGGGTTTACTGTATAGCAGGTAACCGTTATTTCTGTACTTGTTTGTTTTTCAACAGTAAAATTTAAAACAAGTGAACAAGTCTTTATTGTAAACAGCCAAACTGTTGATGTGCAGTGGCAATTCCGTGTGGGAAAACATTTTTTAGAATTTTGATCGAATTATCCGGTAAATTCTGTAAAAGACATCAATAACTTGTGCCATACGTATTACATAGTGCAAATGTGAAGTGTGCACCGTTGTAAATGGTGTAGTGCCACGCTCCTTGCTTGGTGTGAAGTAAAAAGCACAGCACAGCTGTAGCATCACTGCTAACTACAGTTGATGGAGCTGTAGAGGATGCAGATATGACATTCCTTGTGTGCAGGTTCTGTTGGTTGATGTCGCTTATGAAGCTGTATGTTATTGGCTGCATGTTGATGCTGCCATCTGTTGTGCACTGTTTAATGTTGCTGTTGTCTTCTTGCGACAGTTACAGCTTGTGTGCCATCACTGTATTCGTTCTACTGTTATTCTACCTGTTGTATCTGTGTTATGATGGTCCTTAGTTTCTCATTATTTAAAATATAAATAATGAACAAAGCTACTGAA
>Ga0209780_1005145_pt1 | contig 10268 bp, 7 predicted proteins | sample WorMetexBAHAMAS2_FD_187384 | JGI IMG/M metagenome (GOLD analysis project Ga0209780, IMG submission 187384) | Marine gutless worms symbiont microbial communities from Max Planck institute for Marine Microbiology, Germany - Inanidrilus exumae... | ecosystem: Host-associated > Annelida > Digestive... | reverse complement strand
TGTTGGGACCACCCACGTAGGGCATTTGGTGGTCTTTATCACTGTGCAAAATTGGTTGGAATCGATGCAGTAGTTTTGATAAATTGCACGTTTTTCGATTTCGCGAGTTTGGCTTGAAAACGCCTATTCACGCCCAAAAATTGTTTTTGGACATTTATGACACCTTAAGTGGAGAACCATGTGAACAGATCTTAAAAAGGCACATTTCTGCGCGAGCCCGCGTAGTTTGAGCCATCGTGTGTGAAAATCCGTCGACGGGTCTGACCTGTAGGTGAGTTCTACCAAAAAAGGGCATAAATAAAAATAATTTGGGTTATATTTCACCCATGTGCCCAGAAGCTCCCCGTGGATCGATATGCACTGTATTTGGCACAGCCGTAGGGGTCGCCGACGTAATCACCTGTGACAATTGTTTGGTGATCGGTTGAGGGGTGTCGATTCTGTAGGGGTCGAAAATTGCCCTTTCCCGCTGACAAAGCCAGTCGCCGTTAACACAGGCGGCGTGGCGTAGTGGTAACGGCGTTGGTTGTATCAACGAAGTTACTCAAAGTCGAGCCCGGTTAGTACTGGGATGGGTGACGTGTCCGGGTTCGACTCTCGGAGGCGGCACTTTATTTCGCTATGTAACCAGCCGACCAGGTCAACTCAGCCTTTCATCCTTTCGAGGTCGATAAACTGAGTAGTAAGCTGTAATCGGATGTGTATTTCCTCGCAATGGCGGTGCCATCTGGTGAAAGCTTACGGGGTGAAGGCCTGGTGCGGTTGATTGAAGCGGTGGTGTGTTTGCTAGCTGCATGCCGCAGGTCCAATTGTACGTTAACGCGTGCAATGGATGGCCGCAATTTGCGCTGCAGCACCATTGGCTCTTGCCAATCAACTGCCACTTCCTACGACTGTACAGCGCGGCTGATCGCGGCATTGCCGCTGTAAGTAGCGGCGTGTAGCGCTATAGAAGAATCCGACCTTTACCTTTTTACAGGGCTGGCGCTACCGTGCAGCCTGTGATAGCCTTCTCGAAATTCGTCACGGTATCGGAAAATATGGAGGTGCCTTGATATCAAGGGTTTGTGGGGCCTACATGCCGCAGAGAACTACGGAACGGAAGGTAAGAGGATGATATGACGACATCATTTGCCGCTTGGTCATGCTTATGCTTCGGCATAATAAACATCTGACCGCAGAGGGCGGATCGTGCACGACTAGGGAAGTACCTGAAGTCCGGGGACATGTTGCCCGGTAAAATTTAAAAATAGATTGAAATAGCGTAACAGAGAGAGATAGAGAGAAAGATAGTTTGTCTTATTGTTTCTCTACTGTTTGTTCTCTGTGTGTTTCTATGGGCCATGTTGCCTGATACAAAATAAAATGAATGAATAAATGAATTAAAGAGAAACTCGCGTAAGAGGGGACTGGTGACGATCTAGCCTATCCATAATAGGTTGACCAGTGCTCTGCTGCTGTCTACTGCCAGTCGTGTACTTTGCTCTAACACAGCGCTTGGGTTTGCCATTATCCTTCAATGGTGCTCAACGCTTTTGTTCTTCAGATCGTGTTTTCGTTCCACTCAGTCTGTTTTCGACTCAGTCGACATAAAAACGTGTTACCTGCTGCAGATATAACGACTTTGTTGGCACTCAGCGTCTATCATCTGATTGTCAGCGAAACCTTGCCGACGTCTTCTACCACAGTCCCAGTGATCGGTACGTCTAAACGTCGTATGTTGACGTACGCTCGGATCGTCGTCTCATCACGGCCGTCCATGGGAATTTTCAGAGGGAGGGACAGGGCCTAGGGGACACGGCGAACGCGGGGCCCAACCCTATGACGGGGGTCTAGGGCAGACCCCCAGGGCGGTCCAGCGGCAGAGCTCCCGGTCAGGGAGTCAGGGCAAACCCCTCTGAAGCTGAATGCGTTAAAGCATTTGTACGTAGTCCACAGTTAGCTGTCAATACGTCAGGACCGTCTGAATTATGGCATTGGCAGCCAGTAATCAGACGCAACCGTCACCAATTGCAGTGTGGGTCAATTGGTGACGGTTGCGTCTGATTACTGGCTGCCAATGCACAATTCAGGCGGTCCATCTTTTGTGCTTGGTCGTATGTTTTTCTTCTTGTGATGCAGCCTCCAGAAGCGCAATTGCCCTCTTGACAATGCCTATGGTCGTCCGTGCGTCTCATAGAATTTATAACTTTACTGCAAATTTACTGATGAGCCTGCTCATGAAAGAATTTTGACAAGTAGCTCAGCTGACGCACGTGGTCGACTTCCTATTAGTGCTAATTGAACTTTTTTTGCCGGCTCTCACGGTTAAGGCGATATTAGCTGATATTGGTCGGAATCGTGGTTTTGTAATTTCTGCTGCAAACACAGAAGTTGACTTACTTAGTGACTGTGACAAATCAGACAATGCATTTCTCCAAACCTATCTGTCGACTTGGTCAGCAAAATTTGGTAAGGTGCCGGAGACCTTACCTACCACGCAACCTTTTTTGGACCGGCCCGGTCTGCATACAACCCGGCCTCCTTTTTTGCTTCTTCCTGCAGGACAGTGGAGATTGGTTGTTTGTTATTCCCATCGCTTCATGTGGTTTGAAAACGGGCGAATCGGCTATGATGCGCAGCTACTTTTACACTGTGCTCGTAAGAAACTTCAGCTATAAACACGGCATGCTATTCACCGAAACGACGTTGTACCGTCGACTGTTTTCAAACCCCTTCTGTATAATACCCGTCGTATTCGGCCTAATAATGCGTTTTGTTTTGATTTCTAAATTTCAGTTATGTACTTCATGTTCGTTATGGGGCAATGCGTCCTGTCGTTGATAGCAACCATTTACATCATGCACGTCAACATGTGCGCTGATAGTATTCCCGTCACCATGATGCCTGCCTGGGTATGTATTTATTCCGGTTAATGTGTGTATGTGTGTATGTTTGTGTTTCAAAAAGTGTTTCGTAAGTGAAATCCCTTTTATTTTTTGAACAAGTATGTCGGTCCTCCTTATTGTCGGGCCTAAATGTACGCTGGCCGCGTTGCATGCTGCCCACTGGTGAGTCACGTTGAGTATGCAGACGTAACAGACAGACATACAGACGGACAGGCGGACGCCAGGCCGTTACATTACGTTTTCAGCTAGACGCGGCCAGCGTTATAATTCAGTCAAATGAACAGTTTTAAAAAATATTTTTGGTACACGGTATTTAGAAGACATTTGACATACGTGATAATGAAAATTGTCCATCAAACCTGAACAATGTCAAAAACGTGACCTTGAAATTCAGACGTCTTTCATCTGATGGAAGTTATATATTTTCCCCAAAATGGATGGCTTTAATAACAGCCGGTGGTTACATGGTGACCACATAAAAGAAGACATAGTCGCTGAAAACTGAGTCAAGAATTAAAGTAAAAAAATAGTGCGTTTTCTTGCAGAATACATACGTGCAAAAATGGCCAGTCGTAAAAGAGAAACATGTCAAATAGAGCCAAAAACTTATGTACTGTTTATGCTTGAATTGAACGATAAATGCAAAATTGTTTTTAAAAAAACTATTATTGATTACAGAAATACGATCCGAACTGCCAACTTAGGTCGCAGTCAAGAATACATTTTTATCACTAATAGTTTTGTGAACGAGTTTGCATTCATCGGGTTGCCTGAGGTTGCAGGACTGGACATTAACGAACGAGGCGAAAATGGGGGTGGACAATGCAGGATGTACATTGACGGACAAAGTTGTATAACGCTGGTATGTTGTATGAATGTAGGCGTAAGCGTGGATTGTAGTAAATTGAGTTTTACAATTAAATTACTCTACACCATCCTTCTTCGTTGTCAGAGTAAGTGTCCGTAGACTAACTCATTGTCTCGCAAATACGCAATTCTTCAAACACGGACATTAGTGGAATCAGTTGATTTAGTGTCCTATCTCATGCACCTAACCTTCTACACTACTATAGACTATGCGAAACAACATAACCCACAAATTGCATCTTGTAACGTAAAACGCTGCATGACGTTACTCAACTCTTAGCGGGCAAACTCCGTAAGCAGTCGGTCGCACAAAGGATCATGTCTTTTATGTGTTTGTCGTTGTTCACGGCTTCGGTTATTATCTGCTGTTCAACTCAGCAGACTGATTGTTAGGCCTGCAGCTAGACCCAACGGAACTATGTAAAAAATACACACGGCTGCCCAGACAGTGGCGGATCCAGGGGACAGGGGGCCATGCCTCCCCAAAACTCATGAAACATTGTGCAACCATTATGGAATTGTTGCAGACAATTCAATAAAATGCGTGCCACCAGATGGCTTCTATGGCACTATGGCATTCGGATTTTACAAAATTCAATTGCGGTCGGGGCTACGCCTGGACCCCGCTGGGGGAGCTTACGACGCTCCCAGACCCTCTAGTCAACTAGGAAAAAGGATACCCTTCTCCACTCCCAACTTCCTCGACGCCTTCTGCGTCTCGCTCTCGGCGGCGAGGCTGGGTGACTTCGGCACCGAGAAATAGACACTGGAGGTGCACCCCGAAACCCAATTTTTGTATCTGCCCCTGTGTTCAAAAGTTCGGCTCATTGTGATTACCTGTTAACTGTTGATTTTTTTGACAAAACGGCACCGTCTTGGGAGTTACAATCGGAGGGCCAACCTGGGAGCAAGCCCATATTCTGGGGCATAGCCGTCTTGGGAGTTACAATCGCTCGGTCACTGTCCGGTTCATCAATGTCCAGTCCTTTATTGTCCAGTCCGACAATGTCCAGTTCTGCAATTTCAGCGTTCCCCATTCATCGTCCAGTTCAATCATAAACAGTACATAAGTTCTTATTGCATGTGTTGTGATTTTAATAATAAATCGCAAAGTGGTATAGAGCCCCTTGATGGTGTAGTGTCATCTTTAACCAGTACTTTATTTATACAAATTTAGTGTCGGGTCTCCTGTGACAGAATGTTGAACATCTGTCGAAATTCGGCGAAGTTATAGCAAAATATGTTGTATTCCGATTTTACCCCACATCGGGTGTATGCGTACATAATGCCGTTTTTGCAGGGCGTATAGGGGCTATGGCCCAGAATATGGGCTTGCTCCCAGGTTGGCCCTCCACTTTTGATACACTATAACAGTAGCCTATCCGAATAATTTTTTCACCGTTGTGTTTCATGTTGGAATCATTTGCCATCAACTGTTACCAGTGCTACTTCCTTGAAACAATTTAGAAATGCACTGGCACGTGTAGACTTAACAAATTACTTGCAGTACAGATGTTAACTTTAATCCATTTTATGTTTAATTTCTTTGTGTGTATTTTTTGTTGCCGTGTTATGTTAGTGGCGTTTTAATGCCCTGTGTACACCGTGGAGTACGTATACGCATTTTTATGTTAGTTTCTATATCGTATTGTATAATTTTGTATTATATGTACTCCAACGTTTTTAAATAAATAAATAACATGACAGGCATCGCTACACATATCATGTCAGATGAGTATACGTAATCTGTCAAATTTTTCCAATATAACTAGACAGGTTGCAGTGTATTTGGAGACATACTGCAATATAGGCTCGAAGAGAGTGTTTACCACCGGCGCACTCGGCAACAACTGTTTACTTATTTACTGACACACAAGCCTATATTTGCGCTGGTTCCAAGATACGCCCTACATTTTGATTGCTAAACGCCACTGTGCATAAACTACGTACATCGCTAATGTATGCACGTATGCAGATGAGGTGGCTGATCTATTCGAAGCTGGCGTCATGTGTGCGTGTGACACATTCTTTCAAGCAAGCAGCGCCATCTGTCGTCTGCACTAACAAGAACAGCCTTCACGCCGGAGAATCCCAGCTCATCAGTCAACAATCGAGCGAGATGACACCAAACAGCAAGACGAAGCTGCTGATCGAGATACGCGACCTTCTACGAGCAAATCTTCGAAGCAGGGAGGAGATCCAGGACATGATGGAAGAGGATGAAGATAAGAAGAAGGAATGGAAGTTGGCCGCTGCCGTCATTGACCGCATCCTCTTCATCATCTTCGGCATCATGTCTGTCGGTGGAACGGCCATTTTTATCACTGTGTTTGCCTTCGCCTATTGTGCAGTAGCATAGCATTGTACGTTTACCGTTGTGTTCAATGTTCAATTTCGTTTATGCGTTTTTGCAATACACTACAACATGTAAAACTTATGCACATCAAATTTCACCAGCAGTGCAGGGATGGGAGTGTGAGACCCACAAACTGAAAATTTTACACAATTAGAAACGTCCCATATTCCTTGCGCGAATTGTAATGATTTTCTAACCGTTTTTGGGCTGTTTCATGTTCGGTTAACAATAAGTAAAATTTCGGGGATTTGGACATATGGGGTTTCACCGCGGGGGCGCGTATTCCCACAAATTTTCAGCGACCATAGTAACGAAACTATACATCGAACGCCAAAACGTTTTAGAGGTGCAAAATGGCATGGACCTCAAGTATCACTGTGCCGAGACGTTGATCACTAATAGGAAGTGATGTACGGAATATCGAATATCGAATAACTCGACTGACGGTTATTCAGTAGTTGACAATATTTCGACTAGCGTAACGCGTCGCGTAACGAAGGCCTAGAAAATTCACCATTGATGCAAAGACACTAACGGTTTCTAGTCTTATCTTTTGTCATATTTTAACGTCTTTGACGTTTTTTTATTCAAAGTTTTACATTTATGCATTTTCGTAGTCCTTATATAACACCTTTCAATACCATTCTCGGAAGTATAGGCCTAAAACTGTCCTTTGGGATAATTGCGAGTAAACGCTAAACATGTTCAATCTTTAGGATATAAAGACTCCAACAAAAATTCCACACTACTTGGTAACATAATGGTTATCGCAGTAATAAAAAGTAACAAGCGGTCAAAGTAATTTGACAAAAGGCCGCATCGCCCCGGCGCACGAATCGTTCAATCGTTTGCAGCTGGAAAACGTTGCACTTATACGGCCCAAAATTGAACGATCTGCGCATTTTTATTGCATCCTCATGATATGTTTGGGCATCGCGGCAAACGCGCTCGGGGTTCCGCAGGGCTGCGTCCTCGAACCGATGTTCTTCTCTATGTGCGTTTCACCTATTGACATTGTCATTAACAGCCATTCTGTGCAGTACCACCAGTATGCTGACTACTTGCAGCTATACCTGTCACTCTCACCAAATTCTAGTGAATTAGCACTCATCGAAAACTGTACATTAGATGATTCCACATTGTTCCCGGAGAATGGTCTTCTCCTCAACCCCACCAAGACTGAGGCTATTGTTTTCAGCACCCACTGTGCAGTACCAACAGTACGCTGACGACTTGCAACTGTACCTATCACTCTCACCAAATTCTAGTGAATTAGCACTCATTGAAAACTGTACGTCAGATGTTTCCAGATTGTTCCTGGAGAATGCTGTTCTCCTCAACCCCACCAAGACTGAGGCTATTGTTTTCAGCACCCGCCAGCGTCTCTGTCGCATTGACCATTCTACTGCTATTGATGTTGCTGGCTCTAAAGTGGCATTATCTGACAGTATTAAACTGCTCGGCTTAACTCTGGATTCTACACTTAGCTTTGATAGATATGTCCCTGATATTGTACGCAGCTGCTATTTTCACATACGTACTTAAACACATTAGGGCGTATTTGTCATTGGACACTGCTATATCGGTTGATGTGTGCATTGTAGCTACTAGACTGGACTATTATTATAGTTTGCTGTATAGTACCTCAAACCGTAATCTAGATATGTTGCAGCATATCCACAATTTACTTGCCAGAACTGTAGCCAATGCTTCCTGGTCTGATAGTGCTACTGTAGTCACACGCTCTCTCCACTGGCTGCCTATTAGACAAAGAATCCAGTTCAAGATGGGGCTACTTGGCTTTAAAACCAAACATTCATTGCTGCCTACGTATCTCCAAGATATTTTATCCAGTCATCATCCTACCAGGCAGCTTAGGTCCTCTTCAGTTCATCAGTTTTTCAAACCGGCAGTTAATTCCAACTTTGCATCACGAGCCTTCTCTGTGTCGGTTCCATTCTTTGAACTCGCATAAAACCAATATTCGCTCCAATAATTCTTCTGCATCCTTCAAATCCCAGCTAAAGACCACACTCTTCCTCTCGGGTTATGGTAGCACTTAGCACGGTTCAAAGCCATCCAGCGCTTTTGATTCGATTTACAAATTTTATTGTATGTATGTATGTGTGTATGTATACATGTATGTATGCATGCATGTATGTTAATATAACGTTTAGCGTTCGATGTTGTCATGTATACGTCGATAGCGTACTCTACAGACTACGGTATAACATTACAGACAGACTTTTAAGTTGTGCAATTAGTTAATACGTTGCATTGGTGTTGTCATTTGGAAATATATACAAATTATGCGGATCAGTCGATGTGTTATCAGTTGTAGGCAACATTGCTGCGAATTACTCTGTTTATTTCACTCAAGCAGCATAACATTAGTGTAGGACTACTACTGCCTAATGTAGCGCTTACATGTGACGTATGACGTTGATCCTAGATTTAGTCGTCTTAGTAGAACCTCGACTTGTGACGGACAGACGGACAAACAGACAGATACACGATGATAGCATATACAGCGCTAGCATAGCGTCGCGTGGTAATTATGGTTCACGTAACTGACCACACCCATTTGGGATAATTTGCCATCCCAAGGCCCATACTTGCTATGGCCAACCTATTGTATAGATTCTAACTTCATCCGTTCCACAGACATGGCGGAAGAACCAAAGTGTTATTCAACATCAGCGGCAAAAGACGTGACATTAAACAACTTCCTGTTTACCTTCTTCAGTAACTTTGTCGCTATCTTGTGCCAATTCCAAGATGTAGCGAGTTATTTGTCGAGAGTCGCAAATTTTTCCTACCCACGTGCGCTCGGTGTCATCGTTGGGGTTGGGTCTATCAGAATTGTATCGTCATATCTGTCCATAGAAAACTTAAGAGTCCCTGGCCATAGTGCGGCGTTGGTTGCGTGATGATAAGTTTAGCCATTTTGATAGAACTCCGGCTTGTGACGGAGAGTGACGGAAAGATGGACAGACAGACAGACACAGGACCACCGCGTATACCGCGCTAGCGTAGCGTCGCGCGGTAAAAATGAGGCATCTCTTTAAAAAGGTGAAAGCAGAGTATAAATGGCAGATTGTGGTCTGATCTAGTTATATGGTCGAAGGAGTCCTAATCGACAACGAAGTGGCATCACGAATTGGCGACAACTTTTTAAGAACACTTGCGACAAAATGCATATGGACGCAGGCTATATTGAACGTTAAATGCTTTTAACTTGATTCTATAGGACTTCTTGGTAACTAAACGGACCAAAACGGAAGTCACAATATTCCGCCAACACAAATGTTGTCCTATCCGACATCTGCAGTAGTAATTTAGGTCTTTATGTAGATAGGTTGACAGTGACGTATTTTCTATATCATTATCTATGCTAGCTGTACTGGCCGCCATGTTGTAGGGCAAAGAAATGTTAGTTAATTTATTTAATTTAGTTAAATATTTATTTAATTTATGTTAAATTATGTATGTTTTCTTTGCTACCACATTTGTGGTGAAATAAAGTTATGTGTATAAACATTTTGCAGCACTTACGCTCAGATCGCCGCTAGCGGTAATCTTCTCTGAAGCCTAATTTGGTTGGTTGCGTTGCATAGTGCTAGAACATTGGTCTTTGACCGGCGAACTTTTCCTGTCCCACGCTCGACCTGTAGCTGATGGGTGACCACTTATCTGGGTAAACCATCCTCTACAAGGTCAGCCAACTAGGCCAATTCAGCCTTTCATCCTGTCGAGGTCAATAGGTGAGTAGTAAGATTATCCAGATGTGCTTTGCCTTGCTCTGCCGGCGCCATCTAATAAATGCTGGTTGGATGCAGGTTGGCTCATTCCATTCGAGGATAAACGTGTGGGTTGCAGATAAAACTGTGATCCCTCGTTAACACGTGCCATTCCCGAGGGATTGTTGCGCCGTTGGTCACTTTAAGCCCCGTCCATATACTAGCAACGATGTCGAAGCAACATTGTCGAACGCTACAAGTTGAACGATTCTTTCGACAATGTCGAATGTTGAATGTTTTTGGCAACAATGTTGCCGGTCTCGGCAACAATGTCGAAGACGAAATTTTGTCCTTTCGACAATGTCGAAACAAATTGAACATGTTCAATTTGTTTCGACTTTGTCGAAAGGACGAAAT
>Ga0209780_1005144_pt1 | contig 10269 bp, 3 predicted proteins | sample WorMetexBAHAMAS2_FD_187384 | JGI IMG/M metagenome (GOLD analysis project Ga0209780, IMG submission 187384) | Marine gutless worms symbiont microbial communities from Max Planck institute for Marine Microbiology, Germany - Inanidrilus exumae... | ecosystem: Host-associated > Annelida > Digestive... | reverse complement strand
ATATAAATAGGTGAATTAATTGAAATTAGGTAGATTATATTATTGAAAAAGTATAACTTGTGGAAGGTTTCTGTTTAAAAATTATAGTTATAGTAGTAATTGTAATAATTATAATTGTAGTTATAATATCAGTGACTAAAGTAAGTTGTTGCAATGTACAGATTTTGCATCTTGAATGCAATAATGCTGCTGGGATTCAGTAGGATGATATGCCTCCAGAGGTGGCCATGTTTTCTATCTGACCGCCAGTAGTGAATTTGAAACACGCTTTTATTTCAAAGCGTGTAATCGTGTGTGTTTAAAATAAAATGTCAGAGTATGAAACAGAGCGCCGGTCTTTTAACACTTGTTTATTAGCTACAGTTTATTTGCCACTTGCATCTGTGCTAATGAACAGCTTTTTACGCTTGTCGTGTACATTTTCTGTTGTGAGCTTGACGACTGTGTTGATCCTGATTGTGCTGCGAATACCGCCACTTTGATGATCGTGAATATGGCGACAGAGTTACGTCACGTCTCCATTACAAGTCGCGCATTGTACGGGTGAAGTTCACATCGTAAATTTGTATGTCTTCGCCTCCCGACAGAGTCGGCAAAGGTAGCATGTTTTTAGGCTATCCCGTTCGTCCAGTCAGATATCTCATGAACGGCTTGAGCAGTTTTGATAAATCTGACAGGGAATATTCACTAACTGTCCCCTACTGATGACCGCGTTAGATTCTGGAGGTCAAAAGTCACAGTAGGCGTCGAAGTCCATCTTATAGTTTTCCAAAATTTTCATGGGGTTAAAATAAAAAATCGCAAAAAAATACTTTTCGCTTACAGCCTATCGGCAACAGTTTTTACCGCACAACGTTATGCTATAGCGCGGTATATGCTGTCGTCGTGTGTTTGTCCGTCCGTCCGTCACAAGCCGACACTGCACCAAATGGTAGGATCACGCAAATAACGCCAGATGATAGCCCCGGGATTCTAGTTTTCTGATGCCAAAGATCTCGGCGAAATTCCAGTGGGGTAACCCCAAACGGGGGCGCCAAATAGAGGTGGGATAGGTTCAAATCGGCGATTTTCGACCAATATCTCGCTATATTTCAGAAACAGTGCAAGATAGGGACATAGTTACTATGTAACGCTAATAGGAACTCGTATGCACTCTATCGAATGGAGCGATTTTAATGACCTTGAGCGACCCCTAATTACCCCAAACCACCCCATTTTCTTCGATATTTTTGCCTTTCATATCTTCGTAGTGGGTGGAGATAGGGAGTTTCATAGCAAGTGCTAGCCCACGGATAACAAATCATCCCTGAAAGGGGCATGGTCCGGTCACGTGAACCATTTTATGTTTTGGTAGACACCATATCTCTGGAGCGGCTGAAGGTATAGTGGTCAAATTTTGCAGAGAGGTAGCCTATGTCACGTCCCAGCGCAGGGCCGTAGCTAGCCATCTCTTGGTGGGGATGTTCATCACATTGCTGGGGTGCTGGACGATGAAACAGTTTCAGTCAATGTGAGATCGTGAGCTCTGTCCTACATGGTAACCCAGTCCTGGAACTTCCCTGTCCCCATTTCCGATCGTGTAATCACATGCTTGGGGCCTTAGGCCCCGCCATTGGCAAGCTGGCAGACTGTAATTGTTGTACGCTGTAGTTTCTAACTAATAATACTGTCATTGTCAGTTTCAACTTCCTTTCACCTTGACCTGGCACCATCACCATCATCGGTACCTATTACCACTATTCAGTATTCACAACAACAAAACAAGTGCTAGCAAGGGGTGCTGACTGGGGGTGCTGCGGGCCGTCCTTATTGCCCATATTGTCGTAAACAATTGTGGATACTGACTGTGATAAACTGGCAACGGTTGTCGGTCGAGTCTTAAGTTGCGACGATCGACATGCCGTAGCGAAAAAGGCAGAAAAGCGGCTGAGTACAGAGTTTGGGACAAAGTTCCAGATCGAAATACCCTTATTGTTGGAGAACCCGAAGTCCCAATACAATGTAGGACAAGCCGAGGTTATAGCCTCTGTGCTATATCCGTCCCGCCGTTTTGATAGAACTCCCGACTTTTGACGATTACCGTAAATCCCCAAATGCCCCCGGCGTTTATTCGTACAATAGATCAGAACCCCCGTCGTTTATTAGAGACCCGGCATTTGTCTGAGACCAGACGTTTATTAAATCTTGCTGTATAGGCCTGTTGCGTAAAAATTTGTGCAGTTGCTTACTGGTTACAGCAACAAACTGATATTTCTACTAGGCCTATCAAACTCGTTTATATCGTCTATTAGGGACCCGGCGTTTATCGGAGACCCGGCGTCTAATTGGGACCCGGCGTTTATTCGGGGATTTACGGGTAGACAGGCTCATAGCATAGGCCTATAGCGCGGTAGGACAAGCTGCGTTCGACGTATGCCTTGCTGGATAGAGAAGGTTGAGGGAGTGAGTGTGCTTCGAGGCACTTCAAATGTCTTGTGCTGATTGATACAGAGGTGTTATCTACTAGTGTATGCCCTTACGACGACAGTCGCGAGACTATAGGGTTTTCACCGGCATTTGTGTGTTTGACTGTTTGTCTGTTTTTCTGCACGATATCTCAAAAACTGGTGCATCACCAAACTTGACATAGAATTGTTCTACAGTGATCCTGGAAACCCATTTAATTTGGGGTCAACACTCAAAAAGTCATAACGTCGAAGTCATAAGTCACAAAAAGCAGCCGGCGTGTTTTTGTATGCACTCTTATGAGTGCACAGTACTGGCTTCTAGTTTCCTATATTTTACTATAGGTTTGCCCTGAAAGGAGCTGGGCAATCACGGATCACGGTGCGTCATTCATGAGTAGAAAATGCACTTATCGGCCTTTAATGTCGAATAATAGCCCTATACTCGGAGTCGTCTGAGAAAACTGTCTGTAGCGAAAATATCGTACGCGACTAGCTGTTTACAAAGTTGACAGGAATTGGCGTCAGTCATGAACATTTTTGTAGTATATGCACTGACATTAAATAGCGTACTGGTAGCATTGACAATGACGTGAGTAACCGCAACACGGGTAAGAACGAAGGGTCAGGGGAATTTCACAGACCCTGGACAGTGATCACGATGAAGAAAATAAGTGACGTTGATGAAGAAAATGCAGTGTTTTATCGCAAAATTTCATTAAGTATGCAACTACTATAAAGAGACGGAACTCGAAGGCCTGGTGACGAGTGACTCCGTTGCTTTCAGAGTTCAAATCAGCATAGGGCCTAGACTTGTGCACTAAGCAGTTAAGTACGCTGACTGTCGCTGCCTCATATTTGCCTGCAAGTGAAATTCCCTTAAAATTCCCTAATATTCCCTTATACTGCTGAACTGCGTTGTGTAGTGTTCTGTTAATCGCGCTGTTGCTTTAACGTAGCTACATGTGCTACAGTCGTGTTCTGATCACGAACAGCAGCGGCAGTGCAGAGTTTGGCGTTCCATTATCGCTGCGCGGTCGCTTGGCTGACAATAGCGGCCGTTCACTGCTCGTTTGGTCGCTGCAGTCGTCAGCGTGACGTGCGTCAGGGAGGGGGCACCTGTCGCTACTAACTCTCATTCGATTGCAGCCGGCATCTTGTAGCGAAATCCTCTGAGACGGAAGCCGCCGCTCCTGCTGGGTTGCCTGTCGCCTTATCTTTGCCGGGTAGGTAGCCCTGTCCGTCTTCACCATGTGGGCCTTCATGATCCATCGCACCTGCTGCAGCTGAGTATGCTCGACTAAGTCGCGAATAATAATGGTGCCGAACAGCTGCCGTCGTCGTAGCCGCTCCGCGTCTACTTTTGCCTTGGTAGTCGCCGCCACGAGCCTGCTCTTCTTATCCGATTTCTCTCAAGGTAATTTCTCGGATAATTTCCCCACTCTTGTCTGTTAGCAACTTTCATGATAAATAGTCTTGGTTGACAGACTGATGTAAATATAATACGTACATGTAATCAAACAAATAGAAAATTGTGTCACCTCGTCGATAAAATGAGTGCTTATCGCTCTTTAGCTGTAGAGTGACTTCACGGTGGTAAAATATTCACTGACAGATTGAAACAATTTGGGAACCAATGACTCCATAGCACACCATAGCATTAACAGCATGGCTAAAGTAGACAGGAAATTCCTCCCACTGTCTTAGGCTAATATCTACATTACTGTGCAACACTTAGCTATAGAAAGTGATTCGGATTTAATATCAAAAACACATAGGCCTATGTAATCATTTTTATTCTGAAATGTTGGAATACATATTTTACAAGAAACTCAGCTACCGCGCGACGCTCTATGTTAGCAATTAAAGTTCATGCTATGTTTCACGAGGTATGGCAGTAGATAGAAAAGTTTCAGTCAGCAAAAGTGCTGGTGCCATTCGATAAGCCACGTACGATATTCTATTAGTTTTCCATTGCAAGTGTGTCTCTATCTTGCACCGTTAACGAGATATCACTTTTCGCCCAAATGTAAAGAGGTCACGTGACTATAAATACATCCCGTTTGGGGATGATATATTATGCATGCATTATAGTACTCCTGTGCAGCACACGAAAGTTAAAGTGCCTAGCTTTACCAATCCAATTCCAACGATTATGACTGGGGGCCAAATTAAACAAAAACGGGTCAATTGTAACCTATCGCACCTCACCGTCGAGGATGACTTCGTTGGAATTTAGCGAGATCTTTGGCATAAGAAGACTAGCGTCCCAGGGCTATCGTACGGCGTTGTTTGACTGATCATAGATATAGCCGTTTTGGTACAATACCGGCGTGTGAGAGACGGAGAGACAAAACGACAGCACACACCGCGCTAACATAGCGTCGCATGGTAAAACCATATTGAACGTATGCAACACGTGGATAAACAGGCTTGCCACGCCGTAGCTTACGTGTGCATGTCTTTCAGTCGTTAATTAGTAGTCGACATTGTAGCCAGAATGCCGATTGATTGGATACTTTTATAGCAAAACAAACTCCCGGAAATACAGGTTGCCAGTATGTCGCTGAATGGCAGACCAATGCAGGGCGAAATGTGGCCGAAACGCGCGAGATTTCGTGAGATTTGACGTTAATCGCGTGTAGCCAACGTGGCGCCTTCCGTTAGCTCGTATCGATTTTCGGTCGACCACCAAGACTGATCTGTCTGTCCTGACCACTCTCTGATTCGGTGTATGTGCATGTCTGACTTTGTTGAGCTACTGTGCAGTCATGCAAGCAATGGCGTCGCCAGCTGTTGGGCACTGGGGAACGTGTAAATCTGTAAAAGTAAATCTTGACTTACAACATTTTTTCAGTGTACTTTGACCTATACAAAGTCTGACAGCGACTATATGTCGACAGTTGCTTCGTGTAATTTGGTATGTAAGTTGATGGTAGCAAATGCTAGACCACGGATGGCAAACCATCCCTGAAAGAGGCGTGGTTAGGTTAGGTCACGTGAACCATATACATTTTGGTGGGCACCAACCATATCTCTGGAACGTCTCAGTTGCTGTCTATACTTCGGTGGACGGTCAGTGTGATAAACTGGTGACGGTCTCGGTCACCAGTTTATCATACTGGCCGTCCACCGAAGTTGACAGCACCTGAGACGATCAGCCGTTCCAGAGATATGGTTAGTGACCACCAAACATTTTAATGATTCACGAATTTCACATGACCTATAACCTAACCACGCCCCTTTCAGGGATGGTTTGCCATCCGTGGGCTAGCACTTGCTACCATCAACTTACATATCAAATTTGAAGTCTCTATCTTCACTCACTACGAAGATATGAAAGGCTATACAAAATTTGGAAATGGGGTCGTTTGAGGTAGTTATGGTCACTCAAGGTTACGGAAAATAGCACCAATCGATAGAGCACATACGAGTTCCTATTAGCGTTCCAAGTAACTATGTCCCTATCTTGCACCGTTTTTGAGATATAGCGAGATATTAATCGAAAATCGCCGTTTGAACCTATAACTCACCTCTATTTAGCGCCCCTTTGAAGTTGATCCCGTTGGAATTTCGCCGAGATTTTTGGCACCAGTAAACATACTAGATTCCCTGTGCTATCATATGACATTGTTTGCATGATCCCGCATTTGACCGTTTTGGTACAGTGCCGGCTTGTGACGGACGGACGGACAGACAGACGGACAGACCCGTGACGACAGCAAGTACCGCGCTAAGATAGCGTCGCGCGGGTAAAATGTCACCACATATGTTTAGTTATTTTGTCGGTAAAGTGTGTAGTAAATCTTGACAAGTCTAGTATCACGGCGCCAAAATCAGTTTAAATCACCAACGCCATATCGGCGCCGGATGATGTTCGTCGTTGTACGAAAACAGGCGTTTTCGGTTTGTTCGAAAGCGTTCAGTACATTGAAGGTGGTGGCAAACTGTTCCAAACTGCTGGAAAGCAAAACTCCGCTGTCCGGACATACTGGGCCTGGCTGATCACGAACTGGTCCGACAAGTTAATGTTGGGTCAGCTTTGTAATCTGGTACATTGGCACAACCAGTATTTTGTGAATAGGGTGCCCTATTCTACTAAAAATCGATTGTCAAGCCCAAGATTGAATATGCTATTCGTGGTCAGTAGTCACAGTCATGTGCAGTGTTTCTGTGTTGTACAGTGTACATCTATTCGATTCTTGGGGTTGTGTGTCCACTCACAGGACTACAGGACTGCCCGCGCCCATGGTCTGGTACCAGTAATGCGCTGTCGAAAGTAGAGGATACTGGCTGAGTTTGCTTTACGTCTGTCCGACCGACATGACGCGGTCGCTTGGTAAGATGCGGCAAATAGATGAAGCGCCGAGCGCCGGCGTAAGTGAATTTGAACGGTCGCAGACAGCTTGGCACCAGTCGCATCATCCCGTCGCCATAGCAGCCCCTCACATGCGTCCCTCCTCATCTTTCCCTTGCGCAGCATGCAGCCGCCGCAGCCAGCTGTCACAATGATGCCGTCTGACGACAAATTAGATATCGAACTTGTCGACTGTATGACGGTCGGTAGCTGGAGCGGACGGCGGCGCGGGACCACTTGGTACCTGGACAGGCATACACGAAGAGATACTATTTTCAATTTCCGCTTGAATATGTGCAGTGATGGGCTCTTGTTACGCGGGCCAGGAGAGGGAGTGTTCCATACTGTAAACCGATAAAAATCGGTTGATGTCAACAGCCAACAGGCACTCCGAAAAACTACGGATACCAGGGTCCATCCAGTTGATACCAACCGTAGCCATCCATGCACGACTTTTAACATCTTCTTTTACATTATATTACGGTCCTCGTCCGTCATCGTAGGCGCCCCCTATCCGCTCTAAGTACCAAGTCGTCCGCAGAAAGAAAGCACCAGTGCGTTCGAAGCATCGTTTCGTCGGTTGCGAAACTTCCGGCATCCAACACGGCCCCACCGGATTTAGCGCCACATTGGATTGGCCGACCACACGCGGTCTGCTTGTCGACTGGCATGTTAAATCTGTCGTCTATGACCTCAGTTTATCACCTGTTTTGCTCAGATATGATGCGATACGATATACAAACTATATATTTACGTGCGCTCAAAAGCTGACGAAGAGTCAAGTAAATCCAGCGCAAAATAAGGGAAAACTAAAAAACAAACGGGTTGCTCAGAAGTAACAGTCCGGTAATACTTCGTGGAGGCAGGTAGGTTTTAAGCTGGGCGTGAAAGACTGGGAGTCATGGATGAGCATTGAGCAGAGCGGTGAATCAAAAGAGGAAGAAATGGTAGGCGAATTTCAAGACGATCGGAGCAGCCGTGTCCCGCGGTCGACTGCCAACACCGGCGCAGTACGACAGTTTTTGTGGTTAACTTAAACTGGTCAGCAAATTTCAGTTAAGTCCGGTCCACACTAGCAACAATGTCGAAGCAACATTGTCGAAGCAACAGGCAACTTTGTTGCCTGTTGCTTCGACAATGTTGCCGTTTTCGGCAACAATGTTGAAGCAACGTTCAACTTTGTCGAAAGGACGAAATTTCAACGCAAAACTCGTTCGACATTGTTGCCGTTTTTGGCAACAAAGTATAATGTTGCTTTGACATTGTTGCTGGTGTGGACCGGGCTTTAGTCTATTAACTGACGGACAGCGAGACGCTCCAAAACTTTCGACAACACGGTTAAGTTCGCGATCGGCCAATAACATCGATAAGATCGTCGGTCGTGTCCAGTCTTCGGTACTGGCGGGAAAGTGATGAACCAACGAGCCGAGCGGTGAAACACTTAGGCGCGAGGAGATCAACTACCTGTTTGAGAATGGATGTCTTTAAGGAGTTAGCAGTCGAGAACTTGTCAGGTAACTGCCGAACCGCATTCACGATACCGTTGACTGTCAACGTCGAAAAAGCAGTTAATATGTTAATACGTGTTTCTCGGCTAGCAAGTTCCGCATCCGCCGTTGCGTCACGCCGTCTGCAGACTCGAGGTTTATGCTAATCACGGTAGCGGGAACACCTCGTCCACTGACCTCCCCATCTCCTCGACGCGCCGTGACGTGACAGTAATTGAAAACATCCGCAGGCGCTTGCAATGGGTGAGTGGCTGACCGGTACTTGAAGCTCCCCGACGAAATGGTGTGAAGTAAAGGCTATGTTCACGGCGCCGGCTCTGGGGTGACTCTATTGGAATTTTACCAAGACCTTCGACACTAGAAAACTAGAGTCCCTGAGTTGCCATGCCATGTTGTTTGCGTGATGACTGATGATCTGCTTAGCCGTTTTGATAGAATTCCGACTTGTGCCGGACGGACGCACAGACAGACGCATGGCCACAACATATACCGCGCTAGCATAGCGTCGCGCGGTAATAAAAGGTTTCAAATAGTTCAAATAACCTTCAAAGTCGATCAAGGGCATTGTTATTAACGCTGTTTTATAAACCACATTGTGATTTCATATTAGTTTTCGGTTGTAATCATGTCTCTATCTTACCCCATTTCCAAGCCAATATTATCATGTTTAGAAAATAAAAGAGGTCATGTGAGGGCCTGACTACACCCACTTTTAGCAACTTTGTCATACGCAGGCTGGCACTTGCAACGGCCAGTTTGAACACCAACTTTGACCTACATAGCTTCACCCTTCACAAGATAGGAGAAACGATCTAAAATTTTCAAAATGTGGCAGTTTGAGGTTGATGTCACTTGATGTCATTGGAAATGGTACTCGATAATAATCATATAATGACTTTCTGTTTGCGTTCAAAATGTTACAGTATGACTGTTATTAAATTGTAGTAGTAGGCCTACCAACAACTAGAAAAAGCCAGCACTCACAAGAGTGCAAAGACCCACACGCCGGCAATATTTTTGTCACTCGTGACCTTTACCTTCGACCTTTTGACCCCAAAATGAACGGTTTTCCAGGACTCATCGTGGAACATTTCTATGTCATGTTTGGTGATCCTATACTGCATCGGGTTTGAGATGTCGTGCGGAAAAACAAACAGACAGACAAGACTAACGGAGACAAAAACCCTAGCTACCCTGCGACTGTCGTCAGCGTTGGTAGTGAGACGTTTTTCAGTCTCTGTGTCAAAAGACAGTCATGAAACTGATTTACGAAACTTTCTGGCACTGTTTTTAAGAGACAAGTCGCTAGTATTTGTGCTGGGCATTGCTGTTTATTTGCTGGTCTGCAACTGTCTATTTTTCTTCGTCCCTCTTCATGTACTTGTCTTCCTTCGCCTGTCTGTGTGTCCATTCGTGCGCGCGTGTCTTGCTTGCAGCTGCACGCAGTGGTCGAGTCTTAAATAGCTTGATGCGATGTTGAGCTGCGATGGTCGTGCACTCGTGCACTGCCGAAATGAGATGGATAGAATGATGTGCGCCGTGACGTAGCAGCAGCTGCAGAAGCAGCAGCAGCTGAAGCGCTAATGTAGCTGGATGTAGTAACAGCGAACCTGTTGCTATTAAACAAATATAACGCCTCGAGGTGCGAGCGACACCTGGTCACCATCACCACGGACAGACAGAGCTAATCACGATAGCCTTGCCCTGCAGCTGTAAAATAGCACAGCTCAACATTAACAAAGCAGCATTCACAAAAGTGCAAAGACCCGCGCCAACAATGTTTTTATGACTTGTAACCTTGACCCCAAAATAAATGGGTTTCCAGAACATCGTGGAACATTTCTTTGTCACCTTTGGTGATGCTAGTTGCATCATATGACATAGAACGGATGGCCTCTCCACCTACTATTACTACTACTACCACTACTACTACTACTACTACTACTAATAATAATAATAA
>Ga0209780_1005143_pt1 | contig 10270 bp, 5 predicted proteins | sample WorMetexBAHAMAS2_FD_187384 | JGI IMG/M metagenome (GOLD analysis project Ga0209780, IMG submission 187384) | Marine gutless worms symbiont microbial communities from Max Planck institute for Marine Microbiology, Germany - Inanidrilus exumae... | ecosystem: Host-associated > Annelida > Digestive... | reverse complement strand
AGGATTTGAATCCACTCCTCTTGATTGCAAGTCCAACTCTCTACCCGCTGTGCCACAGCACCACCTATAATGTATGTGGAAGAAGCGATCAGACTTTTTTGTTTCTTGTTTCCTAGATGGATCACAAAGGCATCTTAAGATGAATATTATCCAATCCAATCGTGTCATCAGAATAGTTTTTATTGACCTTTACTGTAGTAATTTAACTACTACTCAATACACTGTGTTTAGTAGAAAAGACAGTGTGAATTAAAAATTCAGACAAAATGCTGCATGCGTTATGCAACACATATAAGATTTTATAATTATGATAGTCACTAGCAACGTACAAAAAATGATATAAACAACATTTTAAAACTTACTATTATGACATGCAATTTGATACACAGAAATGAGACCTACCACGCCACGATTTATCACTTCCTCTGGATTAGAATCTTGACTAGCAGGTTCTAAGCCTTCTTGGCGCACTGCCTTACGAAACATCTGTCCAGCTGGTGGTCCTGCCTGATATCGACTAGCAGCTTTGGCTAATCGTTAATGAACATAAAAACTCAATCTTACTTTAAGCATTATTATGTCACAAAATAACTAATAACTTGCATAAAAAATCGAGTATCTTTTATGATCTACACGTATAGGCCATCCCACATGCACTCAGTATATAAGATGTGAGCCTATTGCTACAGGCAGAGTAGCTTGGTCTGTGTGTCTGTCGGTCACATTCGTGAGCCTACAAAAAGGCTGAACTGATCGAGGTGCTGATTGGAGGGTAGGCTCGAGTAAGCCAAAGGAACCATGTATTAGACGGCGGTCAAAATTCCCCGTGGGAAAAGGCAATTTTGGGGGTTGTAGCCCATTTGGTCGGAGCTGCGCCATCTTACACAGCAAAAACTAATAACGGCAGCAGGACTGCGGGTGGCTGGCTGCAATGTTCCAGATTGATTGAGTAATTGAGTTAAGGTTTTAAATCCCACCCAACATAAAATAGATCACTTCGGAGACGTTCTTCCCAGCCAATCTCTTGGCTTAGTACTGAAAAACTGAATCAAACACAACAAAAGCAAATATGCTTCCACAACAAAATATACCACAACACAAAATAAAGCCAAAAAAACTAAAGCCAGGTTTGGCTGCCCCCTAATTCCTCTGGAATGGGCCTCTGGAAGGAGTAGATAAATAACTCAAAAAGTAAATGAGTAAGGAAGTAAATAAGTAAGGAAGAAAATACAAAAAAGTAAAGATGGAAGATACTTAGCTAATATTCAGTCCAAATGAAATATAAATAGAATATTTGGCACAACCCTAGTATCACATCACCGTTACATTGATACTGTTTGGCAATACTGTACAGAAACAAGTCTCCTCTGCCGCTGACAGACTCGCAGTGAAATACTCGCACAACAAAGTCACTCACTGTGTTGTACACAGATGTGGACAGTCAAGTGTGATAAACTAGTGATGAGACCGTCAACAATTTACAACACTGCACTGCCGTCCAACTAAGCTGACAGTACCTGAGACGATCAGAGATACGGCTGGTGCCCACTAAAATTTAAATGGTTCAAGTGACCTAACCACGCACCCCTTACAGGTGTGGTTTGCCATCCATGGGCAGGCACTTGCTACCATCAACCTACCTACCAAATTTGAAGTCTCTACCTCCACTCACTACAAAGAGATGAAAGGCGATACAAAACGTCAAAATGTGGTGGCTTGGGGTAGTTAGGGTCACTCAAGGTCACTTGAAATGGCATCATTCGATGGAACACATACGAGTTCCTAAAAGCATTCCATAGTAACTATGTCCCTATCTTGCACTGTTTCTGAGATATACCGAGATACTGGTCGAAAATCACTGTTTGAATCTACCCCACCTCTATTGGGGCCGCGTTGGGCATGACTCCGTTGGAATTTGCCTAGATTTTTGGCACCAGCAAACTAGAGCCCTGTCGTGTGTGTCCGTCCGTTTGTCCATCCATCTGTCACATGCCAGTATTGTGTTAAAACTGCTATATGTAGAATCATGCAAACAACGCTATACTATCGTATAGCGTTGTTTGCATGATTCTACATATATACCGTGCTAGCATAGCATTGGGCAGTAAAAAAAGATCCACGTTTGAGTATTGGCTTGTTGATCCAAGTGTTGATTTAGTTCCGCCAGACTTAAGGATGGCCAAAGATACAGTAACCTTGTTGCCTTTTTGTTCAGCAACGACCCAAAATAGGAAAGGATAAGGGAGGCTCGTTTAAGTTATTATGCTAGCACCTACGGTACCAAACCTGCCCCCTCCACCCCCGTACTGTAACGCAAAAGCGTCACTGAGCAACATATCAGCTGCGGTAAAACATTCAGTGTCTGTTTAGATTTCATTGCTCCAAAACCATCACAGGCTTTACACAGGTTTTGTAAAAAATATAAAGACATTTTTAATGTACTGCCATAATCTTGTAGTCATTATTAGACAGTATCTCAAACTGTTCCAAACCTGTTTGTTCAGCGGCAAAGAAATTATCGAACGAAGAACTCTTGGTTGAACGCTGTTGACTATGCACCGATGCAGCATCGCTGATAACAGACGATGCTGTCTTGCTAAAATCAACAACATTAATCAAAGATTACTTACATAGCGTACAAGCCATATATCAAGTTCTTAAGTTCCAAACTAAAAATTATGCTAGTAACATCATATGCCAACAGTTGGCAAACACCAAATTACCCGACAGCAGGAATCTATGTACCATTTCTTCTGAGCTAATTGGTTTTTGTTTTTAGTTTTTCCTTAATTTTTTGTCTCTGTGCCGTTCGCTAGACTAAGCTGGCCTTTTTGTCAGCTTTTGAGTGCACGTAAATATATCATATCATATCGTATCCTAGTTAATATTGTCAAAAATTTAAAATTTCGTATTCAGCTCACCATCCACTTCCCACATGTTATCCAATATGGAATAATATGTCTCACATAAAAGAATAATATTTAACAGATGCTGCAGGTTGGTATACTCACGCTGCACGTTTGGCATTTTTTACCAGCAGGACGTCATCCACAAAGTGCTGACCCTAGATAAACAGACACAGTGTACATCTGCAGATCATCAGCATTCCATTCACATACATGAACTATTTTCACGACGTAAAATTATCATTTAAAGTAGAATCAACTTCTTAAATTGGCTTAGACAATACCATACATCTTCCAATAGTGCTGTATTAAATAATACACGCTGAACATATGGGAATGTATGAATACAGTTACTCACCTTGCTACTCACGTCCTTGTGTGGCCTCACCAGCCAGAAAACCCACCAGGGAGGCCCAGGGCTCGGCGGATTAGTCCATGAAGAAGCCCATCCTTGTTTCCCTTTTTTACTCAAACACCCCTTAAACGCATTGATGCTGGAAGCACCAACTGCCCGCTGATCCAGCTGATTCCATCTATTAAATACTCTGTTTGAAAAAACAAATACAGCAGTCCCGTGTACACAGAAATTTAGCAAGTTTCCAAGAATGTCCTCTAGTTCCCTTATTATTATCATCTAAAGTAAAGAGCTCGTTCAACCAAGCCTCGACAGCCTATTACACATCTTTAAAACCTCGCTGAGGTCCTGCCTATTCCTTCTCTCTTCGAGTGACCGTAGCTTCAACCAATGTAATCTTTCTTCATATGTCTTTCCTTCGATGTATAGCGTAGGTAACATTGCTAAGAATTCTAATGCTTCTCCCTGACCGAGATGCACTTGTTGCCATCAGCAACGGATGCAGACAGTAAAACTTTGCTTCAACGAAACCCTCCCGTTTTTTTTCACTGTGGGTAATAATAATAATAATCTAGCTTGTAAAGCGCCAGTATATCAAAGACTCCAGAGGCGCTAATGAACAGATTACGGTCGTGAGAACCGATTAGGCCTAAATGTCTGACAAAATAAAAATGTCCACCAAGGGTAGACTTACTGGCTAACAGAGCACCGCAACGTAAAACGGATGTGTGCATGCATGGATGTATACAAATTGCACGTTATAAGACAGAAGGAAATTAACAGCTTCGATTATACATAATACATGTATGTCCTTGTCTAAATTTTTATAAACAGATTTTATATTTTATTAAAGCACATTCGCACACTTACCAGCCGGCTGACGCACTGAAACACATGCATTTCTGGTGGAGACGTTTTCCTCACCGGGTCCTCGAGAACCGTGAACAGTACGAGGTTGTCGAGAACATCACAGCCGTTCACTCGGCGATCAACGGCCGTGGCGCAGGTCGGCTCACTCACTAGCGACAGCGGGAAATGCTCCATCTCCTCTCCAGACTGCACATCAATCACCACCAGCTCCCGGTCGCCAATGACGACGAGAACACGAAGTGGCCAAATGGAGCCGGACAACGCCATCTCCCGGACGCGCTGCACCCCTTCCGGCGGCGTCAACAGTCGGCCTGGTATCGAGCCGGTTGCCGTGAAAGTCGCGAGGTGGTCGAGTTCGTAGACATTCGGTGCGGTCGTTGGTTGATGTGGACCAACTGATGCTGGCAAACAGCTGCGGACAACGCCGACACCGCTGTCAACCACCACCGGCCTGTGAATCAACAGTCGATTCCAACTCATCACACCAGTTGCATTGGCTCATCTTACGCAACTATACATTTTACAAGGACATATACGACAACTGATATAACAAAAATTCTACTTTAATGATGTGATTGAAAATCTGCTCCAACATTAAACTAAAAGAAGCCAGCACTCAAAAGAGTGCAAAGATCCACGCTGGTAATGTTTAGTGACTCCTGACCTCGATCTTTGACCCCAACACAAATGGGTTTCTAGGACTCACCGTGAAACATTTCTATGTAAGTAAGTAAGATGATTTATACACGGCACTCCTAACTAAGGCGTCACAAAGCGCCGCGTTCCAAACACCAAACAGATGGGTCTTCAGCTACCGTTTAAACTCATTCGAGACTGTCACACAGAAGTAGATGAGTTGGCAGCATGTTCCACAAACGTGGTCCAGCTGCCGCAAAACACCGGTCGGTTTTTACCCGTGCAACGCTATGCTAGCGCGTTATTAGCTGTAATCGCGTGCTATCTGTCCGTCCGTCCATCCGTCCGTCCATCACAAGCAGGTATTGTATCAAAACGGCTAAACACAGATCTCCAAAACAGCGCAATACGATAGCCCATGGACTCTAGTTTTATGACGCAAAATAATCTCTCCTAAATTCCAATGGGATCACCCCCAACGGGGGCGCCAATTGCAGGTGGGATAGGTAAAAATTGTTGTTTTTAACAGTCGAGGAGTCTCTGGCTCAGATGTTTTACTGCCGAAAATTTGTCCATCCGCCACAGTCGCCCGCGTCCACGACGGTGCGCTGGCGGAGGAATACGCAGTATCATCAACAACTTTAGTGGTAGAGGAAATCTGATGATCACAGTTACTGTCAAGTTGACATAAACAAGGATGGTTGTACAGAAGTTCGTTGATGACACCCACGGCATCGCATGCTTGCTGTACGATAGTTGAATGATGCGTGTACAAAACTATGCAGGTAGTGGAATAAAATATGGCAAATGCTAAAAGTGCTCCTCAGGCTAACACGCGATCTGTTTGCATTCTTTGTAAAACAGGACATGAGGACAACATTTCAACTGATAGAGAGCGTTGCGTATGTCTATTAGCGAAGGCTGAGCTTCTTGTTTACCACCCGACTCATATGCAATGCATATGCATAGCATGGTACCAGTATATGCTATGACTATATGACTGTCTGTCACAAGCCAGTATTCTAGTGAAGCAGATGAACGGAGCGAGATGGTTTTCAGCATATAGGCTGCCCTCGTACACAATACTGTAAGGTAATTCCGATGTCGCAAAATAAGGGTATTTCCCTTGCCCCCCCAAACTCAACGCCAAGTCTCGTCAAGTCAGCTTAGGGTCTAAACACAGCATTTTTATCACACTGTCATCGGCGCATAGTGACTGTTGCATTTTTGCGCCGTGTACAAATATTCTTAGTTACTTACTTACTGAGCCCACCTTTGTTTACAACACGTTAGCCGTAACGCAGAGCGTCGCGCGGTTCGTCTGCGACAGCAGAGACTTGTTGATAAATACGCCATAAACTTCCAAGTCTGCTGTCGATCAAGAGAGATGCTTCAGTCTCCGTGTTGGCGACTGCAGTCGCGGCGACGGGGTGTCTATACTGACAGGCAGGCGCGCCCAGTAGACGTTTGGAATTGACCACATCTGAAGAGCAGAAGGCCACGTGGCGACGTGTTAGACAAAATATAACTATGCTTATACACTAAACTTCGAACCGATCTCTGTTACGTGTACATCCAGTCCTGGCGGCGATCATAGAAGCTGACTGTTATCAACGCCATTAACAACGAGGGCTTGCTTGACGAACTTGATGTTCAATTTTATAAATGAATGGTATAATTGATATCTAGTACGCGAAAGTATATCCAGACCAGCCAAACAGTATCAGCCTCGCCAAGTCACGTTCCGGATAAGCGATCCGGCAAAAGTGGCATGCCGCGCCTTGCCGCCCAGAACACGAACTTCTCACCGGCTGGCGCTAGTGAACCCTGACGGACGCGGACAATCGTCGAACATACCGGACGTTTTACCCAAACAACCGCACTCACTAAGTACCGCACTCACGTTGCTAAATTTATATTGTCACTTATTTGAGCAGTCACGGGAAGCAACCGCATTGGAACGCATTCTATCAGACGCAGACGGAACGCGTGCACCGATCAACGTATACAGCTATGAAAAGGGGCGTCTCAACTGAGGCGGGGAGGGACTGCCTGAGGCTGCCGCCGTCAAGCTAATCAAGCCGCTTACCCGTAAAGTACTGGGAAGCGATTTCAACACTACCGCATGGAATGCGGACTGCAGCATATGCGGATTTTAAGTCTCAATTACTACACGTCGGAGTAAGGCACATCTGCCAGACGAAATACATCAGATTCATCTGGACATACTAAGCGTACGCACCTGTCTTAAAACCGCCAACCAATTAGGGCGACGTAACAGCTGGGTTTCAGCAATTGACAACAAGTACGTGTAAGGACATCGAGACCATGATTTCACAAACACGCAAAAGATGTTAGCAGCAATGAATACAGCAGTTCATTAAGGGCCGGGTTTTCCAACACAAATTAATCCCCGATTAACGTTAATGGGAGATTAACTCCCACTAATTAATGGTAGTTAATCTCCCATTAACGTTTATGGGAGGTTAATTTTCGGTGGATAAACTGGACCTAAATGTTAAGGATCAAAGGGTCATGACAAAAAAACAGAATGTGTTCTTTTCTTCTGAGCGCAGCGTTAACAATTTAAATGTTATACTATATCCAAAAACAGCCAACTGTACCTCATTGTTGCATCTCTTGTACGATCAACACTGGTGTATAGATCACCAAGTGGTCCAGGATTTCGATCAGATGGGTATGATCTGTGACTCATTTCACTACCAGCATATGCCACTGCACCAGACCGCCACTGACTAAATGACAGCAAATAAACAATGAAGATTATTAATACTACTTACATGCAACTAATCTATATGCATGGTATTAATATGCAAAAGATGCTAATGTGATCCCCAAACTAATCAATGAGGCCGCCTCTTTGTTCAGCAGCCACCAAAAAGGGAAAGGGATCAAGAGGCTCATTTAAATTATTATGCTAGCGCATACCACACGGGAAGAAAACTATCGCACCGCAATACTAAACTAAACCAAATACAACAAAACACCAGAATAAATGTTAGCTAAGAAATACAGATAACACAAACAAACAGAACAAACGAAACCAAGGTTTGATAGCCTCCTACGACCTCCGGCCTGGAAACGGAGTAGTGACTATTCTGGTAGAAAGAGAAGGAATGGACGAAAGAATAAAATAGGTAAAGTGAACGAGAAAAGGAAAAAGGAAAAGGTAAAAAGAGCAGAAGATGAGGAAGTGAATGAACAAGGGAGGAAAAAGGCAGGAAAGTGGTACCCGGCCCAACACGGGGTCCCACAGATGACAAATCATCCCTGAAAGGTGCGTGGTCAGGTCACGTGAACCATTTAAATTTTGGTGGGCACTGACCGTATCTCTGGAACAGCTGAAGCTAGTGCTGCTGGTCGTCAAATTTTGTAAGCAGGTATATCGAGTCCCAGCATACGGACAAAGAACAAATCACCCTTAAAAGGGGCGTGGTCAGGGTCATGTAACCCACATTAAATTTTGTGGCCCCAGTGATATCTCTAGAACGGCTGAAGCTATAATCGTCAAATTTTACATACTGTATTAAATTCTAATTTTGGATGACCCTAAAAGGGGTGTCAGGGTCACGACCCATTTTCAATTTTTACACCTGCAACCATATCTCCGGAACGGCTGAAATAAGTCGCCAAATTTTGTATGCAGGCAGAATATAAAATTATCAAGTGCTAGTAGCCCTGGGATGACAGACCACCCCATAATGGGCGTGGTCAGGGTCACGCGACCCATTTATTAAATTTTGGCCCCAATCATATATGTGGAATAGGTGAAGCTAGGCACATCAAATTTCGTGTGTTGATTGATATACAGGAGTACTACTGCATGCATGATATATTACTCCCAAAAGAGGTGTGTTCAGAGTCACGTGAGTGACGTGACCTCTTTAAATTTTGGGAAATAGGAGATAATATCTCGGAAACAGTGCAAGATAGAGACATATTTGCAATTGCAGACTAGTAGGAAATCGTATGTGGCCTATCGAATGACACCATTGCCAATGCCCTTGAATGACCTCAGAGGTCACTTTTGCTGACTGAAACGTTTCTACTTCCCATACCTCGTAAAACATAGCATGAACTTATTAACACAGCATGTCACGCAGTCCCTCTGCGATAGATCAGCTTGTATTAATAATGATAAAATTGTGAGATGATCAACTATCATTTCCAATGCTGTAGAATGCTGCCAGCAATGAGTTCAGTACTAAGCCAAGAGATTGGCTGGGAAGAACGTCTCCGAAATGACCTATCCTGTGTCGAGTGGGACGTAAAACCACAACTCCATCAGTCAATGCCAGCAATGAGTCTAACTCATGTATGCAGTGCTGCAGCAACTGTCTGGACCCTTACCTTGATTAATTTAAGGATATCATGAGTGTGGATCATTTAGTCATTCGTAGATTAGCTACTTCACTACACTAAAACAGCAATCTTTCAAACATACTTACTAATTCATACGATTTTCTGGTTGACTGTCATAAACATATGTTCCATAGTTGCTCATTGTTACCCGTGCAAAATATACCGGTAGCACAAGTCAAGCTACAGCAAAAACACACCAGCAGCATGACGGTAACAATCAATTTACTCAACACTGCTAGCTACATGGTAAATGGACACTTCGCCTACCTGGTTTTGTAAGTCTGTCCGAAATTCAACAGACTTGATAGTGCAAGGACAACCATAACTGACCACTCCACAAACAAATTATACTTGATAACTGACATCAATCGAATTCTTAGAGAGTTTGGTAATTTACTGGACATTTTCAAATCTCCATGTCATACATTTCATAGGTTTTGTGCTAATATATGTAAATATTTTTCCATTATACTCATGGTCTGTCATTTCAGTGGTTTACGTACAGCCACTGGTAGACAGACCAAAGCAGCATTCATTACTTTGTCTCTGTATGTTCCCATCTCATAGTGTATGTGACTTACAGTATATTCATGTGTTGATTTTTGAAGCATGATTCTCTGGGTGACAGATGTAACTGACTACTGATTGCTACTGATTTTGTGACAAATCAGCTAACGTTGACATCATGCACAATCACACACCTGCCACTGCAACTAAATTTCACACATTTTGCATCATATTATTAGTCGAAGTCTGTCACTAGTAGGGTTTCCAATTCGGGATCCCGGCCCGTTTTGTCAATCCCGGATCCCGGGATTGCCGGCAGCCTAATCCCGGGATTTCGGGATTAACAATTTTTTTTACTAATTAGTACGTTTCACTTATAAAATGACATTTTTGGTATTAAAAAGGATTTATGACTAAAGGGGCCTATCGCCTAACGACGAATCGGGCGCGTCAACCGCAGAGAACGACGAAAGTTCATTGACATTCAAGCAACGACTTCAAGTTGCCCTGTCATCCATGGAAGCGACCCCAGTCACTCACAACCCAACGAACGCCAACAGACACCTTAAGAACGCCATAAAGGCTGAATTGGCGTTACATGACAGCACAGGGA
>Ga0209780_1005142_pt1 | contig 10271 bp, 8 predicted proteins | sample WorMetexBAHAMAS2_FD_187384 | JGI IMG/M metagenome (GOLD analysis project Ga0209780, IMG submission 187384) | Marine gutless worms symbiont microbial communities from Max Planck institute for Marine Microbiology, Germany - Inanidrilus exumae... | ecosystem: Host-associated > Annelida > Digestive... | reverse complement strand
ATTTACAATATGGTTCTTCCTTAAAGGTGTGGTATGACCTGAATTGTGTTGAAAGTGCTGTTAAACCCTAATCAACCAACCAACCATCAGAGCACTGAAGACGACTCAGAGCACTGACCCTGAGTCCCTGACCACCCACTGACTTCATACTTTCTGTATATTACTGTCTGACTCATAAGGAAAGGGGCTTTGCTTTTTTATGCAGTAATGCAGTTTTGTCTAGTACATGCAGCTGTGAAGCAGAACATCTCACAGAGAACTTAATGACTAGGCGTGACAGTGAACTGGCTGATAAATGGTAGATAATTGTTGTTCACTCCTCATTGCAGTGTAGTATAGCATTTGTAGTTGAGTGTGTACTCAGACAAAAGACAAGTCCACCTAATCAGTGCATTTCATGTCAATATGGCTAGTACCACGTCCTGTCAGTTTGACAATCACATTCTTAGCAAGAAAAATTAATTTCTGTCTATGCAGTTGGCAAGATTAGTTAACACAAAGCATCACTGGAACTATTCAGTGAAATTGTGCACTTGATATTGTTTTTATATGATCAGGATTGCCTGAAAACTGGCCTAAGTGTTGGCAGAGTGGATTAATATGCAATGCTTTTATTTCGCTTTTTCTGTTTAGGCTGCATCGCAGCAACAACTAGAAGTGGTCTGTTGCGACAGATGATGTCTGTTGTGTTGGTCACTTTCATGAGCCCTGCAAAAGCAACAGAACCAATCGAGATGTGGTTTGGGGGCTGACTAGTGTGGGCCCAAGGAACCGTGTATTAGATGCAGATCAAGATCCCCCACGGAAAGTGGCAATTATTGGGGGTTGTATGGCCCATTCAAAAGCATTTAGAGTCTCTGCTACACTGTGCGCAGCAGAAGAGATCAATCAATCCTCACTAAAGGTACGACATGCGATGCTGCCTTTCATCAAAATTCTTTGACCACATGTTTGCTGTTTGGCACCAGGTGCCTGCGCCGAAGGACATCAGTGATGAGGAACTGCTGAAATTGCTTGAAACTGAGGATCCGTCAGGATTTCGTATTCCAATGAGTCTTGGAGAACCACATGCCGAACTTGACAAAGGTGCAGTGACACTGATGATTCCAACAACATACTCTGGGCACGTTCTTTATTCACAACCAGGGCCTGATTTACAAAAAAAAAACCTTAGAACAAACTTAGGAAAAACTAAGGATAAAGTGTGACTTACGAAAATCTTAAGAAAAACTTTCGACTGGTGCCTTACCCTGATTAACAAATCCTGGTTGTAGTTGACCAAGATGCATAATTGTCATCCAAATAATAGGTCAACCATAACCGGAATCTGGTTGTGATCTGGATATAGAAAGCACTTTAGTTGTATTTGTCAAACAGTGTTTGTACCACAAATCCCAAAGGTTTTTTTGGGAGATGTGGTCTAATCTGGAGTTCTGTTCTTTAGCCGTACTCAGTCTGAGGGTTGGCCACACCATGGACGTACTTTCTCCGTTTATCCCTGTCCTCTCTCATTCCCATTTACTCTTTCACGGGCAGTCCTGTCCACATATTGATGTGGAGTAATCTGGAGTAGCGTGTGAAAACTAGTACTAGTTGTGGTAGTGGTAGTAAGTAACATCTTACATCAAGCTGGGTCTTTGCTTACATTAGTTTACTTCAGAGCTTTGACACTTTCGGTGAGGATGACAGGAAGAGCATTCAGCTCGTGAAAAACCTGTGCCACTTATCATAAAAGGTTTTCATCCAGGACAAGTGGAGGAAACTGAGCCGGAACTGGCTAACCCAGGTTTACCTTGAATACTTTACCTAGAATAAGTGGAGGAACTGAGCAGGAACCGGCTAACCCAGGTCTACCTCGAATACAGCCATTTAAGCGTGGTGGTGAACTGTTGGTATGTGATCTGCCATGTCTTCTTTGTTCCCCACCGGACGTATTCTTACATCGATCCACTGACAAACTGTATGTGGTTTTATGTGTGGTGTCATGTAATGCTCAGTTTAATTCCTCTTTGACATTTGTCTGTTGTGGCCTGTGCAGTGTAAGTATGTTATTTGCCCAGACGTACGACTACAGTGGTTCGTAGGGTGATAAATTGACGCCTCTTTCAGTTGAGAAAGAGACTAGGAATGGATAATAATAGTGGATATGATTGCAATGCTGCAGTGAAGTAGGGTTGAGATAGTATGGACATGTTTTATAAAAAGATGAAAATGAATCGATGAAAAAAATTCATAGATCATGAAGTGGAGGATGAAGACCTTGACACAGACCAAAGAAAACCTGGAGAGTGGTTGTGAAAGAAAACTGTCAGACTCGACAAGGAGGACGCTGTGGACTGTAGTAAACAGAGGAAATTGGTTAAAAACCTGGACAACAGATGTAAGGATAGAGAGTGAGTAGTTGAATTTTTTTCTGGTACCAATTCACCTGTATAGTTCTGGATAAAGGGATGATTAGATGGTTGTTGTTCTCTAAAAAGACACATTTAGCAGACCTAATAAAGTGGGTGTCAAATGTCCGTCCGTCTGTCCGTCCGTCCGTCCACAAAAAGTTTCTTCCATTTCAATAACATTTGGTATGTAGGCAGAGGTCGACGAGTGATGCATGACGGTATGCAGTATGACCCGATCCAAAGTCAAGGTCACAGTGACGAGCCCTTCAAAGTCGGAAATTTGGCCATTTTCGAACGCTATCTCCTCCCCCATTTATAATGAGGGCTGGCAAATGACCAAGCATTCGTAAATTAGGACACAATACCTAAAGCTTATCAGGGCCGGATTTTTTATTTTTGTCCCAATTTTTTGTGTCACGTGACTTTGAATTTGGCAGTAAGTAGGAGTCGACCGCCAGTCCCGTACGGGGCTAATTTATAGTGTATTTGATTTATTATTTGTAATAAACAAGGTTAATGATGATAGTAATAATGGCTGTTTGCATGTTACAAATGTACAAAGAAAGCTCTGTCTTGTGACTTTGATCGAATGTGTTGTTATTTGTTCATCAGTGCCATAGTTTGTGTTGTAGGTGGCAAGGGCTGTACATCGTATGATGTGGTTATTAACCCAGCTTTCTTTGAGTCTATAAATAGTCGCGAGCTGCTGATGGGTTTCTTCTTGACAGTTGTTCTTGAAGGACTGGAAGCCAAATACAATATGTCACTTGATCGACGTAAGAATACGTTATATTGAATCATTCAGAATGCACATTTTATTGTCACAGTTAAGAAAATTTTGTCCTGTTTTATGTTTAAAGTTTTTGTATGTTATCGTAACTGCATTGCATTGGTTTTCCAGTTACTACAGCATTTCATTGTGCTGTTATGAAATTCATCTGACAACTGTGTATATGCTGTACTCAGAATGGAGGGTTATGAAAAATCGCAAATTTGTCGGCACTTTATTGGAGCAGAATATCAGAGCACAAAGCAAGCCGTGGATAATGGAAGTTGATGGGTTAGTTGGTACAAAGATGCAGGTGTATACTTAATAGCCTATGTTTTGTTGCTTTTCAGAATAACTAGCACTGTATTTCCTGCATCATTTGCAAATATCGATTATTGTATTTTTACATCAGTGTTCGCTGCTGTCCAAAGAAACTGATAAATGTGCTGAACAGTCACTGCCCAGAGAATTCAAATTCTTATCCCTTACATATTGATTTCCACATTTTTACAATCCACGTGTGAATGTGCTCTCCTCCCCGTCTTCTTATCATGCTGTGCTCTCTTTTGCCTGCTTTCTCCTTTTCATTGAATTTTTGTGGATCAGAATCTGTAAGTCTGCATATTTCACCAGCCTACGCAGCATATTTATATGGTGGCCTGTAGGCGGGTGCAGCTTGTCTAGAACATAGCGGCTGCTGTCACGTGCCAGTGACGTGTCACTCACCACGAAATTGCCGCCCAGCATTTCAGACGACAATCGTGCACTTTATTTATTTGGTAGATTATACTTTATCACATTGTTTCATTAGTATATATGAGATCTCATATTGTTTTATGATCAGTGTTTATTTGAACGTTGTGGTACAATGTTACTTCTCATGCTTTGTTATACAGCACAGCTCAGCCAACCAGTGCAAGTCGACAGTTGATATCCGAGATACGGCAACCTTCTGCTGAGCAGGAAAAGCCAAAGTAAGCAGCTATGTTTTATTTATTGACACATATAAATAATGTTAGCAGTCAGTAACTTATAGTGTATTCTTATTGTTAGTTGGATGTCTGGATGGCGTTTGGCCTATAAATAATCTGCGTCTTTAAGGGGTCATAGGCTAATCTAGATTAGCTTAGAAATGACTATTAGAGAGTTGTTTGTGTGTTAGTGCACGTTACTGTTGTGTCTTACATGTAATTACAGGCTTGAAAGAGCCTATAATTGCATTCACTTTGATAGGCTGCGGATGTGTTCTTCCAGAGGTTCAAGCAAATGGCACAAAAATGTGTTTTTTGCGTGTAAGGGTACGAATAAAACGCGGATTTTTAGCCACTTATCCTGCACGGATTTCGACCATTTTTGAAACAACAGACGTGAATTGGTGTCCCGATGGTGCCTCGCATGAAATATTTTCAAATTTCTGCTCACAGAGTTTTGCAGGCCCAAAAATGCAGTTGTGGAAATGTTGAACCGTTCAATATTGCAATTGAACAGTTCTGCATTTTCATGACCTCGCCATGACCTTTCGGTTCAACCTATTAAACCATTGATTGGTTGAAACGTAGTCACGTGACATTTCCAGGTAGCCCTTGGTACTGTACGGCCATGCTCTGCAATGTAGAAATTGCTTGCTGTTGCTCCTAATTAGTACAATTATGACACTGTGAAGCGTATAAATAAAACAACTGAATGTGCTTTAAAGAGTGGAATACAAGAACAATAATGAAAGTCAATGAATTCTAAAAGTCAGAGTCACAGAATTGGAAAGATACGTGACAAGGTAACTAAACAAATTGGACCAAATGTCTGAAATAAAGTACGAATTTCTACTTCGAAATATTTTGAGTTCAGATGTATGTTAGGTGACACCTACCGAACGGTGTTGCATGAAGTTGGGTTTATTGTCACACACAATGCGGTATGCTTGGAGTCACGGTTGCCTTATGACAGACAACGTCTGAACTCGAGAGTCAATTGACATTGCTTAGACGATTATTTTTCGAATTAATCTGTTTTTAGGTCGACTCTATGACAGAGTTCACCTAATAAAGCCGGTCTCAAATGTCCGTCTGTCCGTGCGTACGTTTGTACGTCCGTCCATACATCCACAAAAAGTTTCTTCTATTTCAATGAAATTTGGCATGTAGGTAGAGGTCCATGAATGATGCACGACGGTATGCAGTGTGACCTGATCCAAGGTGAAGGTCACGAACCCTTCAAAGTTGGTAATTCAGCCGTTTTCAACAGCTATATCCTCTGCCATTTACAATGGGAGCTGGCAACTGAGCACGGATTTTTAAACTAGGGCACAATATCTAAATTTGATCGGCCGGATTTTTTATATTTGGCTTAGATTTTGTGTCACGTGACTTTGAAGTATGTGCAAACGTCAGTTGTGAAGAGTCGACCGTCAGTCCCATATGGTCCTAATTTATGTTTATTAATTTTTGTGGTTGGTCATACGACAAAACAGAAAAGGCACACCAGGTCCTGTTTGTGCTATATTCAGATATGATGTCCCTCAGTTAATAAACTATAACGTAATAAACTATAATAAAAATAATAAAAATGTCAACATTCAGTCTTCACCATCATGTTAACATTTCAATCTCGGGACATCATATTTGAATACCATATTGCATTATCTGTATAATGTTGCATGTTTCCACTGTATGATGTTATAGTGTACCAGAGCCGCCATATACAATTCTTCAGGAACCTACAGAGGGCCACCCTGATTTCCTTGTGGCTGAAATACATCTACCAGAAGTTGTATGTATGTCACATGCTCTCTTCACTGCAGAACGTAGCACATCTAGTAGTAATAGTAGTAGTTGTAGTAGTTGCAGTTGCTGCTGCTGCAGCAGTTACCAATTGAGTGAGTGATTAACTACTAAAGTAAGCGAACGTGCTTTCTTGTTTGCAGGACCAAATACTTGGAATTTGTCTGTAAGATCGCTTATCAACTATCACCAGCGGTTCTCTTTGATGGACATGATATGATATATTCATTTAATAATTAAAAGCTGTCAGTACGCAACTATACATAGGACGCAATACATATAAATGACGACGAAGATAAATGAAATAAAATAGAAAATAAAACTCAGTTCATTATATTTCAGTTGAGTTCAGTACATAACAGATGCAACTCCAGAAGACCCGTTAACAAAAATAGAAAGTAGTAGTAGATGCTGGTGTTATGGATGCTTGCACTTTTGACTTTTTGTAAAGAATAAGCTAACAGATATTCATTGAAAAAAAATTTTTGTAACAAGTAATGAATTGTGTAAAATATTTATTGATCACGCTAACAAAGAACTTGAAACATTGTTAGCTGATATTTAGTTCAGTTTATTTAAGTAGTTAAGTTTCTTATTTATTATAATGCTACCTTTGTTGGTGAATAACAGTTAAAGATTAACGTTTACGTCTAACAGCTAACATTACTTCATATTATTAGGTCGACTCTTCGACAGAGTCGACCTAATAAAACCGGTCTCAAATATCCGTCTGTACGTGTGTGCATTTATGTAAGGTTTCAATGAAACTTGGCGTGTAGGTAGTGGTGGACGAGTGATGCACGACGGTATGCAGTATGACCCCATCCAAGGTCAAGGTCATGAGCCCTTTAAAGTTGGAAATCCAGCCATTTTCAAAAGCTATCTCCTCCGCCATTTACAATGGGAGCTGGCAACTGACCACGGATTCTTAAACTTGGGCACAATATCTAAATTTGTTTGGGCAAGATTTTTGATATTTTGCCTAGTTTTTGTGTCACGTAACTTTGAAGTTGACAGAAACATCAATTGTGAAGAGTCGACCATCAGTCCCATACGGGGCTAATTTATTGTTATGTTATCATCGTCATGATCGCTGATGTCATTGCTGTCGTTTTTGTCAGAATTAAAACAAATATTGTTATGTTATCTGAAGAAATTGGCCGCATCACTAACTCTAGACATCGGTGAGGATCGAATTCTTTTGGAGACGCGCTCCAACGTCTACCGTCTTGATATCTACTTACCATTCCTTCTGCTTCAGGAAGACTGCACAGCTCAGTTCAATCGACGAACAAAGGTCACAGTTTATGGAAGCCAGTTACCATCGTTAATTGTTATTTTCTGTATTGATGTGTTGATTTTTCCAATAATTTTAATATCAGTGCAATATGTGCAGTTTCAGAATTGGAATTATAATATTTCCTTATCTCATCAAAACACATGAGCAGTTTAATTAATTGAATACCTATGATGGTTGGAAATGTGCTGCACGTTGGTAGACAATACTAATGTTGAACACAGCCTTGATGTGAATATTATTATTAGTAGCAGAAACTTTGATCGAATTGTAATCCAACGAAAATAACCGATAGATTTTCTTTTTATAAAGTAGCTTGTAATTAAGTAAATGCAAAAAACTGCCATAAGTCTTAGTTGTTTGAAAGACTGAGTTTGTTGATTTTGTATCTTAAATATAAGACCAAATAATCTTGCTGCTTTGTTATTGGTTCAGTTAAGCTGTGTAGCTGAAATGTAGTAAATGTTTATTACGTTGTGGAAAAGATGCTTTAACATTGTGTTTTTCTGTGTAATATAGGACACTTTAACATTCTATGCTCCCCATTTGATTGTGCAGACATGCCAATCTAGGAAGGAAACTGGGATTTTCTTGGACAGTGTTGCCTTTCTGTGGCTCCTGTTTAGTGTTTTATATTATAGGTCTCAGTAGAATTGAAGCCAGATCTTCCAGATAAGAGTCCGTCGCCTTTATAACTAAATCACAACTGCTTGTGTATTTGTATTGCTTGTGTTTATTTTGTTTGCAGATCCTGACAGTCACAATGCCAGTTCAGCCAAAGAGTTGACGGCCAATCACCGTAGCTTACCTGCAATGAAACAGTGTTTTTTGCCAGCTATTGAGCACAGATAGTCATACGGTTACAGTCTTTGAATACAACTATCATTATCTTTGTGATGGACGCTGATGGTTTGAGGGCTCCGGCATGCAATACTATTCTAATGGATTTGCTTCAGCACAGCTTTCTTGTTACAGTCGCTGGACTAGTACGGCATGCAGCTGGTTACAGCAGTGTATATGACAGTGTCTGCATGGACCTGGCACATTTCCATGTCAAATATGTACAAGTCGACTATGTGAACATGCCGTGCCATGCTTGATTCAACTACACTGGTTTTTGTACACTATTGGATCATACACAAACTTTTTGTTGATGACAATGGACAGACACATGACGACAGCATACACCGTGCTAGCATAGCGTCGTGCGGTAAAAAAAGGACTGGGCGACGTAAATGCCAGTCCAAGCATGACAAATTACCCCCCCCCCTCCGGCAAAGAAGGGGCTTGGTCTTGGTTACATGCTGCTCAACACTGTGCTAGCACTATATAATATAGCACTGGCCTAGTGTCACGCGGCAAAAATGGGTCATGTGACCAAGACCAAGCCTTTCAGGCTTTCAGCATGTATATGCTCTCATCGTTTGTCTGTCCGTCTGTCACAAGCTGGTATTCTACCAAAATGGCTAAACGTAGGATCACGCAAACAACGCTGTACCAGGACTCTTAGCGAACTAAAAGATCTCAGTAAAATTCCAATGTAGTCACCATACAGATGGGGTAGGTTAAAATCGTCGATCTTCGACCAGTATCTAGCTGTACCTCAGAAACGGTGCTCGGTGCAAGGTAGGGACATAGTTACTATGGAAGGCTCACATGCGCACTATCAAATGGCGCTGTTTCTCATGACATAGAGTGACCTCCTCCTAACTACCCAAACTACAACAATTTTCTATGTTTTATATCTCCTTTCATTCATATCTTCTTAGTGAGTAGAGATAGATACTTCAAATGTTGCAGGTAGGTTGATTGTATCCCTCGGATGACCAACCACCCAAGAAAGGGGTGTGGTCAGGTTACGCGAACCATTTTAATATTGGAGGTAACCTGGAACAGCTGAAGCTAGAGTTGTCACATTTTGTACACAGGTAGAATAGCTGAAGTGTTAGCCTTGGGATGACAAACTACCCCCTGATGGGCGTGGTCAGGGTTACATAAATTTTGAAGCTCCAATCTTTGGAATTGGTGAAGCTCAGCAGTTCAAATTCCGTGTGGTGATTGATACTGAGTACTACTATTACATACGTGATAGATTAGCCCAAAGGATGTGGTCAAGGTCACGTGACGTCTTTAACTTTTGGGAAATAAGTGATAATATCTCGTAAACGGTATAGGATAGACACAAGGTTGCAATGGAAGACTAATAGGAAATTGTATGTGGCCTATTGAATGGCACCATTACTGGTGACCTTGAATGGTCTTGAAGGTCACTTGCTTTTTGAAACCGTTTTAAATCTTATACCTTGGGAAATATAGCGTGTATTGTTTATGATATGTTTACACATGGCTGGTAATTTCAACTGTCTTTTCAAAAATGAAGGACTTCTGAAGGTCACAGCCAGTCACGTATACTGTAAATGTGGTCATATCTCAGAAACGGTGCCAGATGGAGTCGTTGTTACTAGAGACTGCTAATAGGAAGTGATATATGGCCTATCAAATAGAGCTTTTCGTACAGCTGTGCAGCAGTTGACAGTATTTCAAGTGACAGCGCGTGGCGCAGTACCTCTACGGTGGTGGAGTTTCTTGTTAAATTTTTGAACTCCTGTCATATCTTTGAAACGTATATAGCTAGGCAATTCAAATTCGGTGTTCAGATTGATCGTGTGTATAATCGTATGCATGATAGATTAGCACCGAAAAGAGTGTGCTCAGGTTCACGTGACCTATTTAAATTTGGCAAATAAAGTGATAATGTCTCTGAAACGATACAAGATAGAGACATAGTTACAGCAAATGTACTTAATAAAAAGTTTTTTTTATTAAATATGCATGTATTTGGTTACAGCGGAAGCATTTCCTAGTTACGATATGTTTACATTGCAGTGGCGTCGATCCGTTGCCAAAAGTGGGGGTGTTCAAATGCGTACGCCTGCCAGATACGCAAAGTCAAAAACGACATCATAACGTGACGTCACAAAATGACGTCACCCGCACTGAACAAAATAGACTAGGGATGTAGCGAATAATCGGTT